>ENA-OQKK01000429-OQKK01000429.1-human-gut-metagenome-genome-assembly--contig:-NODE-429-length-10832-cov-1.991873_pt1 | contig 10832 bp, 13 predicted proteins | sample MGYA00242648_ERZ504797 | MGnify/ENA primary metagenome ERZ504797 (study PRJEB26092, sample SAMD00036412) | human gut metagenome | host: Homo sapiens | study: EMG produced TPA metagenomics assembly of... | reverse complement strand
TGGAATCTGAAGCAGCTTCAGACCGAGAAGAAATTTGATGAGAAACAGTGGTATGATGTGATCAATGGATGCAAAGAGCTGGAAAATGTCATTCACGAGCAGCGCCGCCTGATAGACGCTGGTCTTGAGGCACTTCCGAAACCGGAGGGTCCGTTCCAGGCGGCACCGAGAAAATGTGAACTGATTGTCGGTGAGTGGGGCAACTGGCACAGCAGTGCATTTAATGCGCGCCCGGCGCTGTATCAGCAGTGTACGATGCGCGATGCCGTTACAACCGCACTGACGCTCGACATCTTCCACCGCAATACCGGGGATGTGCGCATGGCATGTGTGGCACAGTCTGTCAATGTCCTGAATTCCCTGTTCCTGACGGATGGTGAGCATTGTATTCTGACACCAAACTACGATGTGTTCGATATGTATCAGGTGCATCAGGGTGCGTATACGCTTGGCTTTGAGGAAAAGAACAAAGATCCTGAGGTCTGCATCTTTGCTTCGATCAAAAATGATGATATCTACGTCAACCTCGTAAATACAAGCTACAGCGAATCAAAGAAAATCGAATTGAAATTCAAACAGTGTCCGGAATTTGTTGAGGCCAAAACACTGTACTCCAAAGATCCGCAGAACTACAATGATGCGAAACATCCGAACCGCGTCCGCTGCAAAGAAGGAAAAGCACCTGCACGGGAAAAAGACTCCTTCCAGATTGCACTGCCGGCGGCTTCGGTCAGCGTTTATCATTTCAGAAAAACAGAAACAGAAAAGTAATACATACAAAACGGGCCGCCCCGGGGAAAGGATTGTTCCCACAGGGCGGCTCATTTCTATTACAAAAATAATTCAATCACAAACACCACGGCACAGCATGCCACCGAAACCTGAAACAGGTTTGCACCGAACCATGCGGCTGCGATGCCGACGACAAGCGCGAGTGCGCCGGAAACAGGGCTCTGTGTTGCATGGACAATCGCCGGGAAGGTCATGACTGACAGCGTCACGTATGGAACGTAGTACAGAAACGACTGAATAAACTGATTTTTAATCGGCTTCCGGATCAGCGTCAGCGGCAGAATCCGGATGGTGTAGGAAACCAGGGCCATGACGGCGATATAGATATAATTATTGTACATCAGCATTTCCTCCTCTGCTTTACCGGGAACAGGATAGCTCCGGCGCAGGAAATCAGAACGGTGAGCAGAAATCGTTCTGGTTCCGTCGGAGAGAGTGGAGATGCCCGGGAGATAGCTGCAGATAAAGCTTAGAAAAAGCTGACGGCAACAAGACCCGCTACCACACGGCTCTTTCGCGCCGGGGGAATGATGATTGCAAGGAACATGCCGTACAGCGCCACGCTTAAGGCACTGACAGCGCGCAGCGGCAGCAGATTTCCGGCAATAATGCCAAGAGCCGTGCCGATCGACCACGCGGGAGCAGCGACGAGAATGGCACCGTATGTATAATACGGATTCAGCCAGCCCGGGCGCGCGATTGTGATGCCAAACAGTTCATCCGTTACATCGTAACCAATGAGAAAACGGTGGAAAAACGGCGTGTCCGGCGAAAAGCGCTGGGCAAGCGCACAGCTCATCAGAAGATACCGCGCATTGGCGATGAGCGTAATGATAGCGACCTGCAGATAGCCTGCGTTGGCGGCAATCAGTGTAAAGGCAGCGTATTCTCCGGCGGAAGCATTGTTGAAAAGACTGGCGAGAAAGCCCTGAAAAGGACTAAGACCTGCCTTACGCGCTGCAATGCCGAGCGAAAACGAGACCGCAAAATAGCCAAGCCCGATCGGAATGCCATCGCGGATTCCGTTGACCAGAACCTGGCGGGAAAATGAATAAGATCTTTGTGAACTCATAAAAAGCTACTTCCTTTTCCTTCGCAGAAGCTAGAGCGTGTTTGAGAAATCATTTCCGCAATCTGCAAGCCCCACTTTATGGTATATTTTGCCCTCATTCGGTTGCCGTAGCCCGCTACGCCGCCCTCATTCGGACAAAATCTCCCACAAACTGGGACTCGCAGCTTGCGAAAAGCCTTTTTCAGACACGCTCTAGAGCGTGTTTGAGAAAATTTTCCGTAATCTGAGATTCGCAGCTTACGAAAAGTTTTTTTCAGACATGCTCTGGCATCTGGCAAAAATGTTGGGGTCAAGAGATCAAAAATCCTCTTGCAAGCGAGCTTGCACCGGCTTTTTGATCTTTTGCCCTGATATCTGATGAAAATTATAGCAAGTTTCGACAGGTTCGTAAACTCTTATTTTGTTCTTGGTCGTTTCACGCAGCCACTGCTTACGCCTGCGTTTCTAAGTCTGTTGAACTGAATTGTATAAAATTATGTACAAAAACAGAAAGATAAAAGCTTGAAAATAGAAGAAAAATCCATTAATATCTATGTATACAAAAAACATTACCGAAGGTGGTGCTTACGATGAAACTGCGTGCGCTTGCAAAAATAAATCTTGGTCTTGATGTGACCGGAAAAAGAGAGGATGGTTACCATGAAGTCCGCATGGTAATGCAGACGATCCAGATGTACGATCAGCTGGAAATAAAGGAGAGCAAAGAACCCGGCATAAGGCTGACAACCAATCTGCCGTTTCTTCCGTGTAATGACGGAAATCTCGTATACAAAGCGGCAAAGATTCTGATGGATGAATTCGATATCCGTCAGGGTGTCGATATGAACCTGACAAAATTTATCCCGGTAGCGGCCGGCATGGCGGGCGGAAGCTCGGATGCGGCAGCAGCACTGGTAGGAATTAACCGCATGTTTCAGTTGGGTCTGACGAAACGCCAGCTGATGGAGCGGGGTGTGCAGATCGGTGCGGATGTTCCGTACTGTGTGATGCGCGGTACAGCGCTGGCAGAAGGAATCGGCGAAAAGCTGACATCCCTTCCCGGCGTACCGATGTGCTACGTGCTGATCGGAAAACCGGGCATCAATGTTTCGACGAAATTTGTCTATGGAAACCTGCATCTTGACGAGGTGACAGATCATCCTGATATCGATGGCATGGTACAGGCGATCCGGAATCACGATCTGTACGGCATCACGGACCGCATGGGAAATGTGCTGGAATCCGTGACGTGTCCGGCGTATCCGGTGATCGATGAGATCAAGGCACAGAGTGAGTGAAAAACGGTGCGGTCAATGCGATGATGAGCGGCAGCGGCCCGACCGTATTCGGCATTTTCGACGATCCGGACAAGGCAGAATTTGCCCGCGATCAGTTAAAAATAAGCGGACTGTCGAAACAGACATTCCTGACTACAGTATCAAAACCGGGAGGTACAAAGTATGGCAAAAAAATGAGTTAGACCTGCAGATGGAGGATTATCAGTACCTTTCCGCTCCGCGATGTCGTGTTCCGCACGCTGCGCCAGGCGATTCTGCGCGGGGAGTTAAAGCCGGGTGAACGGCTGATGGAGATCCGGCTGGCAAATCAGCTCGGCGTTTCGCGTACCCCGATCCGCGAGGCGATCCGTATGCTGGAGCTGGACGGCCTTGTGATCATGGTGCCGCGGAAGGGTGCGCAGGTAGCACAGATCACGGAAAAAGACCTGAACGATGTGCTGGAGGTGCGGCTTGGACTGGAGGAGCTGGACGGTAAAACTGGCGTGTCAGCGGATTACAGAGAGCGAACTGCAGAAGCTTTATCAGGCATCGCGCAGCTTTGAACAAATGCTGGAGACAACAGAGACGGATGATCTGCAGAAGCTTGCACAGGCAGATGTGGCATTCCATGATGTGATTTATCAGGCGACGAACAACGAGCGCCTGATTCAGCTGCTGAACAATCTGCGGGAGCAAATGTACCGTTACCGGATTGAATATTTAAAGGATGTAAAATCCCGACGTTCCCTGGTTGAGGAGCACGATGCCCTCTATGAACGTATGAAAAATCGGGATCTTGCAGGCGCACAGAAGATGATCCGCGAGCATATCGAGCGACAGCAGGAGAGTATTATGCAGACCGTACATCACCAGAGCATGACGGGTGTAGAAGAAAAATAAAAGCGTAATAAAATTTCGAAAAAGGAACATTCTGTTACAGAGTAAAAAAATCGTGACAGAATGTTTTTTTATGGAATTTTGCAGAGTATATTTCTCCAGATGGTTTTTCGGAAGCTTTCAAAAGGAGGAGAAGGAGGGACGCAGGCATGGAAAAAGAGAAGACGCAGATTTCACTCACCCTGGCGGAAAATGAAAGCGTGATCCGTACATGGTGTGAAAATTGCGATGATATTCAGATCCGCCCGATGAAACTCGGCAAAACGGGCGGAACCGGTGCGCTGCTGATCTACGTAGAAGTGGCGGTGAGCTGCGTTATGTTGAAGGATTCCGTGATCGGGAAGCTGTTGAACCGTCTGATGGAGGTTCCCGAGGCAGATATCCCGGGGGTTCTCTCGGAAAATCAGCTCGGAATTTCGGACACGCTGGAATTTGACACCCTCGAGGATGCCTTTGCCTCGATGCTGGCGGGAAACGCCGTTCTCTTTGTGGACGGTTACGACTGCGCCGTCAAAATCGGTTCGAAGGGATATCCAAATATGGGAGTCCAGAAAGCCGAGTCCGAGAAAGTGCTGCGCGGCTCAAACGAGGGCTTTTCCGATTCCGTCAAAACCAACACAGCACTCGTCCGCAAGCGTCTGCGGACCACCGATCTGAAAGTGGAGGAGATACATTTTGGTGCGCGTTCTGATACGGTTCTGGCTCTGGTGTATGAGAAAGAGCTGATTTATCCGAAATTTCTGGAAGAGGTAAAACAGCAGATTGCCGGCTGGGAAGTGGACGGCGTTTTTGACAGCGGCATGGTCGAGCAGCTCTGCGAACCGCAGTGGAAATCGCCGTTCCCGCGCTTCGAGACGACCGAACGGCCGGACCGCGCGGCGATGGAGATTCTGGACGGAAGAATCCTGCTTTTATGTGATAATTCCCCGGTCGGGATTCTCTTCCCGGCATCATTTGACAGCTTTTTAAAGGTCAGTGAGGACCGGTATCATCATTTTCTGATCGTCTCATTTGAGCGGTTGCTGCGGTATGCGGCGGTCTTTCTCGCCCTATGGATTTCGGGCGGATACCTGGCTGTCACGGGCTTTCACACGCAGGTGCTTCCGACCAAACTCCTGCTGGCGTTCGCCGAAGCGCGGAAAGGCGTTCCGTTCCCCGGCATTCTGGAAATTCTTCTGATGGAATTTGCTTTTGAACTGATCCGCGAGGCCGGTGTGCGCATGCCGGGGCCGCTTGGCGGGACGATCGGAATTGTGGGCGGACTGATCATCGGAGATGCGGCGGTTTCCGCCAATCTGGTGAGCCCGATGACCGTCGTTGTGGTTGCGGTTTCGGCGCTCTGTTCGCTGGCGATTCCGAACGAAGAGTTCGGCGCACCGTTCCGGCTGCTGAAATTTGGCTTTATTTTGCTCGGCGGATGGCTCGGCATTTTCGGCATGGTGCTCGGCACATTTCTTCTCGCGGGTCATCTCGCCGGGCTTACGAGTTTTGGCATTCCCTATCTGATGCCGTTCGTCGGGAAAGGACTTGCGGGCTACCATGCGCCGAAGGATTCCGTATGGCGGCCGCCGATGCATCAGATGCGGGAGCGGCCGGTCTTTACAAAGCGCGATCAGAGAGTGCGGCTGCGGAAAAACAGAAAAGCTGCGGAGCCGGAAGAAAAACAGGAAAGGGGAGAGTGACGCATGTTTTCGGAAAATGACAGAATTTCACAGCGCCAGATGAAACGCCAGATCGTGCTCGTTCTGCTCTGCCCGGCATTCTGGCAGCTCGCAGCGTACGGCGCATCGGACGGCCTGCCCGGTATGGCAGGGATTTTCGTTGGATATGGGCTGCTGGCGGTGTGGTGCACTTTATCCTCGTGCGCCTTGGCGGGCTTTACTGCCGCCTGGAAAGCGTGATGGGAAAGGCTGGGAAACTCCTTCTGGCAGTGATGTATCTGTGTTATCTGCTTTTCCTCGGCGGAACACTGCTTCGCAGAATGGCGGAGCTTGCCGCCGCGTATCTGACAGCAGGTGTACCGCAGGAGCTCTGCGGACTGTTTCTGCTCGCGGCGGCCGGGTTTGGTGTCGGCAGTGAAGTACAGAAAAGAGGACGGCTGGCGGAAGCACTCTATCCGTGGATTGTGGGCGGGATTTTGATTCTGCTTCTGCTGACGGTTCCGCAGATGCATGTTTCCTCGTTTGAGGATGCCTGGAAGACAGAAAAGTCTGTTGAAATTGTGGATAACGGAATACTTTTTGGGCGGAATGTGTGGAGAACACTGGAAAATGGAACACCGATTGCGCTGCTGCCGTTTTTACTGGGGCATGTGCAGAAAGAGCACAGGGGTGTCATTCTTCCGGTGACGCAGAGTATCTGGAAAACGGGGCTTCTTGTAATTGCAGGAAGCATGGCGCTGCTTGGCGTTTTCGGCCGGTGCGGCACGGCTGCGGCGCAGGACCCGCTCTTACTGTTAATGGCAGGAACGAGCCTGCCGGGTGGATTTCTGGAGCGATTTGATATTCTGTGGATGGCATTTCTTTTGATGGGACTGCTGTTCACACTGGGAAGTCTGCTGTTTTACGTATCGCTGATCGGAGAGAAGACGGGACTGTGGAAACCGCAGAATCTCTATGTACGGATCGGTACAGTGCTTTTTATATGGCTGCTGTCATGCGCGGAAAGCGGCTGGTCGGTCCGGTACGGTTACTTTCCGTTTTTCCTTGCCATCACGGTGCTGCTCGGCTTCTGCCAGAAGCATATGAAAAAACTGCGGCTTGTGTGTCTGGCGCTGGGCAGTATGATTTTCCTGTCATCCTGCGGGGCAGTAGAGCCGGAAAAGCGGACTGTATCCACTGGCGGTTGCCTTTGATTATGTGTCGGAAGAGGCGACTGCGCCGGAAAACAGTGAAACTGGGGAAGAAACCGGGACGGTGGTCAGTGAGAGCGGCGGAGAAAAGGAGACGGCTGGCGGTAAATGGCGCGTCTGGTATGCGCCTGCGAATCTTGCGGTGGTGACTGGCCAGGGAAAGGATGAGCAGGAGGAGGGAACCGACGAGGACCCCGCATCGCTGTTCTTTGAAGCGGAGACGTTTGAGGAGATTGCGCAGCAATATGACAGCACAGAGGAATATGATCTCGACACCGGACACGTCCAGGCGATTGTATTTTCCGATGCACTGCTCAGTGACCGGGGACGGATGGAAGAACTGTTGAAGTACCTGGAACAGGACCGTGCGCTTGGGCACAGTGCCTATCTGTTTCACGCAGAAAAACCAGAAGATATCATGGAGCAGAACGGAAAACAGGTGGAGTCCGTCGGTGAGTACCTGTGCGGAATTTATGACAACCGGGTGAAAAGAAAAGAGGCGGTGACACTGGCGGACTTGTGCTATGCGTGGGAAAACGAAAGGAGCATTCCGTGGATTCCGAAAGCGCCGTAAAAGGTTTAAAGTGTATGGAATATCGGAGCGGATAGTGAGTGTCTGTGTATAAAAGTTTTGCAATCCGGCAAAACTGGAAAAAACAGGAGGCAGCATATGAATGAGAAAAAAGTACAGAGCCGGAAACGGAATCAAAATCAGACACAGAAGAAATCCAGGGACAGGCAGGCGCAGCCCCGAAATACATTTGGGAACCAGCATAGAAGTCAATTCCAGGCGGCATTTCAAATTTTCTGCCGCCGCTGGCTCCCCGTCTGCATTGCAGCGCTGATCCTTTCTGGAACCGCCAATCTTCTCCGCGAGTCCCGTCTGCAGCAGGAGGTCGCTGCAAAGATCGTGCGCTTTCACGTAAGAGCCAACAGCGACTGCGCCTCCGACCAGCAGATCAAGCTTCAGGTACGCGATGCCGTTGCCGAAGAACTACAGACGATCCTGCACGGAGCCGAAACAAAAGCAGAAACCGAAGAAATCCTGCGTGAAAACGAGCCCTCCATCCGTGCCGCCGCCCTTCAGACGCTGCGCGCAGGAGGCAGTACTGACGATATCACCGTAACGTACGGAAAAGCCAGTTTTGAGGAAAAAGAAACGGGCAATTATATTCTCCCCGCCGGAACGTACGACGCTCTTCAGATCAACATCGGCAGAGCCAAAGGGCACAACTGGTGGTGCATGCTGTACCCGTCCATCTGCTTTTCGGATGCCCTGCGTCCCGTAAACGAGGACGGCGAAAGTGCAGAAAAAGTCGAAAAAAGCCGGATTCCGCTGCAGAATCTGTTGAGTGACGCCGCCTACCGCGAAATCCTGAAAAGTGACCGGATTTCGTTCCGGTTTTTCTGGCGTTAAGCGGATTTTTCGAAAGACTTTCAAGAGAAATGATTGCAATATTCCTCCATTCGGGTTAAAATAATGTATCAGCGACCTATTTTAACCAGGGTCGTGAAATGAAAAAAGAAATGTAAAAATTCAGATATATTAAATATAGAAATGAACCCCATTCGGCATGACAAAAAAGTAATGCCGGATGAAAAATGGAGGAAAGTATGAAAGCAGACAGACAGGCGCCGATCGGCGTCTTTGATTCCGGTGTCGGCGGACTGACCGTAGTGCGTGAGATTATGCGAAACCTGCCCGACGAACGAATCGTATATTTTGGAGATACCGCGCGTGTGCCGTACGGTTCCAAATCGAAAAATACCGTCATCCGTTATTCCCGCCAGATCGTACACTTTCTGGAAACCCAGCAGGTCAAGGCAATCGTCATCGCCTGCAACACCGCAAGTGCGCTGGCACTCGATACGATCGAAAAAGAGATCGATCTCCCGATCATCGGCGTGGTAAAACCGGGCGCACAGATGGCCGTCGAGACGACGCAGAACAAGCGCGTCGGCGTCATCGCAACCGAGAGCACTATTCAGAGCGGCCTCTACCAGCAGCTTATTACCGAGGCAGATCCGGCGATCACCGTTTACGGAAAACCGTGTCCGCTGTTCGTGCCGCTCGTGGAAGAGGGCTGGACAAAAGATCCGATCACCGAGGAAGTGGCGCGCCGCTATCTGGCAGAGATTCTGGATAAAGACATCGACACGCTGATTATGGGATGCACCCACTATCCGCTGCTGCGTTCTCTGCTGCGGAAAGTAGTCGGAGAAAAAGTAACACTCGTCAACCCGGCATACGAAACCTCACAGGCACTGCGCAGACTGCTGCGGGAGCTGGATCTGGAGAATCCGGGAAACGATGAGCTGGGCCGTCAGAAATACCAGTTCTTCGCAAGCGACGGCGTGGAGCGGTTCAATGCCTTCGCACATTCCGTTCTGCCGGAGCAGATCAGCGATACGAAACAGGTACAGATTGAAAACTATTAAAAACGACATACAGAAAAGAGAGAGGAACACCAGAAAAGGATGGAAAAAGACGTACTCATCAGCATCCGCGGACTGCAGTATCTGATGGATGAGGAATCCGGCGAACAAGAACCGGTGGAGGTTATGACGACGGGTTCGTACTACAAGAAAAACGGCCATCACTTTCTGATCTATGACGAGGCAACCGAAGGCTTTGACATGATGACGCACAACATGATCAAATTTACGGAAAATGCCCTCGAGGTGCGCAAGCGCGGCCTCATTGATGTCCATATGATTTTTGAGGAGGATAAAAAGAACATTTCGTTTTATCACACGCCATATGGCATGATCAACATGGGAGTTGCGGCGACGAAGGTCAGAATGAAAGAGACGCCGGATCAGATTTTACTGAAGGCAGAATACGCGCTCGACATCAACGACAGCTACGTGGGGGACTGCGTAATCGATATCGAGGTAAGACCGCGGGAAGGCGGAAAACTGAATTTATAAAAAAATACCCGGGAAGAATGAAAATCATTCAACTCGGGTATTTTCGCGAGCAACGAGCCAAAGTCCGGGCTTGCACGAGACCTTGGCGACTGCCGCGAAAGCAAAAAGAAACACGCAAAGCGTGTTTCTTTTTGTTTCAGATGAAATTTTATTTCTCCTCGCCGCGTGCCTTGCGGAGCATTTTCTGCCAGAAGCCGTTTTTCTTTTCCGGCTGCTCTAAAGAACCGCGGATGCCGCGAACGCCGGTGATGTAGATACCGCTTACGGTAGCCTTGACTTCTTTTTTCACCGGGATCTGATCGAAGATAGCAGCGTCGCAGATCAGGGTCATGATTCTCGGACCGACTTTTGCTTTGACGATCGGCAGTTTTGCGCGACGCATCATTTTCGGTGTCTGGTCAATGACCATCTGTGGGAGTCCGGAATCTTTCATGCGAAGTCTTTTTCTTATCTATGATCAACATGGAGACAGTCTGTTTCAATGGCCTCCATTTGTTCCTGCTGTGCGGCCTGTTTTGTCTGTGTCTTTTTTACCGAAGTAATACAGCAGACCAAGGATGACAGCGATGACAGCTAATACGATTAATACGATAATCCAGGGTTTCATCCCTCTATTCCTCCTCTGCAAAAAATAATGTGGGCATCGGAACATACAATGCCAGTCTATGAACATTCTAACATTGATTTCGGCAAAACGCAAACACATTTTAGCGCAATCCAGGCGATTTTACGGTCGAAAATCATAAGAATTTCTAAAATCGGAGCCCCAGCCTTTTTTTTACCAGACAAGTATGGTAAAATGAGATTTACAACGCGCCGGGAACGGTGTAGTATGGAGGAAAATTCAAGAATGAAAGAAAAGACAGCAGTCATGCTTCTGCTCATGACACTGGGAGCAGCCAGTGTGAGCGGATGTGGAAAAAACAATACAACAAGCAGCAGTTCCGTATCAAGCGCAAGCAGCACAAGCGCTTCCTCAGCATCCGATGCGTCGAGCGCAGGCAGCACATCGTCCGACAGCACAGCTTCTGAG
>ENA-OQKK01000428-OQKK01000428.1-human-gut-metagenome-genome-assembly--contig:-NODE-428-length-10847-cov-2.689459_pt1 | contig 10847 bp, 10 predicted proteins | sample MGYA00242648_ERZ504797 | MGnify/ENA primary metagenome ERZ504797 (study PRJEB26092, sample SAMD00036412) | human gut metagenome | host: Homo sapiens | study: EMG produced TPA metagenomics assembly of... | reverse complement strand
AAACGCGCTCTTGATCTCTTTGTCGGAGGCGCTCTTGGATACGCCCAGGATGTCATAGAAGGTTTTGCCTGCAGCCATCGTAGCTCCTCTCCTGTTTCATCCGCCGCCCAGCAGACGGCGGCTCATGCTTTCATATGGCACTTGGCCAGAAAGGGCCCCGGGTGTTGCCCCGGGGCCCTTCTCAATTACTCCTCGGTGCTCTCGGCCGTATCGGCCGTAGCATCCTCGGGCGCCGCTTCGGGCTCCGGTGCGGGGCGCTTCTCGCCACCGTAGGTCACCGTCACCATCGCGGAGCGCAGGATGCGGTCCGCCATGCGGTAGCCCTTCTGGTACACGTCGTTGACGGTCTCGTCGTACTGCGATGCGTCCTCGACGCGACCCACAGCCTGGTGCTCGAGCGGATCGAACGCCTCGCCCTTGGGGTCGATGGGCTCAACGCCCTCGTGCGCAAACACATCGAGCAGCTTGGCATGTACCGCGTCAACGCCATCGACGAACTGCTTAAAGTCGTCGGAAAGCTCCTGGCTACGGGCATGGTCGATTGCACGCTCGATATCGTCAACCACCGGCAACAGCGCGGTGACAAGCTTCTCGGTCGCGCGCTCGCGCTCGGCGATACGCTCGTTGGCAGTGCGGCGACGGAAGTTCTCCCAGTCGGCCTGCAGACGGGCGGTACGCTCGGTGGCGTCCTTTGCCTTGTCCTCGGCGGCCTTCTGGGCCTCTGCCGCAGCATCGAGCTCGTTACGCACGTCGGCAAGCTCCTTTTGGGCCTGCTCGAACTTGAGCTTAAAGTCGTTGTCGGCGGCTTCCTCACCGGCGCGGATAGCGGCTTCCACCATCTCGTCCTCGGTCATCGTCGCCTCCTTGTTGGAATCCTCTACCTGGTTCTCGGCAGCCTCGGCGGCCGGGGCCTCGTTGGCCTCGGTATCGTCGACGGCCTCTACGGGAATCTTCACGTCCTTCTCCTCAGAGTCAACGGGGGCGGCGCCAGCGGCAGCCGCCTCCGTGCGAGCTTTACGGGCGGACATGATTACTTGTCCTCGTCGTCCACAACCTCGTAGTCGGCGTCGACCACGTCATCGTCGGCAGGCTGGGCGCCGGCGGCACCGTCGGTCTGCTGCTGAGCGTCGGCGTAGACAACCTGGGCCAGCTCGTAGGCCACGGACTGCAGGGACTCGCCAGCGGCCTTGATGGCCTCGACGTCAGAGCCCTCGAGCGCCTTCTTGGCGTCGGCGATAGCGGCCTCGGCCTTGGACTTCACATCGGCGGAAACCTTGTCGCCCAGCTCGTTGAGGGTCTGCTCGGTGGAGTAGCACAGGCTGTCGGTCTGGTTGCGGACCTCGACCTCTTCCTTCTGCTTCTTGTCCTCCTCGGCATGGGCCTCGGCGTCCTTGACCATACGATCGACTTCGTCGTCGGACAGAGCGGTGGAACCGGAAATGGTGATCTGCTGCTCCTTGCCGGTGCCCTTGTCCTTAGCGGAGACCTTGACGATGCCGTTGGCGTCGATGTCGAAGGTAACCTCGATCTGCGGCACGCCGCGGCGGGCAGCCGGGATGCCGGTCAGCTGGAACTTACCGAGCGACTTGTTGTCGCGGGCAAGCTCGCGCTCGCCCTGGAGCACGTTGATCTCGACGCTGGTCTGGTTGTCGGCAGCGGTGGAGTAGACCTCGGTCTTGGAGGTCGGGATCGTGGTGTTGCGGTCGATCATCTTGGTCATGATGCCGCCCATGGTCTCGACGCCCAGCGACAGCGGGGTAACGTCGAGCAGCAGGATGCCCTCGACGTCGCCGGTAAGCACGCCGCCCTGGACGGCAGCGCCGTCGGCAACGACCTCGTCGGGGTTCACGGACATGTTGGGCTGCTTGCCGGTCATGGTCTTGACGAGCTCCTGGACGGCGGGCATACGGGTGGAGCCGCCGACGAGGATGACCTCGGTCAGATCGGAGAGCTTGAGCTTAGCGTCGCGCAGGGCGTTGGTGACAGGCTGCTTGCAGCGCTCGAGCAGGTCGCGGGTGATCTTCTCGAACTCGGCGCGGGTCAGCGTGTAGTTGAGGTGCAGCGGGCCAGACTGGTTCATGGTGATGAACGGCAGGTTGATGGTGGACTGCTGGGCTGCGGAGAGCTCCTTCTTGGCGTTCTCGGCGGCCTCCTTCAGACGCTGCAGGGCCATGGGGTCCTGACGCAGGTCGACACCGTTCTCCTGCTGGAACTTATCGGCCATCCAATCGATGACGCGCTGATCCCAGTCGTCGCCGCCCAGGTGGTTGTCGCCCGAGGTGGACAGAACCTCAAACACGCCGTCGGCGAGGTCGAGGATGGAGACGTCGAAGGTACCGCCGCCCAGGTCGAAGACCAGGATGCGCTGGTCGGTGCCCTGCTTGTCCAGGCCATAGGCAAGAGCAGCAGCAGTCGGCTCGTTGACGATACGCTTGACGTTGAGGCCGGCGATCTTACCGGCGTCCTTGGTGGCCTGACGCTGGGCGTCGTTGAAGTAGGCCGGGACGGTGATGACGGCGTCGGTGACGGTCTCGCCCAGATACTTCTCGGCGTCAGCCTTCATCTTGGCGAGCGTCATGGCGCTCACCTGCTCGGCGGTGTAGTCCTTGCCCTCGATATCGACGACGGCACGGCCACCCTGGCCCTCCTTGACCTCATACGGCACGGTCTTGATCTCGGAGGTGCACTCGGAGTACTTGCGGCCCATGAAGCGCTTGATGGAGAACACGGTGTTCTTGGGGTTGGTGACGGCCTGGTTCTTAGCGGCCTTACCCACAACGCGGTCGCCGTCGGCGCGGAAGCCCACGACGGACGGGGTGGTGCGGTCGCCCTCGGCGTTCACGATAATGGTCGGAGAACCGCCCTCGAGAACGGCCATTGCGGAGTTAGTAGTACCAAGGTCGATACCAAGAATCTTACTCATTAGAAATTCCCTCTCTCTTTTGCGTTCGCGCCGCCTCGACGGTCTGTCGCGCGGCGCTTCGGCTTGTCTTTCAGGATGTAGTGTATCCCCTTATGGGCTGGAATATACAAAATCTAAGTCAATTCATATAAGATTTCTTATCTCTGAGAGTTTAGGTTCTCAAATGTGCAGGTAGATGCACTGTTTGAGTTCTCGGCAGATCTATTGAGATCTATGTAGAGTTGACTGAGGTTTGGGTCCGAAGGTGTCTGGGGCTGCCTTGCGGAAAGGGTATCCCGGTCTGAGCGCGAATTCTGGGACACAGTTTCCGCTGGCGGTCCAACCGGAAACTGTATCCCGTTTTTCGGCCAAATAACGGGATGCCCTTTCCACAGGCGCGCTCAATAGGTCAATATTACAAGTCACCTATAGCTAACATTTGCGCAGCTCAACGGCCCCACCTGCGCGTTTTTTAGTAAACCTTGGCATACTCGGCGAACGGTATGAAGATGCCGGCCAGAGGGTATTGCAAACGGTCGCTCCCGTGGTATGTTTTTGCCCGAATCAAACCGGCGCGCATCGCCTGTAGCGTCGGTCAACAGAGAGGAAACTACCATGGCTCATCCCGTAATTGATGCCGACGAGTGCATCGCTTGTGGCGTTTGCGTCGACTCCTGCCCCGCTGGCGTTCTGGAGCTCCAGGACGTCGCTACCGTCGCCGACGAGGACTCCTGCGTCGCCTGTGGCGCTTGCCAGGACGCTTGCCCCGCTGGCGCGATCACCGAGATCGTCGAGGAGTAACAACTCCCCCACTTGCACACTCAAAAGTACACCGTGCACAAAAAAGGAGGCTTCCGCATCGCCGCGGAGGCCTCCTTTTGTTTGTATAGGCAGCTAATTTGAGGCCAAATTGCCGCTTAGGGGCGTTTGCAGCGTCGGCTAAGAGAGATCATCCTCGTAGGGCATTAGATCCGCCAAGTAGCCTTTCTCTTTGAGCATGGCCTCGATCTCGTCGAGAGTTTGCTCGTCATCTGCCGCAATGCGATGGAAGTGATAGCCGCTCGTCACCGTTAGTAGTGGAAAGCTCTTGCCGCTCTCGATATCGTGCAGGTAGCGCTCAACATCGCGACGATTGCGAATGTCCAGGTCGGCCGTGATCTTACCGTACACGCGGTGATTGACGATCACGTTGAGCACGGCGCCGCCGGCGTCGACGATACTCGTGAGCTCATCGCCTGCCTGCTCCACGCTGTGGCGCACCTTAACAAGACGCGTGGGCACGGCGGGGCTGCTGGGGGCCTCCTGCAGCACGTAGCCGCGGTTGGTCGCCACGATATCGTGCCCATCGGCACGCAACAGGGCAATATCCTGAACCACGACCTGACGGCTCACGCCAACCTCGCGGGCAAGTGCGCTGCCCGAAACGGACTCCTTGGCTCCTTCGAGCACGCCCATGATGGCACGGCGACGCTCGCGGGCGTTCATTATTTACCGTCCAGCAGACGCAGGTGCTTAAGCGAGAGGTCAAGGATCGGCGCGGAGTGCGTCAGGGCGCCCGAGCTAATGTAGTCGACGCCCAGGTCGGCAAGCGCGCGGATATTGTTAGCGTCCACGTTGCCCGAGCACTCGGTCTTGGCGCGACCGGCGATAAGCTCGATGGCGGCGGCCATGTCGTCATGGGTCATGTTGTCGAACATGATAATGTCGGCACCGGCCTCCACGGCTTCGCGTACCATGTCCAGGTTCTCGCACTCAATCTCGACCGTCGTGGTAAACGACGCGTGGGCGCGCGCCATCTCGATCGCGCGCGTCACGCCACCGGCGGCATCGATGTGGTTGTCCTTGAGCATGACGGCTGTCGACAGGTTGTAGCGATGGTTGCTGCCGCCGCCGATCTCGACCGCCGCCTTCTCGAAAACGCGCATGCCCGGCGTGGTCTTGCGTGTGTCGACAAGCACGGTCTTGGTACCCTCGAGCGCCGCTGCCATTCTGTGCGTGTAGGTAGCGATACCGCTCATGCGCTGCAGGTAGTTGAGCGCCACGCGCTCGCCCGAAAGCAGCACGCGCGCATCGCCGCGCACCTGGCCCACGTGGTCGCCGGCGTGCACCTCGTCACCGTCGGCAACATCAAACAGCACCGAGCTCTGCGAATCCAGCAGCTCAAAGGTGCGGGCGAACACATCCAAGCCCGCGATGATGCCATCGGCCTTGGCGATGAGCTCCACCGTGGCGGGGCGCGCCGTGGGGCACACGCTCGCCGTGCTCACGTCCTCAAACGTGATGTCCTCGCGCAGAGCCTGCAAAATCAGATCATCGACGACGAGCTTCATGGTAATGGGATTCATGGTCTACTCCTCCACGGCCTGTGTGCCGGCAGCACGGGCCAAATCATCGATTGCAAGGGTCTCGGCGCTCAGGGCGCGGTGACGTCCGTCAAGCGCGGGCTCACCGGCCTGCTCCACGGTCAGCGACTCGCCGGTGCGCATACGCCAAGCAGCGCGGCGGCCCCAAACTAGGGACTCGAGCAGGCTGTTGGAAGCTAGACGATTCTTGCCGTGAACACCGTTGCAGGCCGTCTCGCCAGCGGCGTAGAGCTCGGGCATCGAGGTGCGGCCGTCCTTGTCGACCCACACGCCGCCCATAAAGTAGTGCTGCGTGGGCGTAACGGGAATGGGCTCGTCCAAGATGTCGCGACCGTCCTCCAGACAGCGCGCGCGGATGTTGGCAAAGTGCCCGGTCACCACGTCGCGCTCGACGGGGGCAAAGCTCAGCCACTCGTGCTCGGTGCCGTCCTGCTTCATCTGCTCGCGAATAGCGGCGGCGACAACATCGCGCGGCTGCAGCTCGTCGGTAAAGCGCTCGCCGGCGGCATTGAGCAGAATCGCGCCTTCGCCGCGGCAGCTCTCGCTGATCAGGAAGGTGCGGCCCGGCTGCGGCGAGAACAGTCCCGTGGGGTGGATCTGCACGTAGTCCAGGTGCTCCATCGTGATGCCGTGCTCCTGCGCGATGTAGCAGGCGTCACCGGTGAGCTGCGGGTAGTTGGTCGAATGGTCGTACACGCCGCCGATACCGCCCGTCGCCCACAGCGTATGGTGGGCATGGATCTTAAACGGCTCGCCGGCATGCACGCCCTCGGCGGCATTTGCCAGCTCGTCGGCGGGACGAACCGAGTTGTCCTCGTCCACGGAAACGGCGACGACACCGGTGCACACCGTGGCGCCATCACGCTCGCCCGTCAGGATGTCGGTCATGGCCACGTGCTCCAAAATCTGCACGTTATCCAGCTTGCGAACGGCCTGGAGCAGCTTGGTCGTGATCTCCTTGCCCGTAATGTCGGCATGGAAGGCAATACGCGGACGGCTGTGCGCGCCCTCGCGGGTAAAGTTGAGGCTGCCGTCGGCCTTGCGCTCAAAATCCACGCCCATCGCTAGCAGGTCGTTGATGACCGAACGGCTCGAGCGAATCATGATGTCAACACTCTCGCGGCGGTTCTCGTAATGGCCGGCGTGCATGGTGTCCTCAAAGAAGGCATCGTAGTCAGAGCCTTCGGGCAGCACGCAGATACCGCCCTGCGCGAGCATCGAATCGCACTCGTCGACGGCGCCCTTGGAGAGCATGATTACGCGCGTGCTCGTCGGCAGGTTGAGGGCCGCATACAGGCCCGCCACGCCGCAACCGGCAATGACGACGTCGCACTCCATGTCGGAGTATTGTTTGGTTTCCACAGGAATCCTCTCCCCTGTAATGTGGCATAAGGGATGGCCCCTCATGTCACATTGGCTTAGCGCGCCGCGTACTCGAGCATGCGGTCGAGCGTGAGCTTGGCCTGATCGGCGGCCTCGTCCGACACGCCAATCTGCACCTCGCCCTCGCCCGTCTCCAGGCAGTGCACGAGCTTTTCGAGCGTGATGAGATCCATGTTGACGCAGGTGGGCTGCACCGCGGGGAAGTAGAACTTCTTGCCGGTGCTCTGGCAGCGGCGCTCGAGCTCGTAGAGCACGCCGCGGACCGTCACGATGATGAACTCGCTCGCGTCCGACTCCTCGGCGTACTTGATGATGCCGGCGGTGGAGCCGATGTAGTCGGCCTCGGCCAGGACGTCGGCCTTGCACTCGGGGTGCGCCAGCACGAGCGCATCGGGATGCGCCTCCTGCGCGTCGACAATCTGCTCGACGGTGATGATGTGGTGGCGCGGGCAGTAGCCGTTGTTGAGGATGACGTGCTTTTGCGGCACCCGCTCGGCTACGAAGCGGCCCAGGTTTTGATCGGGGATAAACAGGATGTGCTGCTGTGGCAGCTCGGATACGATCTTGACGGCGTTGGAGCTGGTGACGCACACGTCGCTCCAGCTCTTGATCTCGACCGTCGAGTTGACGTAGCAGACCACGGCAAGGTCGTCGCCGTACTCGGCGCGCGCCGCGTCGACCGTCTCGCGCTTGACCATGTGAGCCATGGGGCAGTCCGCGCCCGGCTCGGGCAGCAGCACGGTCTTGGTGGGGTTGAGCAGCTTGGCGCTCTCGCCCATAAACTCCACGCCGCACAGCACGATAGCCTGCTGCGGTAAGCTCTTGGCAAGCTTTGCCAAGTAGAAGCTGTCGCCGACGTAATCAGCCACGGCCTGCACCTCGGGCGCCACATAGTAGTGCGCCAGAATCACCGCATCACGCTGGGTTTTTAATTGCTGAATGGCCTCGACGAGCTCTGCGGGCACCAGTGCCGCGCGCTCCGTTGCCGTCGTTGCCGATGCTAGGCCGGCCGCGATATCGCGTGCAAGCTCCGACGCATCCATGTTCGCGCTCTGTGCCATCAAGGCCCCTCTCTTTTGGCGAATCTTGGGGCTTTAGTATGACACCTAGGTTTACAGCTGACAAGACAGCTGTAAACCTAGGTGTAAAGTTGGAATAAAGATTCAATCTTGGGCGATCCATTTTCGAACTGGCAAGCTGAGGATAGCCGAAAATGGACCCGCCCAAGATTCGAGCGGCCCGTTTTGTCCTGGGCCAAGGGGCGGTGGTCAAAAAAGGCCAAATATGAGTACTGTCACCAAATTAGTAGCAGCGATTTTCCGGTCCAGAGCAGCAAAATCGCCTTGTTTGGAGCCCGATCACGACTCTGAAGGACGAAAATCGATGCACTTTTGGCCGCTGGCACCGATTTTGGAGGCCATTTGGCTGCCACTAAACTGGTAACAGTACTCATATTTGGCCTTTTTTGACCACCGGGTTTCCGGCAAACCCCAAAAGCGGGTCCGGATCGCTCGATCCGGACCCGCTGGGGGTAGCGAGCACAATCGAGGTGTAAGAAGCAAGAGAGGGCCATCGCCTAGAATCGTCAGCGCCTAGATATTCAACGAGAGGAAAGACAGTGGTCCGCAGCGACATGCTACCCCAGCCGGACCGGGGGCTCGGCCTCGACCGGCCCCAGACCGAGGCATTTCACCGACGAGTTCAAGAGGAAGATAGTCGATCTCCACAACGCCGGAAAGCCCAGGCGCGAGGCCATGGACGAGTGCGACCTCGACAAGAGCACCGTGGAGAGGCGGGTCAAGTCGATAAACGAGACCGGCTCGCCGCGCGCCGCCGACAACCGCACGCCCGAGTAGAACCGGATCCTGGAGCCCGAGCGCGAGAACCGCAGGCTCCGGATGGAGGTCGACGTCTTAAGATGAGCGGCGCCAGCATACGCTCGGAAGTCAGGGCCATGGCGGCCAACGGGGGGCCGCTGCCCCATATCGGCGCAGCGCTGGCATCGAGGCCTTCTGACCTGTGTCAAGATTTCGGACACGCAAGCTCGAGGAATCAAGCGGCCATAGGCATGGCCTCGGGCTTGGGCTCGGTTCTCTCGAAGAAGGCCGCCATGGCCTCGGCCGGCACCTTGTAGCCGATCGTCGAGCGGGGCCTTCGGCGGTTGTAGTACGCCTCGATGAACTCGACCACCGCGTGCTTGGCGGAATCCCTGGTCGGGAAGCTGCGCCTGTAGTACATCTCGTTCTTCAGCGTGGCGAGGAACGACTCGGCCACCGCGTTGTCGTGGCAGTTGCCGGTGCGGCTGCAGGACAGCCGCACGTCGTTGTCGCGCGCCCATTCGGCCAGAAGCCTGCTGGTGTACTGGGCGCCGCGGTCGGCGTGGAATATCGCGTTGCCGGCCACGTAGCCGCGCGATTTGGCCGACGCCAGCGCCGAAACCACGATGTCGGCGGTCATGCGCTCGGAGAGCGACCAGCCCACCACCATGCGGGTGTTGAGGTCGATGACCGTCGACAGGTACAGCCATCCCTCGCCGGTGCGCAGGTAGGTGATGTCGCCCACGAGCTTGTAGGTTGGAACGGGACTGGTGAAGTCGCGGCTCACCAGGTCGGGCCGGGGCCTGGCCTTCGGGTCGGGGATGGTGGTGCGCTTCCTGGCGTTTGGGCGTGCAGCCGCGTATTCCCAGCTCGTGCATCAGCTTGCGCACCCTGTACAGGGTCAATCCGGAGAACTCGCCGGGCAGGAAGCATTTCACGAACCGGAAGCCGAACCTGCGGTCCGACTCCAGCCACACGCGCCGGACCGCCTCGCGCTCGGCCGACCAGCTTCTCGCGGGCAGCCGTTGGAGAGCCACGAGTAGAAGCCCGACTCGGCTCACGCCGAGCACGCGGGCCATCATTTTCACCGGGAATTCGGCCTTCTCCGCCAACATCATCCGGTAGCATGCGGCTACGCCTGGCTTTGGTCGAAGAAGGCCGCGGCTTTTTTCAAGAAGGCGTTCTCCATCTCGAGCTCGCGTATGCGCCTTTTCGCCTCGCGAAGCTCGCGGTCCTCGGCCTTGGGGTCGGGCCCGCCGGCAAGCTCGCGCCGGCGGCTCTGCACCCACTTGTTCACGGTCTTGGAATTCAGGCCCAGTTCTGCGCAGCATTCCGTTATCGGCCTGCCCGTCGAGATGATGTAGTCGGCGGTCTCGCGCCTGAACTCGTCGGTGTACTTGGCGGCTGGGTTGGACATAGCATACCGTCCTCTCGGTCGTCGATGAATGCATTCTAAAGGATTGGGCCTCTAGCATGCGTGTCCGAAAAGACGATACAGGTCAGACAACCCAATCAGACGTCGTCTCGAGCACGTCCTCTGCACGGTCGAGCGTGCTTCTGGCCTTGGCACCCTGTTTGAACCACGAGCGCAGGTCCTCGAGCGTGCTGCCCGCTGCGTACACCTTGATTTTGCGACCGCCTTTCGTGGTCACCGTGCAACGGTCGCCGCTCTCGCTATCCTCGTGCGCCGTGACCTTCTTGAGATAATCGCGGCGGAACGCCACGACGCGGGCGTTGCTGATCTCGATGAACCAATCGTCGTCGACAAGCGAGGTGCCCGTGGCACCTCGGCTCGCCATCTCCTCGGCGAAGGAGAAACCGAGTTCGCGCTCCTGTCTGCCGATCTCGTAGATACCACGGGCGGGCATGCTGAGCATGAGCAGAGGCAGGAGTCCCCCTATGAACAGGAAGAGGCATGGGACGAGCAGGAGCAGACGAGCACCGGCGTCGGTGAAAACAGCCATGAAGGCGATCACGAGCGAGAAGACGAGCGCCATACCGTTGAAAACAATCGTCAACGGCTTGATGGCAGACCAACACAGACCCGCCTTGGTCATCGGGCCGTCAACAGCGTCCGAGACCTCGATGCCCTCTTCCTCCAGACGGGCGAGGAGGTTGAGCGAGCACACCCCCTCGAGGCTTATCGAGCAGAACTTCCGGTCGCCTCGAACAGGTCGATCCTCATCATCTGCGTGTGAAGCGTTGCACGGGTGATGTTGCCAAACGTCGTCTCCTTGCGGATGCCGAAGGCGTTACGCGAGAGAATTCGCTCACCGTCCACGTCGATGCGCGGGATGCTCAGCAGGGCCCAGATGGCCATGCCCGCGAGCGCCATGGCGTGACCGAACCACACAAGTTCGTGGTCCCACTCGCCCAACGAGA
>ENA-OQKK01000427-OQKK01000427.1-human-gut-metagenome-genome-assembly--contig:-NODE-427-length-10852-cov-3.189277_pt1 | contig 10852 bp, 12 predicted proteins | sample MGYA00242648_ERZ504797 | MGnify/ENA primary metagenome ERZ504797 (study PRJEB26092, sample SAMD00036412) | human gut metagenome | host: Homo sapiens | study: EMG produced TPA metagenomics assembly of... | reverse complement strand
GATTGCTCCTTTTCCCTCTGGTCGATGCCGACCCGTGGGCTTATGCGGTATTAGCAGTCGTTTCCAACTGTTGTCCCCCTCTTTGAGGCAGGTTCCTCACGCGTTACTCACCCGTTCGCCACTCGCTCGAGAAAGCAAGCTCTCTCTCGCTCGTTCGACTTGCATGTGTTAGGCGCGCCGCCAGCGTTCGTCCTGAGCCAGGATCAAACTCTTTATAAATGATATTTATCACTTAAAAGTGTTAAATCTTGTTTCGCTCAGCACGCAATCGCTTGCGTCCTGTGTGAATTACTTTGTTTGGAATTGTTTAACGTGTTTTTCCAACACGAAAATAGGTTCCGTTACAAGTTTTTCGATATTGTTCAATTTTCAAGGTCCTGTGCGCCTCAGCCTTGCGGCTGACGACTTGATTATTTTACCACAGAAGTGATTTTTTGTCAAGCACTTTTTTCGGAAGCTTTTGAACTTTTCTGAACTTGGAGCACTTTAAGTTTCTCGGTATCAGCCGGAACTTTTCAGCGTCTATTGGTTCTTTTCAAGGGCTTCCTGCTGAGCCTTCAGAAGTCATTCTTTTGTCTCAGCGCTTGGCGCTCAAGTATAATACCACACCCCGGTGCTCTTGTCAACACTTTCTGACATCTTTTTTCCAAATTCTTTGCGCAGGGCAAAAATCCCCCTGTTTTTCTCTTATTATAATAGCCGTCTTTTCTTGACAAGGCGGCGGGCAGAACGTATCATGGAGTCATCCCGTATCCTGTATGATATAGCTATACTTTAATATAAAGGAGAAGCGCCATGTCCTGTGTTCCTGTCCGCGGCTGCCGTATCGGCGAAGGCCGCCCCAAAGTCATTCTGCCCATCGTAGAGCGCACCGAAGCCGCCGCTCTGGAAAAAGCCGCGCAGTTTTCAACATTGCAAGCCGATTGTGTGGAATGGCGTGTCGATCTGTTTGATGCAGCCGCTGACCCCGGGGCAGTGGTGCGCTGCCTGGCAAAACTGCGGGTCGCCCTGCGGGACAAGCTTTTGCTGGTGACCTTCCGCACCAAGGCAGAGGGCGGCGAACAGGCGCTTTCCCAGCAGGAATACCTTGCCCTTCTGGGTCTTATCCTTGATACCGATTGTGCCGACCTCATTGATATCGAGTTCTTCACCGCAGGCACAGACCTTCCCGCACTGGTTCAGGACGCGCACACCGCCGGGGTCAAGGTCGTGTGCTCCAGCCACGACTTCTATAAGACCCCGCCCAAGGCCGAGATGGTCTCCCGGATGGTGGCCATGCAGCAGGCGGGGGCCGACCTGCCCAAGCTGGCTGTGATGCCCCAGAGCCGCGCCGATGTGCTGGAGCTGCTGGCCGCCACCGCCGAGATGACCGACCACCACCCCGAAACGCCCGTCATTACCATGAGCATGGGCGCACTGGGAGCCGTGAGCCGCCTTTGCGGCGAGGCCTTTGGCTCCGCCATGACCTTTGCCAATCCCGGCACGGCCAGCGCCCCCGGTCAGGTGGGGCTGGATGTGGTCAATGCTGTATTGGACAGCCTGCGGCTCAGCTGATTTCTCAATACACAGCGCCCCCGGAGAGCGATTTGCCTTCCGGGGGCGCTTTCTGTTTTATTCTGTTTCCATTTCCCGCGCGATCTTCTGAAAGCAGAAGTACGGGATCACGGTTCCGGCCACAAAGGAGGCAGGCCAGCCAAGCCAGACCACATCCAGATTCCGCATTCCCCATGCGCCCACAGCCACCACCGCAATTTTTGTAATGAGCTGCATCACGCCGCCCATCAGTGCCTGATTCGCCTTGTCAACGCCGCGGAGCACCTGCTGATACACCTGCATCACACCGGCCAGGATCCCCGGCACCGCCGTGATCAGCAGAAACCGCTGCACCACAGTCAGGATCTCCGCAGACGGTTCTGTGAGGAACAGCCCTGCCATCTGGCGGCCGCAGAGCAGCAGAAACACTCCCAGCACGGTGCTGACCACCAGAGACAGCTGCAGGGAGGCCTGTACCCCTTGCCGGATGCGCTGCGGCTTGCCGGCTCCGTGGTTCTGGGAGGCATAGACGCTGAGGGAGGAACCGATGGTCTCCACCGGCATCAGGGCCAGCGTTCCGATGCGGCTGGCGGCAGTGTAGGCCGCCATGGTAGCCTCGCCAAACAGATTGACCGCGCTCTGCGCCACCAGATTGCCCAGATTGTTGAAGGCAGACTGCACCGCAATGGGAATGGCCAGCACCGTGATCTGCCGCAGCAGCTTTCCATGGAGCCGGAGATCCTGCCGCCGCATCCGCATCATGGGATATTTGCGGAACAGCAGCACCGCCGCCACCACTGCAGACAGGGCCTGCGCCAGTGCCGTGACCCAGGCAGACCCGGCCACTCCCCAGCGGAACACAGCCACAAACAGCACGTCCAGGCCAATATTGCTCAGAACGGAGACGATCAGGCAGTACAGCGCTGTCTGGCTGTCTCCCAGCCCCCGGAATGCACTGGAAAACAAATAATACATCAGGGGACAGATCATGGTGATGAAACTGATCTCCAGATAAGCGGTAGCTTCCTGCAGGGGGCCCTCCGGGGTTCCCATCCACCGCAGGATGGTACCGGAGAAGGTCAGGCCCAGAACCATCATCCCTGCCGACAGGAACAGCCCCAGATACAGGCTGTTCACAAAAGCCCTCCGCATCAGCTCCTCGTTCTTTTGGCCAAAGTACCGGCTGATGATGATCCCCACGCCCACATTGATGCCGATCATCAGAGCTGCCAGCAGCAGGATCACCGGCATGGTGCTGCCCACCGCCGCAAGGGCGGTCTGACCGAGATACCGCCCCACCACAATGCTGTCGGTGATGGAGTAGACCTGATTCAGCAGGTTGCCCATCAATGTAGGAAAGGTAAAGGCCCACAGCAGGGAGATCGGCTTTCCCTCTGTCATATCCAGATTTTTCTTCATGCACATCCTCCTTTGCATCAAAAAAGCTCCTTCAGAATGCCCGCAAGCACGTAACCCCGGTTTCAGGGGGGTCCCTGTTTGCAGCACTCCAAAGGAGCCTTTGTTGATTTGATTTTTTCTGATACCAGAATACCACAGCGGCGCTGATTTGTCCAGCGCTCCGGGGTCAGTGGACAGAGGTGCGGACGAGGGCGCGCTTGAGGCGGGCCTGGGCCAGCTCATATTCGCGCTCATCCAGGTCCTTCCGGGCCAGGATCTCTTCGGCGCGCTTCTTGGAGGCCTCGGCGCGGGCCTGGTCGATCTCCTCGGCCCACTCCCAGGTGGTAGCGACCAGATGGACATCCCCGTTCAGCACGGTGAGCATCCCGCCCATGCAGGCGGCGCGGCGGCGCTGGCCGTCCGCGTCCACGATATGGGCTTCGCCCATTCCCAGCGCGGTGCAGTAATCACCATGCTTTGCCAGAATGGCAAGGTCGCCGTCGATGGCACGGCAGACCACCCGTTCCGCCTGACCGTCAAAGGCACAGCCGTCCGGCGTGACCACCGTCAGATGAAAGGTCGTCATGGTTTACCCTTTCTTCGCCTTGGCGAACACATCGTCGATGGTGCCCGCGAACAGGAAGGCGCTCTCGGGCAGGTCATCGCACTCGCCGTTCAGGATCATCCTGAAGCCGCGCAGGGTCTCCTTCAGCGGCACATACTGACCGGGCATACCGGTGAACTGCTCCGCAACATGGAAGCTCTGGCTCAGGAAGCGCTGCACCTTGCGGGCGCGGCTGACGGTCAGCTTGTCCTCTTCGCTCAGTTCGTCCATGCCCATGATGGCAATGATATCCTGCAGCTCCTTGTAGCGCTGCAGCACCTTCTGAACATCGCGGGCGATCTCGTAGTGCTCCTGACCCACGACCTCGGGGCTGAGGATGCGGCTGGTGGAATCCAGCGGGTCCACAGCGGGGTAAATGCCCTGAGATGCAATGTCACGGCTCAGGACCGTGGTGGCATCCAGATGGGTGAAGGTGGTGGCAGGTGCCGGGTCGGTCAGGTCGTCGGCGGGAACGTAGACAGCCTGCACCGAGGTGATGGAACCCTTGCGGGTGGAGGTGATGCGCTCCTGCAGAGCGCCCATCTCAGTGGCCAGGGTGGGCTGGTAACCAACGGCAGAGGGCATACGGCCCAGCAGAGCCGAGACCTCAGAGCCTGCCTGCGTGAAACGGAAGATGTTGTCGATGAAGAGCAGCACGTCCTGATTCTTCACATCGCGGAAGTACTCCGCCATGGTCAGGCCGGACAGAGCCACGCGCATACGGGCTCCGGGAGGCTCGTTCATCTGGCCGTAGACCAGAGCGGTCTTGTTGATAACGCCGCTCTCGGTCATTTCACCGTACAGGTCGTTGCCCTCGCGGGTGCGCTCGCCAACGCCGGTGAACACCGAGTAGCCGTTGTGCTCGGTGGCAATGTTATAGATCAGCTCCTGGATCAGGACGGTCTTGCCGACACCGGCACCGCCGAACAGACCGATCTTGCCGCCCTTTGCGTAGGGGCAGATCAGGTCAACGACCTTGATGCCGGTCTCCAGGATCTCCGTGGTGGACTGCTGCTCCTCATAGCTGGGGGCAGGGCGGTGGATGGGCCAATAGGCCTCCGGGGTGGGGGCAGGCTTGTTGTCCACCGGCTCACCCAGCAGGTTGAACACGCGGCCCAGGCACTGGTCACCCACAGGCACCCGGATGGACTCGCCGGTGTCCACGGCATCCGTGCCGCGCACCAGGCCATCGGTGCTGCTCATGGCAATGCAGCGGGCCACATTGTCGCCGGTGAGCTGAGCGACCTCCACCACCAGCTTCTGGCCGTGGTTGTCGATCTCAATGGCGTTGAGCAGGTCCGGCAGCTCGCCATCCTTGAACTGGATGTCCAGCACCGGGCCGATGACCTGGATCACCTTGCCGATGTGTTTTTCGGACATAGGCTACAACTCCTTTTTTAGATTTCTGCGCCTGCCACGATCTCGGTGATCTCCTGCGTGATGGCAGCCTGACGGGCGCGGTTGTAATACAGATTCAGATGGTCGATCATTTCGCCCGCGTTCTTGGTGGCGGCATCCATGGCGGTGCGGCGGGCGGCCAGTTCACTGGCCACGCTCTCGCACACGGCACCATAAACGATACCGGCCACATACTCGGGGATGATGGCGCGGAACACTTCCTCGCTGCTGGGCTTGTACAGGATCTGACTGCGGCGGGCAGCGGCCTTCTGCTCCTCGGTGGGCTCAATGGTCAGGGGCAGCACCTCCATGGTGACAGCGGTCTGGGTCATCATCGAGTCGAACCGGGTGTAGCAGATCTTCACCGCGTCATACTCGCCTTTGCAGTAGCCCTCGGTGATCCGGCGGGCCAGCTGGAAGCATTCGCCCACCGTGATGTCCGCCGCCAGCAGCACCTCCTGGGTGAACAGGGGCACCTCGTGGTGGACGAAGTATTCCGCCGAGCGCTTGCCGATGGGCAACACCACCACGTCCCCTGCTTCCTGCTGTGCCTGCTTGAGCACATTGGAGTTGTACCCGCCGGCTAGGCCGCGGTCGCCTGCAATGACGATGAGCAGGGTCTTTTTGATCTCTGCACGGCGCAGGTACGGGTTGCGGGCGCGGGGGTCTGCCGCTGCGATCTCGGTCAGGGTCTTATGCAGCGTTTCAAAGTAGGGTCGGCTGTGCTCGACCCGCTCCTTGGCACGGCGCATTTTGGAGGAAGCCACCAGCTCCATGGCCTTGGTGATCTGCATGGTGCTCTCTACGCTTTTGATGCGCAGCTTGATGCTTCATGGACCTGCCATGCGTTACGCTCCTTCCTCCCAGTGTGCCTTGACGAAGCTCTCGGTGTAAGCGGACAGAACGCCCTTGAGTGCTTCCTCGGTGTCCTTGTCCAGATTGCCGGTGGTGCGGATGGTCTCCATCACAGCGGCACCGGCGGCATCATTCTCGAGATATTCGTACAGACCCTTTTCGTATTCGGCCACATCAGCCACCTTGACCTTGACCAGAAGATCATGGATGGTGGCATACAGGATCGCCACCTGCTTTTCCACGGGCACGGGAGCCGAGCGGTTCTGCTTGAGCACTTCCACAATGCGCTCGCCCTGTGCCAAACGGGCCTTGGTGTCCGCGTCCAGATCGGAACCGAACTGGGCAAAGGACTGCAGCTCGCGGTACTGGGAGTAGATCAGCTTCAGGGTGCCGGCCACCTTCTTCATGGCCTTGATCTGGGCGTTGCCGCCAACACGGGACACCGAGATGCCGGGGTTGACAGCGGGCATAACGCCCGAGTGGAACAGCTCCGTTTCCAGGAAGATCTGACCATCGGTGATGGAGATGACGTTGGTGGGGATGTAGGCCGAAACGTCACCCGCCTGGGTCTCGATGATGGGCAGAGCCGTCAGGCTACCGCCGCCCAGCTCATTGGAGAGCTTGGCCGCGCGCTCCAGCAGACGGGAGTGCAGGTAGAAAACATCGCCGGGGTAAGCCTCACGTCCCGGGGGACGCGGATCAGCAGCGACAGGGCACGGTAGGCCACCGCGTGCTTGGAAAGGTCATCATAGATGATGAGGACATGCTTGCCCTGGTGCATGAAATATTCGCCCATGGCACAGCCGGAGTAGGGGGCGATATACTGCAGGGGGGACAGCTCGGAGGCCGTGGCGGACACCACGATGGTGTAGCTCATGGCACCGGCCTCGGTCAGGCTCTGCACCAGGTTTGCCACGGTGGAGCGCTTCTGGCCGATGGCGACATAGATGCAGATGACATCCTTGCCCTTCTGGTTGATGATGGTATCCGATGCAATGGTAGTCTTGCCGGTCTGGCGGTCGCCGATGATCAGCTCACGCTGGCCGCGGCCGATGGGGATCATGGAGTCGATGGCCTTGATGCCGGTCTGCAGGGGTCCTTGACCGGCTGGCGGTCGATGATGCCGGGGCCGGGCTCTCGATGGCCCGGAACTCGGTGGTCTCAATGGGGCCTGCGCCGTCAATGGGCTGGCCCAGTGCATTGACCACGCGGCCGATCATCGCCTCGCCCACGGGCACGGAAACGACCTTGCCGGTGCGCTTGACGGTGCTGCCTTCCTTGATGCCGACATCGGAGCCCAGCAGAACGATGGAGACCGTGTTTTCCTCCAGGTTCTGGGCCATACCGTATTCGCCGTTGTCAAACTGAAGCAGCTCACCTGCCATGCACTTTTCCAGGCCGCTGGCCCGGGCGATGCCGTCGCCTACCATGATGACCGTGCCGACTTCGCTCTGCTCGATGACATTCTCGTAGTGCTTGATCTGGGCACGGATGATCTTGGAGATCTCTTCAGGTTTCAGTTGCATTGTCTTGTATTCACCACTCAATTCTTAAAATCTTTCGGGTGGAAATTCGATGGATCACAGTGTCACGGAAGCGATATCCCTGCGCAGCGCCGCCAGACGGTTCTGAACCGTTCCGTCCAGCTCGGTGCCCTCGATATCCAGCCGGATGCCGCCCAGCACAGCCGGATCGACCTTTGTTTTCAGGTCGATGGTCTTGCCGGTGAGCTTTTCCAGCTTTTCGTGCAGGCTCTTCACCTGCTGCTCCGTCATTGCCACTGCAGTGGTTGCCGCTGCTTCCAGAATACCGTGTGCCTGATTGTAGCGCACCCGGTAGGCCCGGGCGCAGCCGGGCAGCTCCCGCAGGGTGCCCTTCTCGCACAGGATCTTCAAAAAGTTCAGCACATAGAGGTGGACCCGATCCCGCAGCGCTTCGTTCAGCAGGCCGCAGCGCTCCTTTTTGGGGATGCTGGGGGTGCTGAGCAGATGCAGGTACTCCGGGCTTGCCTTAAAAAGCGCCACGGCCTCGTCCAGCTCACCCAGAATGCGGGTCTCCAGCCCTTCCTCCGCTGCCAGGTCATACAGGCTTCCGCCGTACATCCTTGCTGTCTCGGTCATGATGCTTCACCCACGTTTTTGATAAATTCGTCGATCAGGTCCTTGTGGTCGGCTTCCTTGATCTCACGCTCGACCACCTTGGAGGCGATCTCCATGGCCATGCCGCCGATCTCGTCCTTTGCCTCGTTCACGGCCTTCTTGCGCTCCTGCGCAATGTCAGCCTCCGCCTTCTGCTTCAGGGCAGCGGCCTGTGCACGGGCCTCGCCCACGATCTCTTCACTGCGGGCGGTGGCCGTTTTCTGGGCACGGGCAACGATCTGGTTGGCCTCGGCGCGGGCATTCTGCAGGTTCTGCTCGTACTCCGCTTTCATGGCCTCAGCCTCGGTGCGCAGCTTCTGCGCATCTGCGATCTGGCTGTCCGCCTTGGCCTTGCGCTCGGCGATCACCTTTTTGACCGGATTCAGCAGGAACTTTTTGAAGATGAGCAGCTGGATCATCAGGTTGCAGATCTGGGCCAGAAAGGTCCAGCCGTCCAGCGTGATCAACGCCTGGTACAGTTCCATAAGCGTCTCCTTTCGTTCTTTTGTAAAAGGTTCCGCTTATGCCAGGAACTTCATAAACATGCCGGGTGCCAGGAAGATCAGCAGCAGGCCGGTAACAAAGCCGTAAATACCGGTGGTCTCGGAAAGTGCAACGCCCAGGATCAGGGTGCTGGTCACGTCGCTCTTGCACTCAGGCTGGCGGCCCACGGCCTCACAGGCAGCGGCGGCAGCGTTGCCTTCGCCGATACCGGGGCCGATACCTGCGATCAGTGCGCAGCCTGCGCCGATGCCGCAGCCTGCCAGGGCGATACCACGAGCAAGGTACTGAAAGTCAGTCATAAGTTTTGTCCTCCAAAAAAGTTTTTGTTTTGGGAGATGCCGTTGTGAGGGCTTAGTCCTCACCGGCAGCACGTTTGATGAAAATTGCGGTCAGGGTACAGAAGATGAACGCCTGAATGCAGCCGCCGAACCAGTCGAAATACAGGCCCGTAAAGGCCGGGATGCCGATCTGGAACAGCTGGATCTGGCTCAGGAAGCCGGGCAGCCAGCCGAAGATGACATGGCTCAGGCTTGCCAGCGCCCAGTACAGCAGTGTGGAAATGACAGTACCGGACAGGATGTTGCCAAAGTGACGGAACGCCATGCTGACGGGGGTCGAGATCTCCGACAGCACATTGATGGGTGCCATGATGAAGATCGGGTCCAGCAGGCCCTTCAGATAGGAAAGGATGCCGTTGGTCTTGATCTTGTAGTACATGATCAGCACAAACACCACAATGGCCCACGCAGCCTCGGTGTTCAGGTCGGCCGTGGGGCTCCACAGGCCAATGACACTGATGAGGTTGCAGCCGATGCTCAGAGCGAAGATCGAGCCGATCAGAGGGATATACTTGTCAAAGTGATACCCCATGTTGTCGTGCACGAACTGATCCAGCCGCTCCACGATGAACTCGGCCGCGGCCTGCCGCTTTGAGACATTTTCCAGCTTGAGGTTGCTGCCCAGCCAGATGGCCAGGCCCGAAAGCAGCGCCATGACGATCCAGGTAGTGACTAGGGTCTGGGTGATCTTGAGATCGCCCAGCAGGGGGATATCGGTATGGATGGTATACAGGATCTTTGCGCCGTTCAGTTCCATTTGTTACGTTTCACCCCCTTCGTCACGGGGCTCAGCCTCCGGCTCCGGGGCGGGTTCGGGGTCGTCCTCCACAGAGACATCCACCGAGGGCCCGGCCGGTGCAAGGGGCTTGTACTTGCCGGTTATTTGCAGGTAGTAGATCGTAACACGCGGGAACAGCAAGGGCAGAACGCTGGCAAAGGGCTGGAAGCAGGGTGCCCCGATGGACACGATGATCCACACCGCCTGCAAAAGCATTCTGACGTTGTAGGAAGCTTGTAATGTGGCTTTGCGCCGCTTCTCATCCTGCTCGTCGATGACCTTCTGACACACGATGCAGATGCCCGCAAAGTTGCCGATGGCCACGGCCGCGCCGATGAGACTGCCCAGAACGACAGTGTAATCAAATTTCACCCAGCCAACCAGGTGCAGCGCCGCAAAGGCCACCCACAGGGCAGCGGTACAGATGGCCGTGCCGCAGGCGATGCGCGTCAGCTCCTTTTTGGATTCCGGCTGTAGTTTCATAAAGGGGAACCTCCTGTGATGTTTACTGATGTGAGTTGAACCCCACCCGCTTCGGTTTTTCCTTTTGGTGCGGTCCAGGTGCTCCTTGGCAAAATACCAGAAGTTCTGCGCCCCGGAGGCAAGGCCCAGCAGGATGGCCGGCAGGAACACCCATTCCGGCCAGCTCCAGCTGTTCACCGCCCACCAGGCACCGCCCAGGCACATGACCAGCGGCAGCAGCATATTCAGGCCCAGCTGGGTCAGCCAGACAAGATCCTCCAGTGCCTTATACCAGCCCTTCAACCTGCGTTTCCTCCCTGTGTGATGTGCCTTTGCAAAAGCCAGATTCTGGATTCTTTGCCAAGGATTTGCAGTCAGCAAAAAATCTTATAACGATAGTATAATTCAAACCGGCCGTTTTTCAATCAATTTTCCACTGTTTTCTAGTAAAATTTCATAGTTTGTTCACACTAATGCCGTAACTGTTACGCCTGTATGGAGTTTGTGCGTCTGCGGGCGCATCAATACCAAAAGTTTGATGGATCTGTTGTGCAGAATGACAAAAAAACGGGACGAACCCTCTCAGGCGCTGACGCGCCAGGCTCTCCCGAAGGGAGAGCTTTTTTACTTTCTGGGGGACAGGCACAATAAAGCTCCCCCTTTCGGGGGAGCTGGCAATGCCGCAGGCATTGACTGAGAGGGTCATTCATCCGTTTTCGTCCGCAAACAGCCCCGGGATGCCGCACAGGGCTGCGATGCCCACCAGCGTGAACACGATGCGCGACCAGATGGACGCGCTGCCGCCCAGCAGCCAGCCCACAAAATCGAATTGGAACAGCCCCAC
>ENA-OQKK01000426-OQKK01000426.1-human-gut-metagenome-genome-assembly--contig:-NODE-426-length-10858-cov-2.942037_pt1 | contig 10858 bp, 8 predicted proteins | sample MGYA00242648_ERZ504797 | MGnify/ENA primary metagenome ERZ504797 (study PRJEB26092, sample SAMD00036412) | human gut metagenome | host: Homo sapiens | study: EMG produced TPA metagenomics assembly of... | reverse complement strand
ACCTCTTGATACGGATAGAACAATACCCATCTCTCCCAACACATCATCAGGCTCGTTCCTCCGGAGGAGAAAAAGGGCAGGCTGATGCCGGTGTTGGGGATGGTATTGGTGACCACGGCCACATTGAGGACAGCCTGCAGGGCCACCTGCACGGTAAAGCCCACCACCAGCAGCGCCCCAAAACGGTCGGGAGCATGGGCAGCAATGGTAATGCCCCGCCAGAGCAGCAGCACGAACAGCAGCACCACGGCGCAGGCCCCCACAAAGCCCAGTTCCTCGCAGACGATGGAGAAGATGAAGTCGTTCTGGGGTTCAGGCACAAACAGGTGTTTCTGGCGGCTGTTCCCCAGCCCCAGCCCGGTGGCTCCGCCGGAGCCGATGGCGTACAGGCTCTGGATGGTCTGGTGGCCGTCCCCCAGCGGGTCGGCAAAAGGGTCCTGCCAGGAGCGCAGGCGGTCGGCAGCGTAGGGCACAAGGTCCGGCATAACGACCACTGCCGCCCCGATGGCAGCCGCCCCGCCCACGCCCGCCAGCACGAACCACCGCAGACCTGTGCCGCCCACGAACATCAGCACTGCCCCGATGCCCAGGATCAGCAAAGTGCCCGAAAGATGGGGTTCCAGCAGCATCAGCGCCGCCACCACCCCCAGCACCAGCACAAAGGGCAGCACCCCACCGCAAAGCTGCGCATCCTGTCATGGTTCAGCGAGATGATGTGCGAAAACACCAGCACCACCGCAAATTTTGCGATCTCGCTTGGCTGCAGGGTGCCCACCCCGGCAGCACCAGCCACCGTTTGCTAGCCGTTGTATTCCGGCATAAAAAGCACCACCGCAAGCAAGCACCAGCGAGATTCCCAGCAGCGGCCAGGCCAAAGTTTGTGGAAGATTGTGGTAGTCCACCCGGCTAGGCCAGCCACAGCCCCGCAATGCCTATGGCGGCGTAGAGCAGGCTGGGGGCGCAGGTAGGCAAAGGCATCGCCCGCCGGTAAAGGGCCACCGCCCCCGATGCACTGCCCAGCATCACCAGCCGAACCCCACCAGCGTGAGTACCAGCACCAGAAACGGCAGGTCCATGGCCGGCAGCGGCCGCAGCGGTGCCCTGTGCCGCCCGCCTGCCAAGGCAGTCAGTTTCATGTCGTCACCCCCAGTTTTACTATTGTACGCCATGCTGCTGTTGGCTATACGGATATTATCGTGACGTTGTGCATATCTTGTACACTAGCTCACCCTCTCAGGCGCTTTGCGCCAGCTCCCCAAAGGGGAGCTTTTGACAAAATCATAAACTTTGTATCGAATGCCAAGGCCTCTCCCTTCGGGAGAGGTGGCATCGCGTCAGCGATGACGGAGAGGGTGAGCCCGTTAAAGGGGGTGACATCATGCCCAAATTTCTCCGCACCCTGCCCGAGCGGGGATTCCGCCGCCGGGCACGGGCCGTGGCGGTGCTGTTCTGTGCTGTCTGCCTGGGGCTGGCCGTGCGGCTCTTTTTCCTGCAGGTGCGCACCGACGGCTTTTATGCCGACCGCGCACAGGGCCAGCAGCTGCGGGACACCGTGGTCCCCGCAGACCGGGGGCGCATTTACAGCGCCGATGGCCTTTTGCTGGCCGCCAACAGCAGCTGCTGGACCCTGCGGGCCTCGCCCCCGGGAGATGCCGGAAGAGAAAATCACCCTTGCCGCCCACGGCCTTGCGGAGATCTTAGCGCTGGACGAAGCGGCCCTGCTGGAAAAATTCAGCAACCGCCGCTCCAACGACTGCCTCCTCCGCTACCGGGTGGACCGTGCCGCAGCCGATGCTGTGCGGGACTTTTGCGAGGAAAACAGCATCACCGGCATCCGCATCAATCAGGACAGCAAGCGCTGGTATCCGCAGGGAGCGTTTCTGGCTTCGGTGCTGGGGTTCACCAATGTGGACAACGCAGGGGTGGCCGGGCTGGAACTGAAATATGATGATCTGCTCACCGGGGAAAACGGCGTGGTGCTCACAGCTGTCAACGCCTGGGGCTACACGCTGGAACAGAGCTACGAGACCGAGCGTTTTCCCACCGAGGGGGACGGTCTGCGGCTCACCATCGACAGCTGTATCCAGCACTACCTTGAAAATGCGCTGTCCTACGCTGTGCAGGAGCACCATGTGGCGGCGCGTGCCGTGGGGATCGTCATGGATGTGAACACCGGAGCCGTGCTGGCCATGTCCACCACGCCCTCCTATGACCCCAACGAGCCCCGCGTCATTGCCGACACCGCCGCCCGGAACACCGTGGAAGCCCTGACCGGTGATGCGCGCAAGGCCGCTTTACAGCTGGCCCAGCAGACCCAGTGGCGGAACAAGGCCGTCAGCGACCTGTACGAGCCGGGCAGCGTGTTCAAGCTCATCACCTGCGCGGCGGCGCTGGATGCCGGGGCCATCACAAAGCATTCCAGCTTTTACTGCGGGGAATCCATCTCAGTGGCAGGCACCCGCTTCCACTGCGCCAACCACAAGCGCCACGGAGCCCAGAGCGTGACCCAGGCGCTGGAAAATTCCTGCAACCAGAGCTTCATCCAGATCGGGGCCCGGCTGGGCAGGGAGGCCTTCTGCGATTATTTTGCCGCCTTCGGCCTGCGGGAGCCCACCGGCATCGACCTGCCCGCCGAGCCGAAAAAGAGCCTGTACTACACCGCCGACCGGATGGGCCCGGTGGAGCTGGCCTCCTGTGCCTTTGGGCAGAGCAGCAAGATCTCGTATCTGGAAATGGCGGCAGCAATCTGCGCCGTGGTCAACGGCGGAAAACTGATGCAGCCCTACGTCGTCTCGGAGATCCTGGCCCCGGACGGCAGTACCATTGAGCAGCTCGCCCCTGTCTGCAAACGGCAGGTGCTCAAGGCAGAGACCAGTCAGACCATGCGGGAGATGATGGAGGCCGTGGTGCTCCACGGCGGCGGACGGAACGCTCAGATCCCGGGCTACCGGGTGGGCGGAAAAAGCGGCACCAGCCAGAAGCTGGACAGCGCCGACGAAAAAGCCCGCATTGCCAGCTTTGTGGCGGTGGCTCCCATCGACGACCCGCAGTTTCTCTGTCTGGTCTGCCTGGACGAACCCCACAGCTGGACGACCGCAGGCGGCAGCCTGTCGGCCCCGGTCTGTGCCGAAGTGCTGGAGCAGACGCTGGTGTACAGGGGCGTGCCCCGCACCACGGAAGCCCCGGCTGCCTCCACAGCAGAGACCGCCGCCGACCTCCCCGCGGACGGCGACAGTTTTGACGGGGCCTGAAAACGGGCAGCAAAAAAGACCGCCGAAGCGGTCTTGAAGTGCTTGTTTTCAGTTCTGGTGCGGCTGCTCGCGGAACTTGATCTCGCCGGTCTCGCTGTTCATGGATTCCACAATGGCAAGGCTCTCCAGCTGGATGCCCTTGCTGCGGATGAGCTCGCCGCCCTGCTGGAAGCCCTTCTCCACGGCAATGCCGATGCCCTCGACCGTGGCTCCGGCCTCCTTGGCCAGATCCAGCAGGCCCATCAGGGCACAGCCGTTTGCCAGGAAGTCATCGATGATCAGGACATGGTCCTCTGCGGTGAGGAACTTTTTGGAGACGATGACGTTGTAAATCTTCTTGTGGGTGAAGGACTGGATCTTGGTCTCATAGTTGTCGTAATCCAAGTTGATGCTCATGGACTTTTTGGCAAACACCACAGGCACATTGAACTCGCTGGCAACCACGGCGGCAATGCCGATGCCGCTGGCCTCAATGGTCAGCACCTTGTTGACGGGCTTGCCTGCAAACAGGCGCTTCCACTCCTTTGCCATCTCGCGGAACAGGGGGATGTCCATCTGGTGGTTGATGAAGCTGTCCACCTTCAGCACATTGCCCTCGCGCACGATCCCGTCTTTCTGAATGCGTTCTTCCAGCAGTTTCATATCCGTCTCTTCCTCCAAGCTTTGGTACAGCATTTTGATTTTACCTAGTATACCGGATTTGCCCCCCTGTTTTCAAGGTCTTTTGGCATTTTCTCTCTTGTTTTTCAGCAAAATCTGAGTATACTGGAAGCAACGGCTCCGGGTGGATTTCCGGGGCGCTCCGGGCACAGGGAAAGGTGCCCGTTTTCTGCATCCTGCCGTCTGTTCGGGCGGGATGCACTGTGAGGAGAAGGAGTATCACGCGTATGAAGACCGGATTGATCCTGGAAGGCGGTGCCATGCGGGGCATGTTCACCGCCGGTGTTCTGGATGTTCTGATGGAGCAGGGCATCACGGTAGACGGTATGGTAGGTGTTTCGGCGGGAGCAGTGTTCGGCTGCAACTACAAATCCCACCAGATCGGGCGGACCATCCGCTACAACACCACCTATTGCAAGGACAAACGCTATGCCAGCTTCCGCAATCTGCTGCGCACCGGCAACCTGTACAGCGAGAATTTCTGCTACCACGAGGTGCCCGAAAAGCTCGACCCGTTCGATGACAAGGCTTTCCGGGAATCCCCCATGGATTACTTTGTGGTCTGCACCGATGTCCGCACCGGCGACCCCATCTATCATAAGTGCCGCACCGGTGATGCGGAGGATGTGCTCTGGATGGAAGCCTCGGCTTCCATGCCGCTGGCCGCAAAGATCGTCAAGATCGGCCATTACGGCCTGCTGGACGGCGGCGTTGCCGATTCCATCCCCATCCGCTTCTTTGAGTCCATTGGCTACAAGCGGAACCTCATCATCCTGACCCAGCCCAAGGGGTTTGTGAAAAAGAAGAACCCCATGCTGCCCGCCATCCGGGCACGGTATCTGCGCTATCCTGCCTTTGTGGAGGCTGTGGCCGACCGCCACGAGCGCTACAACGAAACCCTGAGCTACATCTCCATGCTGGAGCAGTCCGGCAAGGATTACGTCATCCGCCCGCCCATCCCGCTGGAGATCGGTGCCATGGAGCGTGACCCCGACCAGCTGCGCCGCGTCTACGAGACCGGTCGGGCCGTGGCACAGATCCAGGTGGATAAGATCCGGGCCTTCCTTGAAACTGCAAAGACCGAAGCCGAGGAATGATCACTGTGCTATACTGGGGCAAATCAAAACAGGAGGCACTGATCTATGAACACTCTGGATGCCATTCTCACCCGGCGTAGCTGCCGGGAATTCACCGACAAGCCCATCAAAAGCGAAACCCTGCACCAGCTGCTGGAAGCGGCCATGAGCGGGCCCAGCTGCGTCAATGCACGGGACTGGGCTTTCGTGGTGGTGACTGACCCGGAAAAGCTGGCGCAGATGGCCGATGCCAACGGCCGCCCTGCTGAGCCGCTGCGGAAAGCCGCCGCCGGTATCCTCGTCTGCGGCGACCTTGACCGCGCGTTCCGCTTTGCCAAGGACTACTGGGTCATTGACGGAGCCATTGCCGCCCAGAACATCTGCCTTACTGCACAGGAGCTGGGGCTTGGCGCAGTCTGGCTGGGTACTTGGCCTCAGATGGACCGGGTAGAGGCCCAGCAAAAGCTCTTCGGTCTGCCGGAAGCCATTGTGCCCCACTCCATCATCGCCCTTGGCTACCCGGAAGCAGACCTTACTGCCCCGCGTGAGAGCCGCTATGAGGATGACCGGGTACATTTTAACCAGTGGTAAATCTGCCGGACGCAAAAGCTTTGCGGCCCGACAGTTTCAATCACATGTACCCCGAGGTTCCCATAAACCACGAGCGTTCCTGCTTGATACTTTACCATATTGCTCCTCTTTCATCCAAGTGGAACAGACTGTGCAAAACAGACTTTCCAGCGCGTTTTCGTTCTTTTCTATTATAACACAAACCACTTCATGGCTTCAAAGGTGATTTTCCACAAAGTTTGCATCGTGCAATATGCGCAGAATGACCCGCAGATTTCTTGTGCAAAAGTATAATGATTCCGTACAACGAGTGGCACTCATGCGTAAGACCGGTTGCATGAGTGCCACTCGTTTTTTGTTTGTCCTAAAATGGAAAGGTAAGGTGAATCCCATGGAAAGTACCAATGAATTTCTCGGCACGGAACGCATCGGCAAGCTGATGCAGAAGTATGCGATCCCGTGCATTATTTCTCTGCTGGTGGGTGCGCTGTACAACATCGTGGACCAGATCTTTATTGCAAACGCCAGCTATCTGGGCTCCTACGGAAACGCCGCCAATACGGTCGTGTTCCCGCTTACGGTGGTGGCGCTGGCCATTGCCGTGATGATCGGTGACGGCTGCTGCGCCTTTGTCAGCATCAGCCTTGGCCAGAACGAAGTCCCCAAGGCAAGGCGGAGCGTTGGCAACGCGGTGGTGATGTGTCTGGTCAGCAGCATCGTTCTGACCGCTGTGTATCTGATCTTTGCAAATACCATTCTCGCCATGTTCGGCGGAACGGTCAACGCCGAGACCTATCATCATTCCCAGGAATATTTCTTCTACATCACGCTGGGTATACCCTTTTATATGTTCGGGCAGGCCATGAACCCCATCATCCGTGCCGACGGCAGCCCCCGGTTTGCCATGGTGTCCACCCTTGCGGGCGCAGTGCTGAACATTATTCTGGACCCCATCTTTATCTTCGGTCTCCGCTGGGGCATGATGGGCGCAGCGGTGGCTACCGTCATCGGTCAGGTGGTCACCGCTACGCTGGCAGTGTGGTATCTGCTGCACATGAAGATCATTCGCCCGGCGTGGGCTGACCTTCGACTGAAGGGTTCCATCTGCGGCCGCACCCTGACCCTTGGCATGACCAGCTTTCTTTCTCAGATCAGCCTTGTTGCAGCCATGGCAGCCATCAACAACATGATCCGCAAATACGGCGCACTGGATGCGGTGTTCGGGCAGGAACAGTACGCCCAGATCCCCATGGCGGTGGTGGGCATCGTGATGAAGTTCTTCCAGATCGTCATCTCCATCGTGGTGGGCATGGCAGCCGGCTGCATCCCCGTGGTGGGCTTCAACATGGGTGCAAAGAAGCCCGCCCGTGTGAAGGAGCTGTTCACGAAGCTGTTGCTGGCAGAAGCCGCTGTCGGTGTGGTCGCACTGGTGCTGGTGGAGCTGCTTCCCCGGCAGCTCATCGCCCTGTTCGGTGCCGCCAATGAGAGCGTGTACTACACCGATTTTGCCGTGAAGTCCTTCCGCATCTACCTGTGCATGATCATTCTGGCCTGTGTCAACAAAGCCTGCTTCATCTTCCTGCAGGCCATGGGCAAGGCAGCAGAATCCACCGCCCTTTCCATGGTGCGTGAGGTGGTGTTCGGCGTGGGCTTTGCCCTGCTGCTGCCCCGTTTTTTCGGGCTGGATGGTGTGCTGTACTCCATGCCGCTGTCGGATATCCTGACCTTCCTGATCGCAGGCTATCTGATCCACAAGACCTATCATGAACTGAATACGAAAGGAGAATCCTAATGGAAAAACGAATCATTACCATCAGCCGCGAATTTGGCAGCGGCGGCAGGACCATCGGCAAACTGGTTGCCGAGCACCTGAACATCAAGTGCTACGATGCTGAATTGATCCAAAAGCTCGCCGTGCAAAGCGGCTTTGACGAGAGTTACATCAAAGAAGCCGGAGAGTATGCCCCCGGCGGCTTTCTTGCCTCTGCCTTCACCGACCGCAGCTTTGGCCCCACCAATGAAGATCGTCTTTGGAAGATGCAATATCAGATTATCCGGGACCTTGCGGAAAAGGAGCCCTGCGTGATCGTTGGCCGCTGCGCAGACTACATTCTTCGTGATCGTACCGACTGCCTGAGGGGATTCATCCATGCCGACATGAAATTCCGGGCAGACCGCATCGTGCGGGTCTATGGGGAGCGAGAGAACTCTCCCGAAGTCCGGCTGAAGGAGAAGGACAAGCGCCGTGCCGCCTATTACCGTTTCTACACCGATATGAAATGGGGTGATGCCGCCAATTATCATATTGCATTGGATAGCGGTGTCATCGGCATTGAAAAGTGTGCGGAGATCATTGAAAGCCTGGTTTGAATGAATCGGAGTCTGCTGCCATCCGGCTGTCACTGATCCAGAAGTCAAAACCACCGGCTGAGCCGGTGGTTGTCGCTCGCTCAAGCTCCCCAAAACAATGAGGCCGTTCCCTCTCCTTCTCAGAGAAGCGGAACGGCCTCATTTTTGTTTATTTTTTCCGGTACTCCCGCGGAGTCATGCCAAAATGCGCCTTGAATGCCCGGTTAAAATAGGAGAGGTTTTCAAACCCGCACCGGGAAGCGATCGTCAGCACCGTCTCGTCCGTAGCATGCAGCGCTTCGGCGGCGGCATTCAGCCGGTATTCGTTCAGAAAGGCAACAAAGCTCTGCCCTGTCATCTGCCGGAACCAGCGCATGAAGTGGCTGGAACTGAAGGAGCAGACCCCGGCGGCATCGGCGACCCGAAGCCCCTCGGCATAATGGGCAGAGATCCATTGCAGAACGGCTTTCAGCCGCTGGGTATCGGCAGTTTCCACGGGGAGCTGCTGTTTCCCCTGCGCAATGAGCAGGGAGAGGAAGCGCAGCAGTGCTCCTTTGACCAGCAGCTCATAGCCAGGAAGCTTGGCGCGGTTGGCTTCCTCCACCTCCCGCAGGCAGGCGGCGGCCTGGAGATAACACAGGTCGTTGGGTGTCAGCCGCACAGGCAGCAGCAGCCGCCCGCTTTGCAGCGGAAGCAGGTATTTTTCGGCGCAAAGGTCCTCCGCACCGCCCAGAAGCTCCAGCTCAAAGATGATATTCTCGTATTCCATCCGCCGCCCCTCTGCCTGCCGCAGGGCGTGGAGGGTGCCGGGCGTAAAAATAAAGATATCCCCCTGGTAGGCCGGGCAGGACACCGCACCCACCTGCACCAGCCCCGCGCCCCGCTTGACAAAGACCAGCTCCATGCTCTCCTGCCAGTGGAGTGCCACCTGCGGAAAATCTCCCGGAATGGTGCAGGGATACAGATTGAAGGGGAACCGCACGGCACCGTGCTGCTTGGTTTCCTGCAAAGAAGCCTGATTTTGCATCTTCTCACCTCCAGATGATAGGATTGTACCACAATCTGCACTTTTAAGGCAAGATTTCGATTGTTTTATCTGGTATATCTTGCATTATAGATGTCAAACCTGTTTTCCGTAGCAAAGGAGGAGCCATTATGAGCTTTACCGAAACATTACAGAGTATCACCGGCAAGCTGCTGGCGGACTGCACCGATCAGGAGCTGTATCTGGCACTGCTGGAGCTGGTGCGGCAGAAGAGTGCCGACCGCGTGCAGCCCGTCACCGGACGCAAGCTGTATTATATCAGCGCCGAATTCCTCATCGGCAAGCTGCTGTCCAACAACCTCATCAATCTGGGGCTGTATGAAGAAGCCCGGGATGCACTGGCCGCTGCCGGAAAGCGCCTTTCGGACATTGAAGAGGTGGAGCCGGAGCCTTCTCTCGGCAACGGTGGTCTGGGCCGTCTGGCAGCCTGCTTCCTGGATTCGCTGGCAACGCTGAACCTGCCCGGCGACGGCGTGGGCCTGCGGTATCACTTTGGCCTGTTCCACCAGTCCTTTGAGGATGGTGTGCAGAATGAAAAGCCCGACCCCTGGCTCACCGCCCACAGCTGGGCCGAAAAGACCGATGTGACCTACCCGGTGGAGCTGGCGGGCAAGGAATACACTGCCCGGCTGTACAAGCTGGCTGTCACCGGTTACGAGGGCCGCACCAACACCCTGAATCTGTTCGATCTGGATACCATCGACGAGAGCATCGTCCATGACGGCATTGCCTTTGACAAGACCGCCATCGACAAGAACCTGACCCTGTTCCTCTACCCGGACGACTCCGATGAGGCAGGCCGCCGTCTGCGGGTGTATCAGCAGTACCTCATGGTTTCTGCCGGTGCCCAGCTCATTCTGGCAGAGTGCGCCGCCCGGGGCTGCAATTACCACGATCTGGCCGACTACGCCGCCATCCAGATCAACGACACTCACCCCAGCATGGTCATCCCGGAGCTGATCCGGCTGCTGGGGCAGCGGGGCATTGAGTTTGAGGAAGCTGTGGAGATCGTTACCAAGACCTGCGCCTACACCAACCACACCATTCTGGCCGAGGCACTGGAAAAGTGGCCCCGCGCCTATCTGGATGCAGTGGTGCCCCAGCTGATGCCCATCATTGAAAAGCTGGACGCACTGGCCCGCACCCGCACCGAGGACGAGAGCCTTGCCATCATCGACAAGGACGACCGGGTGCACATGGCCCACATGGACATCCACTTCACCCATTCCACCAACGGCGTGGCAGCGCTGCACACCGAGATCCTGAAAAATTCCGAGCTGCACGGCTTCTACGAGCTGTACCCGGAAAAGTTCAACAACAAGACCAACGGCATCACCTTCCGCCGCTGGCTGCTGGAATGTGACCCGCGCCTGACCGCCACGCTGGAAAAGCACATCGGTTCCGGCTTCCGCAAGGACGCTGCCGAGCTGGAGAAGCTGCTGGCCTTCGCCGACGACGAAGCCGTGCTGGACGAGTTGACCGCCGTGAAAAAGACCAACAAGGCAGCGCTGGCAGACTGGCTGCTGCGCACCCAGAAGGTGAACGTGAACCCCGATGCCATGTTCGATATCCAGTCCAAGCGGCTGCACGAGTATAAGCGTCAGCAGCTGAACCTGCTGTACCTCATCCATCAGTATTACGAGATCAAGGCAGGGCACCTGCCTGCCGTGCCGCTGGTGAGCATCTTTGGTGCCAAGGCTGCTCCTGCCTACACCATTGCCAAGGATATCATCCATGCCCTGCTGACCCTCTCCAAGGTCATTGCCGCCGACCCGGAGGTGTCCAAGTGGCTGCAGGTGGTATTTGTGGAAAATTACAACGTCACCGCTGCCGAAAAGCTCATCCCTGCCTGTGACCTGTCCGAGCAGATCAGCCTTGCCTCCAAGGAGGCCTCCGGCACCGGCAAC
>ENA-OQKK01000425-OQKK01000425.1-human-gut-metagenome-genome-assembly--contig:-NODE-425-length-10869-cov-2.648203_pt1 | contig 10869 bp, 11 predicted proteins | sample MGYA00242648_ERZ504797 | MGnify/ENA primary metagenome ERZ504797 (study PRJEB26092, sample SAMD00036412) | human gut metagenome | host: Homo sapiens | study: EMG produced TPA metagenomics assembly of... | reverse complement strand
CCGGGGGTATCATCGTAGGGGATGCCATCCGCATCCAGTGCGTCCATCTGCTCCCGGATGGCCCCATACAGGCAGGGGTCGCCGGTGTGGAGCCGCACGGTGGTCCCGCCTGCGGCTTCCACCCGGCGCATCACGTCCAGCACCTGTTCCAACGTCATCTCGGCGCTGTTGTAAACGGCGCACTTCGGCTTCGCCAGCCCAAGCAGAGCCGGGTTGACCAGACTGCCCGCATAAATGATGCAGTCGGCTCCCTGCAGCAGAGCCGCGCCCCGCCGGGTGATGAGATCGGGTGCGCCGGGGCCTGCGCCTACAAAATGTACCATCTCAATGCTCCTTCCATTCGTTCAGCAGTTGTGCGGCAGTGTCGGTGGCTCCCAGCGGGCCGTGCTTGTTGGAAAACAGCACCGCCCCCACCCGGAACGCCCCGCAGGCCCGCCGGTCAAGGTGGAGCTGGACCGCCCTCAGCAGGCTTTCCAGCACCGGAGCCCGCAGGCCGGCGCTGTCCAGGAGTTCCAGACAGGCATCGGTGGTGGCAGCGTTCATCAGGGCGGCGCAGACTTCCCGGGAAGCGCCGCAGAGCGCCGCATGGGTGCAGAACAGCTCGGTGCGGCAGTCAGCAGTGTGGGAATGGGTGTTCATAATACCGCCCGCCACCTTGACCAGCTTGCCCACATGGCCCACCAGAAGCACCTCTTCAAAGCGGGCCGCAGCAGCCATATCCAGCGTGTCTCCAATAAAGTTCGAGGTTTTCACCACCGGAACAGCGTGAAGCTCCGGGTATCTTTCGTGCAGATAGTCCAGCCCGTAATTGCCGGGGGCCAGGATGAGCCGCCTGGGGCTGCCCGCCCGGAGAGCGGCCTGATTCATTTCCAGCTGGATGGTATCCAGGATCGCCTGCTGGCTCATAGGCTCCACAATGCCGCTGGTTCCCAGCACCGAAAGCCCGCCCTCGACCCCGATGTGGGGGTTGAAGGTGCGCTTTGCCACCTCTTCCCCGCCCTCGATGGAGATGGTCACGGCAAAGCCGCCGGTGTAGCAGGCGCTCTCGGCTTCCCTTTGCAGGGCCTCGGCGATCATCTGCCGGGGCACATGGTTGATGGCGGCTTCCCCCACCGGCTGGTCCAGCCCGGCCTTGGTCACCCGGCCCACGCCCTTGCCGCCGGAGATGCGGATCTCGGTGGTATTGGGCAGCAATTCTACGGCGGCGATCACGGGCAGGCCGGTGGTCACATCCACATCATCCCCGCCGTCCTTCTCAATGGCGCATTCGGCACCGGCTCCGGCGGGGCGGCAGTACAGCGGGGCCACCTCCACCACGATGCCTTTCGGCGTGCGCAGGGCAACGCTCTCCGGGGCATGGCCGGTGAGCAGGAGCCGCGCGGCCCCCGCCGCACCCAGCGCCGCGCAGGTGCCGGTGGTGTACCCGCAGCGGAGCAGCTTCTGCCCACTGCGGACGTAATGTTCAAACTTTGGCCCGGCAGGCTTTCCCGGGCCGAACACGGCCTCGTACTGCTCCTTGGTCAGGCTGTACAGCGCCCGGATGTTCTCCGGGGCAAATGCCTCCTTTGGGGTCAGCGCCCCGAAACGCTGTGCGGGAACACGCAGACCACCGCATCCGCGATCTTCTGCGCCATGTCCAGCTCGTGCAGGCTGACGATCACGGCCAGCCCCTGCTCATGGGCCAGCTTCTGCAGGATGGTCAGCAGCTCGATCTTTCCCTTGACATCCAGAAAAGAGGTCGGCTCGTCCAGCAGCAGAACTCCGGGCTGCTGGCAGATGGCGCGGGCCAGCAGAACGCGCTGGCGCTGGCCGTCGCTGATGCAGTTGAAATCCCGGCCCGCCAGAGGGGCAGCCCCCACCAGCTCCAGCGCGTCCCGCACGGCCTGCCGGTCGGCATCGGACAGGATGCCCAGCCGCCCGGTATAGGGGATGCGTCCGGCGGCGGCAAACTCAAAGCAGGAAGTCAGCTCGGTGCGGCGGGTGTGGGGCAGCATCAGGGCCAGCTTCCGGGCCCGGGCTGTGCCGGTGTAATCGGTCAGGCTGCGGCCATCCAGCAGGACAGCCCCGCCCAGGGGGGCCAGCTGGCCCGCCAGCGTTTTGAGCAGGGTGGATTTGCCCGCGCCGTTTGGCCCGATGAGGGCCAGGATCTGCCCCGGCACCGCCCCCAGCGTGATGCCGGAAGCAAGGGGCGCACTGCCATAGCCGATGGCCAGTTCTTTCGTTTCACAGCGGTATTTCATCGCACACCCTCCTGACCCCGGCGCACCAGCAGCCAGATGACCACCGGTGCACCAAATACTGCCGTTACGGCGCTGATCGAAAGCTCGGTGGGGGCAAACATGCTGCGGGCGATGAGGTCGCACAGCAGGCAGAAGGCGGCCCCGCCCAGGCAGCACCCGGGCAGCACCACCAGCGGCCTTGCGCTGCCGAACAGCTGCTTGACCAGATGGGGCACCGCGATGCCCCACAAAGGAGATGGGCCCCCGCAAAAGGCCGTGACACAGGCGGCCAGCAGGCTGGAAAGCAGCACCAGCAGCCGGGAAAGGCTTGACATTGATGCCCACGCTCCGGGCGTAGGCCTCCCCCATCTGGTAGGCGGCCATGGGCTTGGAAAGGCAGAACGCTGCCGCCAGAGCGGGCAGCACCACCAGCGCCGCCGCCCGCACATTGCCCCAGGTCATGCCGGAAAAGCTGCCCTGAGTACCAGTTGTGGAGGTTGACGTATGTTGCTGTCCTGGGCAAAGGCCACCACAAACTCCGTAACGGCCGAACAGATGTAGCCGATCATCACGCCGCAGATGACAAGGATGCTCATCCGCTGCACCCGCCGGGAGACCGCCAGCACAAAGGCCATGGAGGCCATGGCCCCCGCAAAGGCGGCTGTGATCAGGGTAAGGGAGCTGGTGAACAGGCCATGGTTCAGAAAAGCCACCATGACCAGTGCCACGGCCAGCTTGGCCCCGCTGGAAATGCCCATGACAAAGGGCCCTGCAATGGGGTTGGCAAAAAAGGTCTGCAGCAGGTAGCCCGCCGCCGAGAGCGCCGCCCCCAGCAGCACCACCATCACGGCCCGGGGCAGGCGCAGCTGGGTGATGATGCCCACGCTCAAAGCGTCCTGCCCGCGGCCGGTCAGGGCCGCCAGCACTGCCCCCGGTGTCAGGGACACACTGCCCCAGAACAGGTTGGCGGCAAACAGCACCGCCAGCAGCAGGGCAAGGATGCCGTAAGAAAGGATCAGGCGCTTTTTGCTGGTCATAGGTTACTCTACTTTCCTCAGAAATTGCAGGTCGGCGGGGTCGTTCTCCGTAAAGACACGGTGCAGGTCGAACACAAAATCGACCAGTGCCGTACTCTGCTGGAAAAAAGCTCTGGGTGGTGCACCAGACACTGCCGCTCTGCACAGCCTTGAACTCGGCCAGCAGGGGGCATTTTGCCACCAGTTCCTCCGTGGTATGCACCACGCCCTCAATGGTGCTGTTGTAAAGGAGCACATCCGCATCCTTGGCACCGGCGTAAAAATCCTCCAGCGGCAGATTCATGGTGGAAAGGTTGTTTCCGTTGTCGGTCAGGTCCGCAAAAACATAATCACCGCCCGCCATCTCGATCATCTGGGCCACATAGTCGCCGCCCTTGCGCACATTGGCAAGGTTGTTGGCTGTGATGGAGAAAAAGGCACAGCGCTTGCCGGTGGAAGCCTGCCCGGTCAGCGGTGCAAGGCGCTCCACCTGCCGGGCAAATTCCTGTTCCGCCAGCTCCTCTTTCCCCAGCAGGATGCCCCAGAACTTGAGCCATTCCAGCCGGGCCAGCGGGCCGCTCTCATAGCTGGAGCGCTCCACCAGCACCGGGATGCCGAACCGTTCCAGCTGCTCCTTGACCTCCGGGGTGTGGTAGATCATGGTGTTCTCAATGGCAAGGCCGCAGTTTGGCCGCAAGGATCTTTTCATAGTCCGGGGCGCTGTACTTGCCCGCATAGGCAATACGCCCGTCCTCCATGGCGGCTCTGGCCTCATCCAGATACCAGCCCTCCGCCTGGGTGCCGGAAAGGGTCACGCTGTCCAGCCCATCCAGCGCGAGGAACAGATCCATCACCGAGGTGGAGACAAGGTAGATGTTCCGGATGGGCTGACGCAGCACCGTCACGCTCTCGGGCAGGCCTTCCACCGCAGCGGCATCCTCCGGGGTCACAAGGAACTGCTCCCCCGATTCGGTCAGGGTCAGCATGGTATAGCCGCCCTCATAGCAGTCGGCAGTAAATTGTGTGGCGTAATCCAGCGGACAGGCATGGTCAAAGACCAGTTCTTCTGTGCTGGCGGGCGCTGTCTCGGAGGCAGCGCAACCCGACAGGGCCAGTACTGTAGCAGGCAGAACGCGCAGGAATTGTTGTCTCGTCAGTTTCATCAGTTCAGCGCAAAGGTCAGCGTATACTCGATCTCATGGGGAGTGCTCATGGCTACGGTATCGGCAGTGACAGCCAGCGGGGTGCCCAGTGCAGAAACAGGGATCTCAAAGGTGGAGTTGCCCTCGGTGTTGGTGGGCAGATACTTCTCACCATCCACGATCATGTAATCATAATTGGGGCTGCTCCACAGGATGACAGCGGTCATTTTGCCGTCCGCCACGGTCAGGGCGGCAGGGCTTTCCACGGTGGCACGGCCAGAGCCTCCCTCCAGGGTCACCTTGACGCTGTATTCACCGTCCGCAGGGATCTCGGCGGCTTCTTCCGTCTTGGGCTGTGCATTGCGGATGCTCACAGTGTGGTCATACCACTTACCCTTGGTCCCGAGGAGTGCCAGCTGGAAGTCCTGGTCCACAGCGGCCACGGGGATATCATAGCCGTAGACCTCCTCCGAGGTGCCGTCGGAGTAGGTGACGGTGTCGGTGGTAGGCAGCAGCCAGTCTGCCTTGTTGGCCTCGGCATCGGCGGCCATGCCAACGTACAGGTTGACGATCTTCTTGGAGGCCAGACTGACATGGAAGGTCATCTGCCCGTTCTCCACGGTCAGGGTGCCCATGCCATTGCAGGCTTCGTTGGCGTGGAACATGCCGCTGTCGGTGTCGAACTCAGCCGTGTACACGCCGTCCGGCAGGGCAGCTTCGGTGCTTTCGGATGCGGCGGCAGCGCTCACGGCAGAAGCGGCTTCCGAGCTGACAGCAGAGGAAGCAGTGGAAGAAGCCTCGCCGCAGCCGGTGAGAGCGGCGGCCAGTATCAGGGAAGCAACGGACAGGGAAACGAACTGTTTGCAGTGCATAAACAAAATACCTCAAAAATTCAGAATTTGAAATGGGAGTGTTTCTCCTCATGCGGGGAAGCTCTCCATAAAAAATGCCCGAAAAGATCTCTCCCTTCGGGCATTGGAATGCGGAATATTAGCCGTTCAGGGAATCAATGGCGGCTTTGGTGTGCTCAATGTAGCGCTGCTGGATGTCCTCGACCTCACCCAGACCGGCGATCTGGCACTCCACGGACGCGAAGTCACCGGAGGCCTGGAACTGGCTCAGCCAGGAATCGTCATCCGCACCGGCCATATCGTTGTTGGCGTGGTCACCGGCAACGACCATCAGGGGGCGCAGGATGACCTTGGTGTAACCGGCGGCCTTGACAGCCTCGATGACGTTCTCGCAGGCGGTCTCCTCGGGCTCACCCTCCACCGTGCCGATGAACACGTTGCTGTAGCCCAGGGTCTGCATGGCGGTCTGCATCTGGCTGTAGCTCACCTTTGCGGTGTGGGAGGTGCCGTGGCCCATAAAGACGAAGGCGACCTTCTCCTCAGCAGCGGCATCCAGGCTGTCGAAACCGGCATCCTTCACAGCGGCAGCGGTAACGGCCTTGGCAACAGCCTCCTTGTCGGCGTTGATGACGGCAGCGTCGGCACCAACCTCGCCCAGCAGGGGCTCGGCAACGGCGACGCTCTCGAACTTGTCCTTGTACTCGTCGATCATCTCCATCATCTCGTCGTACTCTGCACCGTGCATCAGGTGGGTGGGCTGGACGACCAGATTCTTCACGCCGTTGGCCACAGCGCGGTCCAGCGCCTGCTGCATGTTGTCGATCTTCTCGCCATCGCGGGCCTGAACATGGTTGATGATGATCTGTGCGGTGAAGGCGCGGCGGACAGACCAATCGGGATAAGCGGCCTGCAGCGCATCCTCGATGCCCTTGATATCCTTCACTCGGCTGTCGTTGAAGGAGGTGCCGAAGGAGACCACCAGCAGCTCATTCTCGCCGATGTCGTCCTGATTGCGGCTGTCGTCCTTGGAAGCATCGCCGGTGTCGCGGCCAAAGTAGTCAGGGTCAGCCTCTTCGCCCTCGACCAGCTCCTTCTGGGCATCGGTCAGGGCATCCCATGCGGCCTTGGCGGCCTCACACTGGGCATCGGTGTCATCGGTGCGCTCCTGCACATAGATGGCATCAATCAGGTCTGCAACGTTCTTTGCGGCCAATTCGTCAGCCTCCTCGCCGGAAACCTCGCTGCTGGCAGCAGATCCTGCCGTGCTGGAAGCAGTGGTGCTGCTTGCGGCACCGCCGCAGCCGGTCAGTACACCGGCGCAGAGGGCCAGAGCGGTCAGAGCGGCCGCTGCTTTGTGGATGGTGCGTTTTCTCATTTTTGTTCGTTCCTTTCCTGTTTTTGAACATGATTTTTGCTGAACAGAAGGTACAGGAAAGAGCGCCCGGCAAAACAAAAGGGGCCTTTCTGCTTGCGGGATGGCAAAGCAAAAAGGCCCTTTTCAGTTTTTTCAGGCTTTTTGGGTACAACCAATTCCTCGTGATCTGGGGCTTGCGCCCCCGTACCAACAGCGGGCAGGTTTCCTGGCTGAAAGCTCAACATCCACCGCCGCCTTCCCGGAACATACGTTCCAGTGACCGGTGCAGCTGCACCCTGGCGGTAAACTCCCTTATCACAGTGACGAGATCGTGCGGGATTTGCACCCGCTTCCCTTTTAACATGCCTGCCCCCGGCCAGAGCCGCGGGCGGTACGCACCTGCTGTTTTCTATTCAGTTCGCTGTTCAGTATAACATACTCAACGGAGGAATGCAATCACCACTCCGGGGAAACTTCCGGGCTCACAGGCGGTGTTTTTTCCCCGATCAGGGCCACCGCCACATCGTTGACATTGGTGCCCGTTGCCCCGGTGATGATCAGGCCATCCACTGCTTTCAGGGCGTGGTAGGAATCGTTGTTCTGCAAAGCGGCGTATCCACTCCAGCCCCCGGCTCCAGTGCGGCAAGGGTATCCCCATCCACATAGCCGCCGGCGGCATCGGTGGGGCCGTCTGTGCCATCGCTGCCCACAGAGAACACCGCCGCGTTCAGCCCGGCAATGGCAGGCGCAGCCGCAAGGGCCAGCTCCTGATTTCTTCCGCCAAGCCCTTTTCCGGTCAGGTGAACGATGGTCTCGCCGCCCGCGATGTAGGCCAGTTTTTTCCCCTGCCCTGCCTGGGTGCGGACAATGGAGCCAAGAAAGCTGCCTGCTTCCCGTGCTTCGCAGCAGAGTTGGTCGGTCAGGAGAACCGGTTCATATCCCAGATTCCGGCAGGCACTGGCCGCGGCACGGCAAAGCTCCCGCACGCTGCCGGTGATCCGGGTGGTCACATTGTCCAGCGTTTTGGGCGTTTCCTGCGCCAGCAGGGCCCGGGCCTGTGCTGAGAGTGCCAGATGATACTTTTCGGCAACGGCAAGCGCCTGGGCGCAGGTGGAGGTATCCGGCACCGCCGGGCCGCTGGCAATCATATCCAGCGGGTCCCCCAGAATGTCGCTCAGCACGATGCTGAACACCTGCGCAGGGGCACAGCGCTGCGCGAACCGCCCGCCCTTCACACCGGAAAGCCGCTTGCGGATGGTATTCATCTCCACAATGTCGGCCCCGCTGGCCAGCAGCTGGCTCGTGATCTCCTGCAGCTCTGCCCCGGGAACGAGCGGCTGCTCAAACAGCGCACTGCCGCCGCCGGAAAGCAGAAACAGCACCGTATCCCCGGCGGTCAGCCCCTGCACCAGCTCCAGCGCCTTTTGGGTGGCCGCAAAACCGTTTGCATCCGGCACCGGGTGGCCCGCCTCATAGCAAGCCACACCTGGGATCTCACCTTTCACATGGCCATACTTGGTCACGACCACGCCGCCATCCACCCGGCCCAGCATTTCAACCGCCGCGTGTGCCATCTGCCAGGCCGCCTTGCCCGCCGCCACCAGAAGCACCTGGCCCTTCCCGGGCCGGAGATCCCGCAGCGCGCGGCGCACCGCCTCATCCGGCAGAACAGCGTTCAGGCTGGAACGAAGGATCCCATCCGCATCCCGGCGCAGTGCAGCATTCATAGACTCGCCCTCCTTGCAGCGGTGCCCGCCCCTCCGGGACAGCGCACCGAAAACAGCCGAATAAAAAATCAAGACCGACGATCTCTTTTGAAATCGTCGGTCTTGTTTCAATCCGAGTGGCGAGAATCGAACTCACGGCCTCTTGAACCCCATTGTGCTTCTCTCGAAAACACAATGTACAATCCGATACTGCCTAGACTCAGTATCGTTAAATTTCAAATGTATTATACCATTCTGTTTCATTGGATGTCAAGACGTTTCATTCCTTTTGTGGTCAAATTGTGGTCAAACGACCCCGACAAATGACCTTTCTCCCACAGCTAAGTTACATCGCGCAATTTCGATTTTCACCAATCGAAGTTGCGCTTTTTGTTTGCACGAATTATCTATAAGGAGGATTTGTCAACCATGTCAATGAACCATCGTTGTTTTTTCATCCTTGACAGAATTGTATGACCCTTGACTACTTTTACGGACAGGCCGGAGAACTCTTTTCGTTCTTCCGCATTCCAAAGGCTCTTTTTCAGGAGCAGCGGTTTCAAGATCTGTCAACCGATGCCAAAACTCTGTACGGCATCCTGCTTGACCGCATGAGCCTTTCTGTTTAAAAATGAATGGTTTGACAAAAAAGGTCGCGTGTTCATCATCTTCACGATTGAGGATGTCAAGAGGACTTTGCGTTGCGCAGACAACAAAGCGACCCGACTGCTTCGGGAACTTGAAAAATTTGGTTTGATTGAACGAAAACGTCGAGGGCAAGGAAAGCCATGTTTGGTGTATGTGAAAAACTTTTCGTCAGAATCTTCAAAGGAGAGTGTCAAGAATCGTGATAATGACGATTCTTGTGGCTCTAAAACCGCTTGTCAAGACCCGGTAAAATCACGAGGTATTAAGAAGAAAGAGACTAAAACAGAGATGAATAATACGAATCTTATCCTTTCCGACGAATCGGAGAAGATGAAGAATCGCGAACTGCTCGAAGAATATTTTTCATGCTCTTTGGAGGTGGACCTTCTGCTCCGGCTTTACCCGGATGATGAAGATACCCTCTACCAAATCGTGAATTTGCTGGTGGATACCTGTGCCACCAACCGCAAGCTGCTGCACATTGCCGGGGATGATAAGCCCGCCGAGGTAGTACGCAGCCGGTTTATGAAGCTGAACGCCGACCATATCCGCTTTGTGCTGAAGTGCCTTGCAGAGAACAGCAATCCGATTCGTAACATGAAACAATATCTGCTCGCTTCTCTGTACAACGCACCCACCACGATGCAGCTTTCCTATCAGAACCAAACCAACCACGACTTAGCGAATCGGAGGTGATGAGAATTTCAAAAAAAGCAACCACAATAGCCATCGTCAACCAGAAAGGCGGCACCGGCAAGACCACGACCTGTGAAAATCTAGGCATCGGTCTGGCGATGGAGGGCAAGAAGGTCCTGTTGGTGGACGCTGACCCGCAGGGCAGCTTGACCATCAGCATGGGCTGGCAGCAGCCCGATGAACTGCCCACAACCCTTTCCACCTTGATGGCAAAAGCCATGGACGATCAGAGTATTCCGCCCGGTGAAGGCATCCTGCACCATGCAGAGGGCGTTGACCTGATCCCTGCTAACATCGAACTGGCAGGGCTGGAAGTGTCTCTCGTCAACTGCATGAACCGGGAAAAGATGTTGAAACAGGTGCTGGACAGTGCCAAACGGGAGTACGATTTTATTCTGCTGGACTGCACTCCTTCCCTTGGGATGCTGACCGTCAATGCCTTGGCAGCGGCAGACACCACCCTGATTCCCGTGCAGGCGCAGTACCTGTCTGCGAAAGGTCTGGAACAGCTTTTGCAGACGGTGCAGAAGGTCCGGCGGCAGATCAACCCGAAATTGAAAATCGAGGGAATCCTGCTGACTATGACCGACAGCCGCACCAACTACGGGCAACAAATCGACAACCTGATTCGGGGTGCTTACGGCAGCAAGATCAAGGTGTTCGACCAGACCATTCCCCGGTCTGTCCGTGCTGCGGAAATCAGTGCAGTGGGCAAAAGCATTTTCCAGCACGATCCCAAAGGTAAGGTGGCAGAAGCCTACCAATCTCTGACGAAGGAGGTGCTGGCGAATGCCGAAAAGCAGCTTAAGCGTGTCGCTGAAAGGGGCAGATGACATTTTCTCCACGGAAGAATCCCGACAGGAACAGCAGCGGGAGCAGGTGCAGCAGATTCCCATTGGAGAACTGTTCCCCTTCAAAGACCATCCCTTTAAGGTCTTGGATGACGAGTCCATGCAGCGCACCGTAGAAAGCGTGGAACAATACGGCGTGTTGTCTCCGCTGATCGCCCGCCCACGCCCGGAGGGTGGCTATGAAATCATCTCCGGGCACCGTCGGAAACACGCCGCAGAGCTTGCAAATCTGGACACCGTGCCTGTCATTGTGCGAAATATGGAGGATGATGCCGCCACGATATTGATGGTCGATTCCAACTTGCAGAGAGAACACATCCTGCCCAGTGAGCGGGCGTTCGCGTACAAAATGAAGCTGGATGCGATAAAAAATCAAGGTGCTAGGT
>ENA-OQKK01000422-OQKK01000422.1-human-gut-metagenome-genome-assembly--contig:-NODE-422-length-10927-cov-1.855833_pt1 | contig 10927 bp, 11 predicted proteins | sample MGYA00242648_ERZ504797 | MGnify/ENA primary metagenome ERZ504797 (study PRJEB26092, sample SAMD00036412) | human gut metagenome | host: Homo sapiens | study: EMG produced TPA metagenomics assembly of... | reverse complement strand
TGCGTGAATTGTAACAGGCCTTTTCAAACACGATTTATTGCCAGATCAGGTGTGACATGAGAAAATGGCAACTTGATATATCATATAGAAAAGAAGTGTAAAATACTTGACAGAATATCGTCTGATTTTTATAATATGATATATCAAATAGGTCGAAAGGTATTTTGAACCATTTGATACCAGATTGCAAAGAAACGAAAGGAAACAGATCATGATGAAAACAACCGTACATATTATTTCCCATTCCCACTGGGACAGAGAGTGGTATCAGTCTTTTGAAACACACCGCATGAAACTGATTGAGCTGGTGGACAATATTTTGGATAAGGCGGAAAACGACCCGGAGTTTGGAGGCTTTTTCCTCGACGGACAGGTCATCGCAATCGATGATTATCTGGAAATCCGTCCGGAGAAGCGTGCGCAGGTGGAAAAATGCATCCGCGAGGGCAAAATCCAAACCGGTCCGTGGTATATTCTGCAGGATGAGTTCCTGACGAGCGGAGAGGCATGTGTCCGCAATCTTCAGGTCGGCATGCAGGAAGCAGAACAGTACGGTGCAGTCGGGAATGTTGGTTATTTCCCGGATGCGTTTGGAAACGCAGGTCAGATGCCGCAGGTATTAAAGCAGGCAGGCATGGAGGCAGTTGTCTTCGGGCGGGGTGTCAAACCGATCGGACCGAACAACGAAGTTACCGGCGGACAGTATGAGTCTACATATTCTGAGATGATGTGGGAATCCCCGGATGGAACGAAGCTGCCGGGCATCCTGTTTGCAAACTGGTATAACAACGGCGTTGAAATTCCGGTAGACGAGGCGGAAGCGAAGGTTTACTGGGATAAAAAGCTGGCAGATGCGAGAAAATTTGCTGCAACGCATCAGCTTCTGCTGATGAACGGATGCGATCATCAGCCGCTGCAGAAGAACATTACGGAAGCAATCCGCGTGGCAAGAAAGCTGTACCCGGACATCGAGTTTATTCATTCTGATTTCAAAAAATATGTAGAAGCAATGGAGAAGGAAATCTCTGAGAACTTCTCTACGGTTAAGGTGAGCTGACAAGCCAGGAAACCGATGGAAGATGGACGCTGGCAAATACAGCGTCTTCCTGGATCGGATTAAAACAGGACAACCGCGCGGGAGAGACGGCGCTGGAGCGAAAAGCAGAGCCTGCGGCTGCAATGGCACAGGTGTTTGGAAAAACATATCCGGAGGACCAGATGACCTACAGCTGGAAGAAGCTGATGCAGAATCATCCGCATGACAGCATCTGCGGCTGCAGTGTGGACGAGGTCAACGAAGAAATGAAGACTCGTTTTGCAAAGAGCAGACAGGTTGCGGATGCAATTTACGAGGAGAGCGTGGAGTATCTGACGAATAAGGTAAACACGGCGGCACGTTCCGGGGGACGGCGAGAAAATCCCGTTTGTGGTATGGAATACATCGGGAGTGGCGAAAACACAGGTGGTGGAGAAAGAAATTCACCTGTTCCGGGATTACAATCTGTTTGTGTGGGATGGCTATGAGGCGGCAGAACAGGTGGAGCTTCCGGCAATGGTGCTGCGCGATGCGGACGGAAATGAAGTTCCGGCGAAGATTGCGGATGCGGGGATTGCGTTCGGATACGATCTGCCGGATGACCGGTTCCGTCAGCCATATATGGCGAAGAAGGTACGGGTGACGTTTGAGGCAGAGGTTCCGGCTCTTGGATACCGTACGTATTATCTGGAAACCGCAGAACAGCTGCAAAACGTGGACGTAGTTTCCGGTGACGCGAATGTGCTTGAAAATGATGCAATGAAGGTTGTTGTGAACGAGGATGGTTCTTACAGCCTTCTGGACAAGAAGACGGGCAGAACGTATGAGAACCTGGGTTGCTATGAAGACACCGGGGATATGGGCAATGAGTATATTTATATTCAGGATACCGGAAAACAGGTGATTTCCACGAAGGGCAGAAAGGCGGAGGTTTCCTGCGTGGAGCGAAATGCGTTCCGTACAGTGGTTGAAATCCGCCACAAAATGATGGTTCCGTCCGGAATGGGTGAAGAGCTGCAGCGGCAGCGCGAGATGTGTATTGATCCATATACGCGGGTGGCAAACCGCTCTTTTGAGCTGGTTGAAATGGATGTGAAGACGGTGCTTACGCTGGAAAAATCGGCGAAAGGGCTGCGTGTGGCTACCACCATCTGCAATCAGGCGAAGGATCACCGGGTTCGTGTGATTTTTCCGACGGGACTGCATACATCGATGCATATGGCGGATTCTGCGTTTGAGGTGGTTCGGAGAAATAACCGTCATAACGATACCTGGACAAATCCATGCGGATGTGAGAGACAGCAGTGTTTTGCGGCGATGGAGGACGAAAAAGGCGGCCTTCTGGTTGCAAACCGCGGATTGTATGAGTATGAGATTCTGGAAGAGCAGGACAATGCAATTGCGGTGACGCTGCTTCGCTGTGTTGCGGAGATGGGCGATTGGGGATATTTCCCGACACCGAAGGCACAGCAGCTTGGAACATTCTGTCTGGAGTTTGAGGTTGTGCCATATGCGGCCGGGGAGACCGGCACTGCATTTGAGGAAGGCTATGCGTTCCAGCAGGATCTGACGGTGGCACAGGCCGGGCTGGAGAGAGCGTTCCTTCGGAAACCGGGTCAGGTAAAGCCGGAGCTGATTGAAGGTAAACTTCCGTTAGAGATGAGTTTTCTTGCATTTGAAGGCAATGGTATTCATATGACTGCATTTAAGAAAGGTCAGAAGAAGGACGATCTGTTTGTGCGGTTCGTGAATCATATGGAGCAGGGAGAGATCCTTTCTTTTAAGAAAGAAGATTGGATGAAAGAGGTTTATCGCAGCAATGTCATCGAAGAGAAGAACGATGTGCTGACCCCGGATGCGGACGGTATTTATCATGTGTCGCTGAGGGAATTTGAGATTGCTACGTTTGGGGTTGTGAGATAAGCGGACGCTTCGGCAGGAGGGCGTGCGATCGTTGCAAAAAACGGGGAAAAGCAAGAATAAGGTGGACGTTTAAGGGCAGACAAGTTATATGCTTTTGGTATAAGTAAAAAAATGAATTTTTTACAGGAGGGTTTTTACAGTGAAAAAATGGACAGACCGAATGGAAACTCCGATTCAGGCGGAGCTGATCTGTTATGATGTGAATGGAATTCACATTGTGTTGGGTGACAAAAGAGAAGGCGTTAAAGCTGTTTCATTTTCAAGTGCACCGTTTGATGCAGAGAATCTCTGCCGGAAGCCGGATAACTGGTGGCCGATGGAGGGAATGCGGGAGGCTCAGATCGAAGAGAGCTTCCAGCTGGTACAGGTGAATTTTCCGGTATAACCGGCCGTATGAAAAGCACGGAAATAAGTACATTGTGACAGCGCCGGGCTTTATGCTGAAATTTGACTCGATTTCGGAAGAAAGAAACGAAGATGGCGATCTGCTTCGCATTGTACAGAAGGATGATGTGACGGGCGCGAGGGTAGAGTCGGTCATGCAGTTTTATGACGGTCTTCCGGTTGCAAGAATGTACAATACCGTGACGAATGAGGGCAGTGAGAACCAGACACTGGAATATATCTCAAGCTTCAGCTACTGGGGCATCGAAAAAGAGCAGAAAGAGGGCATTCCGGAGTTTATCAGCTCAGATGATAAGATGTCGATGATAGTGGTTCACAATGGCTGGCAGAAGGAGCTGACGGTGAAAAAATACCGCTTTGCAGATCTTGGCATGGCGCAGACGCAGCCGCACAACTATCAGAGAACATCGAAGACGATTGAGATTACAAATACGGGTAACTGGTCGGCGAAGGAATATGTTCCGATGGGATATATTGGGAATAGCGCAGCAGATGCGAGCCTGTTTTTTGAGATTGACCACAGCGGTTCCTGGCATTATGAAATTGGAGATCAGAACTGCCACTTTTACCTGGCTGTGAGCGGCCCGACGGAAATCCAGTCGCACTGGTCGAAAAACCTGAAGCCGGGAGACAGCTTTACAACCGTGCCGGTGGCTGTCGGTGTCGGTCATGATGATTTTGAGGAGGCAATCGGTACCTTAACGAAGTACCGCAGAAGAATTCGCCGTCCGAATAAGGACAATGAGAACCTGCCGGTTATTTTCAACGATTACATGAACTGTCTGTTTGGAGATCCGACGACAGAAAAAGATTTCCGCTGGTGGATGCTGCCGAAAAAGCAGGATGTGAATACTTTGTCATCGATGCCGGCTGGTATGCGGACGGCAACTGGTGGGACAGTGTCGGCGAGTGGCAGGAGAGCAGAAAACGTTTCCCGAACGGCGTTCGTGAAGTGACAGATTATATCCGTTCCAAGGGTATGATTCCCGGCGTATGGCTGGAGCTTGAGGTTATGGGTATTAACTGTAAAAAGGCTTCTATTCTGCCGGATGAGTGTTTCTTCCTGCGCCATGGAAAACGTGTGTATGACAGAAGCCGTTATCAGCTTGACTTCCGTCATCCGCTGGTCGTTGAGCATGTAACGGAAGTGATCGACCGCGTGGTCAGAGATTATGGTGTCGGCTATATTAAGATGGATTACAATATCGAACCTGGTATCGGTACAGAAGTAGATGCAGACAGCTTTGGAGATGGTCTCTTAGAGCATGAGAGAGCATATCTGGCATGGCTGGATGGCATTTACAGAAATACCCGGATCTCGTGATCGAGAACTTGACTCAAGCGGCGGTCTTCGGAATGGATTATGCGATGCTGGCAAGAACAGTATTCAGTCCACCAGTGATCAGGAGGATTACCGTAACTACGGCGACGATTTCGGCGAATGCGGCGATTGGTGTAACGCCGGAGCAGGCTGCGATCTGGTCGTACCCATTGCGGGATGGTACCGAAGAGGAAGTTATTTTCAACATGGTCAACGCGCTTCTGCTTCGCATTCATCAGAGCGGTCATCTGGCAGAAATTTCGCCGGAGCGGTTTGCACTGGTAAAAGAGGGAATCGACTGCTACAAAGAGATCCGCAGTGGAATCAAGGATGGTGTTCCGTTCTGGCCAATGGGATGGGCGGACAATGAGGACAAGCATCTTGCAGCCGGAATCCGGGTACCCGGAGATGTGATTTATCTTGGTGTATGGAGACGCGGCGGAGAGACGGATTTTGAAGTTCCGCTTGATCGTGCTTTTCCGGGAAAAGAGCTGGAAGTAAGCTGTATTTATCCGAAAGCGTGCGGAGATGTATTCCATTACGATGATTACAGCAAAAAACTGAAGGTCCATTTTCCGGAGACGTATATGGCGCGGCTGTTTCAGATTAAAGTGAAATAAAGTAACGATTGAGAGCCCCATTTCGCATGGCGCTGAATCGTTACGAAATAAAAACATAAATCCCCACCCACGGAATAAATTGTATGGAGTGTATCTTCAGCAATGTTTTCCGGGGAGGGGATTTTTTGCGTATTCTTACGGTACTTTCAGATCTTATGGTTCCCCTGCTGATCTTTTATGTGGTCGGATTGGGGCTTTTGATGAAGCAGGATGTGTTTGGAGATTTTTTGAACGGGGCAAAGGATGGCATGCGGACTGTGATCGGGATTGTGCCGACGCTGATCGGGCTGATGGCGGCGGTCGGGGTTCTGCGGTCATCGGGATTTCTGGAGGATTTTGGAAACCTGCTCGGAACTGTGCTGGAACCGACGGGAATCCCATCTGCGCTGGTTCCGCTCAGTGTTGTGCGTCTGTTTTCCAACAGCGCGGCGGTGAGCCTTTTGCTGGATCTTTACAAGGAGGCGGGCTGCGACTCCTTTGCTGGACGGGCAGCTTCCATTATCATGTCGTGTACCGAGACCGTTTTCTATACGATGACGGTTTACTTTGGTGCGGTTCGGATCAAAAAAACGCGGTATACTCTGGCTGGCGCCTTGTTTTCTTCTCTTGTTGGAATGACAGTCGGTGTTTTGCTTGCACGGTTGATCTGACCATTTTTTCTGATCATACCAGTGAAATGTGTTGACATTTCAAAACGATTGGAATAAGATGGAAACAACTTAAAACATACAAAGTCAATAGGAAATAAGGAAATAAAAAGTGCAGAATAAGGAGGAAATGAACGATGGCAAAGGTATATGACAGCATTTTAGATCTTGTAGGAAAAACTCCGCTGGTAGAGCTGAAACGGATCGAAGAAAAAGAAGGACTGCAGGCGAAACTGATCGCAAAAGTAGAATCCTTTAATCCGGCAGGAAGTGTCAAAGACCGTATTGCAAAAGCGATGATCGAGGATGCGGAAGCAAAAGGTCTCTTAAAGGAAGGCTCCGTTATCATTGAGCCGACCTCCGGAAATACCGGAATCGGACTGGCAGCGGCAGCAACGGTAAAAGGCTATCGCATGATCCTTACTATGCCGGAAACGATGAGTGTAGAGCGCCGGAATATCGTAAAGGCATACGGCGCAGAGGTTGTTCTGACGGATGGAACAAAAGGAATGAAGGGCGCTATCGAGAAAGCCGATGAGCTTGCAAAAGAGATTCCGAACAGCTTTATCGCAGGACAGTTTGTGAACCCGGCAAACCCGGAGACACACAAAAAGACAACCGGACCGGAGATCTGGGAAGACACCGATGGAGCAGTTGATATCTTTGTTGCGGGCGTTGGTACCGGTGGAACCATTACCGGAACGGGTGAGTACTTAAAAGAGAAAAAACCGGAAGTAAAAGTGGTAGCGGTAGAACCGGCATCCTCACCGGTGCTGTCGGAGGGTGTTTCCGGACCTCATAAGATTCAGGGAATCGGTGCAGGCTTTGTGCCGGAGACGCTGAATACCGGCATTTACGATGAGATTATCAAGGTAGAAAATGAAGACGACTTTCAAGACGGCAGAGTAGTCTGGCAGCCGAGGAAGCTATTCTTGCGGGAATTTCCTCCGGTAGCAGCTCTGTATGCGGCGATCCAGCTGGCAAAACGTGAGGAAAATAAAGGAAAAACCATCGTTGTGCTCCTGCCGGATAACGGAGACAGATACTATTCCACAGCTCTGTTTGCCAAATAAAAGAGAACAGCCTCAGATTTTAAAATAATAGATATCAGTGAACACTGCCATCCGCGGCACTTTCTCTCCACCGCGAATGGCAGTTTCGCATATTAATTTATACCAGAAAGGGAACTTTACTTATGACACTACAACAGCTTCGCTACGTAATTCAGGCCGCAGATTCCAGATCCATGAATGAGGCGGCAAAGGCACTCTATATTTCACAGCCGAGTCTCTCTGGAGCAATCAAGGAGCTGGAAAAAGAGATCGGAATTGAGCTGTTCAAGCGCAGCAGCCACGGAACAGTACTGACCCCGGAGGGAGAGGAGTTTCTGGGTTACGCACGTCAGGTCACAGACCAGTATCAGCTTCTCGAAAACCGCTATATTTATCGCACCAAGGGAAAGAAAAAATTCAGCGTGTCGATGCAGCATTACAGTTTTGCCGTAAAGGCGTTTGTGGAGCTGGTGAAGCAGTTTGGTATGGATGAGTACGAGTTTGCGGTTTATGAGACGAGAACGTATGATGTGCTGATGGATGTAAAGAACTTCAAGAGCGAGCTTGGGATCTTATATCGGAATGACTTTAATGCGAAGGTGCTGAACAAGCTGCTGAAGGACAATAACCTTGAGTTCCACGACCTGTTTTCCTGCGGAACATACGTCTATCTATGGAAAGATCATCCGCTTGCGGATCAGGCAGAGATCACTATGGAGGAGCTGAAGGAATATCCATGCCTGTCATTTGATCAGGGAAGCAACAATTCGTTCTTCCTGGCAGAGGAAGTGCTTTCGACGTATGAATATAAGAGAATCATTAAGGCAAATGACCGCGCGACCATGCTGAATCTGATGGTCGGACTGAATGGTTATACGCTCTGCTCCGGCATTATCTGTGAGGAATTAAACGGCAGTGATTACCGCGCGGTGCCGCTTCATGCAGAGGAAAACATGATGATCGGTTATGTTTCCAGGAAGGGTATGTCGGTCAGCGCACTGGGACAGCAGTATTTGGAAGAAATTCGGAAATATAAGGAGCTTGTGCTGTAAGAAAAGGGAGAAACAAGAAGACTTTAACCGAATCAAGTAAGTCCCCTGCTTCTATTGCGAAAAGCAATAAGCAGTGGGTGGGGACTTGCTTGTATCAGGAGTGGTACAAGCCACTCCTGATAAGCTGCGAAGCAGCTATTCGGTTATGAGCAAGCTGCGAGTCCCAGTCTGTGGGAGATGAATTGCGTTTGTTACCTTGTTTTATGCAGCGTGATTGGATATAGGAATTTTAGAAGAAAAAAGAGTGGAGATAAAGAATGGTTATAGGAAAGACCTATAACTGGCCATCAATTTTCTATATTGGACAAAGCAGAAGACTGTCGCTATAATAATCCTTGTAAACAGATAGGAAATATCACAAAAACGAGAGGAAGCGAAGAGAATGAGAGCAGTTTTCGCAGAGAATCGAATCGTGATCTATGATGTCATGTGTTGCAGCGTAAGCAGATAAAACCGAAAGAAAACGGAGCCGCATTGCAGCATGGACAGAACAGGATGACAACCGGTTCCGATAGATAATAGAAAATCGAACATGAAAAGAAATAGAAAACGAAAAACAGAACAGGAGAATACAATCATGAGCAAAAAACAAGAGCAGAAAGAAATCTTAAATTTGAAACCTTACAGCTTCACGTAGGACAGGAAAATCCAGATCCGGCAACCGGAGCAAGAGCAGTGCCGATTTATCAGACATCTTCTTTCGTATTCAATAACTCCGATCACGCAGCAGCAAGATTCGGACTCCAGGATGCAGGAAACATCTACGGTCGTCTGACTAACCCGACCGAGGACGTTTTCGAGCAGAGAATGGCAGCACTGGAGGGCGGCGTTGCGGCACTTGCAGTAGCTTCCGGAGCAGCAGCCATCAACTACACCATCATCAACCTGGCGCAGAAGGGCGACCACATCGTATCTGCAAAGAACATCTACGGCGGTTCCTACAACCTGCTGGCGCACACTCTTCCGCAGTACGGAATCAGCACCACATTTGTTGATGTATTCGATCTGGATGAGGTTCGCGCAGCCGTTCAGGAGAACACAAAAGCCATCTACATCGAGACCCTCGGAAATCCGAACTCTGATGTTGTCGATATCGAAGCACTTGCAAAAATTGCACATGAGAACAAGATTCCGCTGGTTGTCGATAATACCTTCGCAACTCCATACCTCGTTCGTCCGATCGAGTACGGCGCAGACATCGTTGTTCATTCCGCAACCAAATTCATCGGCGGCCATGGAACTACTCTTGGCGGTGTGATCGTAGACAGCGGTAAATTCGACTGGGAGGGATCCGGAAAATTCGCATCCCTGACTGAGCCAAACCCGAGCTACCACGGCATCAGCTTCACAAAAGCAGTTGGACCTGCTGCGTTTGTTACAAAAGTACGTGCGATCCTTCTTCGTGATACCGGAGCTACGCTTTCTCCGTTCAACTCCTTCCTGCTTCTGCAGGGACTTGAGACCCTGTCTCTCCGCGTAGAGCGTCACGTTGAGAACGCACTGAAAGTTGTAAAATATCTGGAGAGCCAGCCGCAGGTTGAGAAAGTACATCATCCGTCTGTATCCGACGATCCAAAGCAGCAGGCACTGTACGCAAAATACTTCCCGAACGGCGGCGGTTCCATCTTCACCTTCGAAATCAAAGGCGATGCACAGAAAGCAAAAGATTTCATCGACAATCTGGAACTGTTCTCCCTGCTGGCTAACGTTGCCGATGTAAAATCTCTGGTAATCCATCCGGCAACCACCACGCACAGCCAGTGCACCGAGGAAGAACTGCTGGATCAGGGAATCAAACCAAACACCATCCGTCTTTCCATCGGTACCGAAAATGTCGATGATATTATCGAGGATCTGGATGAGGCATTTAAGGCAGTTCAGTAATTGGAAAACAGGTTATAGTAAATAAAACGTACGCCTCTGGCACAGTTCAAAGTGTCAGGGGCGTATTTTTCGCGTGCAATGAGGAAAAGTCCGTGCTTGCATGAGACCTTGACGAATGCCGCGATAACGAGTGAAGCGAGTTTTGGTTATGTGGGATCTTGAATGAAAGAGGAAAAAGATTTTAATGCTGGTTTTTCATTGTTTCCGTTCGGAGCGGATACGCTGCACCGATTACAAGCGGTGGTGCGTCGAGAAGAGGAACGGCGGTGACATTTGGATGGCGGAAAAGTTCAAAGTTGCTCTCGGCAAAGAGACTGAAAGCCTCGCCGATTTCCACAGAGCTGATCGTGGATTCCAGGCGGGCCGTGCGCAGGATCTGCGGTTTTACACCTGCCTTTTCAAATAGCTGCATGCAGAGCTGATAAATCGAGGTATAGGGGTGCATGAGAATCAGCGGTTCGGCGGCAAGATCAGCGATGGTAAGAGCAGGCTTTTCGGCAAATGGATGATCGATGGGCAGCATCACGCAGAGGCGGTCTTCTGTGATGGGTTCGAAGTGGTATTTCTGCAGTGAAATCATGGAATCCCGCGCGATCACAAGGTCAAAATGGCCTGATTGCAGGCCGTCCATCAGCTCAGTCTCTTCGCATTCTTCCAGAGTCAGCTCAATTTCCAGATGCGCGTGCGTGAAGGCACGGATGCGGGAAGTGAGATGATACTGCGTCAGAAACGGAAGAGAGCCAACGCGGAGCGGCTGGCGCGTGGTTTCCTGGAAGTGATGCATTTTTTGCAGCATCTGGTGATACTGGAGGGAGAGCTCCGCGGCTTCCTGCAGAAATAGTTCGCCTGCCGGAGTCAGTACGGCCTGGCGGCGGGTGCGGTCGAAGAGGGGAAGATTCAATTCAGTCTCGAGCTTCTGGATCTGTTTCGAGAGCGTGGACTGTGCGATATGAAGATTTTCCGCGGCCTCTAAAAAGGTGTCGCATC
>ENA-OQKK01000418-OQKK01000418.1-human-gut-metagenome-genome-assembly--contig:-NODE-418-length-10977-cov-2.208848_pt1 | contig 10977 bp, 14 predicted proteins | sample MGYA00242648_ERZ504797 | MGnify/ENA primary metagenome ERZ504797 (study PRJEB26092, sample SAMD00036412) | human gut metagenome | host: Homo sapiens | study: EMG produced TPA metagenomics assembly of... | reverse complement strand
TGAATACAGCTCCTGTTACTGAGCATAACATTACTGCTAACTTTGGCAGTGATAAGGGTTCAAGCTTGCTTTCATTGAATTATCTAGACCAGAATGGTATTATCGGTGAAGATGCGTCATTTTACAAACGATTCAGCACAAGGCTGAACAGTTCCTATTCTATAAATGATTTCTTAAGTGTAGGTGCAAACGTCAACTATGCATATATAGAGAATAGTGGAGTGGCAACCGGCATCAATGGCTATAATCCGATATCATACGCTTATAATATTGATCCTACTACTCCGGTTTATGATGAGAATAGCAACGATACTTTCGGATATGGAGTCTCTCCTGTACCTTATAGCCGTATGTGGAACCCTATTGCATTTATGGATGAGGCACCTAAGAATAAAAATATTACCCAGCAATTTTTTGGTAATGTTTATGCTGAGATTACTTTTATTAAAGACCTTGTTTTCCGCACAGATTTTGGTATTAATCATCGGAATTTCCGTGGAAGAATGTTTGCACCAAAGTTTTTTCATTCTGCAGAATGTAAAGAAGATAATTCTAGGGTAGAACAAAGTACAAATGCTAATAGTAGTTGGCAGTGGGAGAATACATTGCGATATAAAAAATCTTTTGGTGAACATTCTGCATCTGTCCTGTTAGGTACTTCTGCATCAAGAGATGTTTATGAGTTTATGACCGGAAGACGAAATAAATATCCAAATGAAGCAATGACCAATGAGAATTACTGGTATCTTAATGCTGGTGATGTTATGACATCAGCTAATAGTGGCGGTGCTAATCCTAGACATAGTATGTTCTCATATTTTGCTACGTCTAAGCTATAATTATGCTGAAAAATATATGGGCGGAAGTTGTGGTCAGACGCGATGGGTCTTCAAATTTCGGTCCCAATAACAGATATGCTACTTTCCCGGGCGTTTCATTAGGTTGGAATGTTTCAAATGAGAAATTCTGGAAAATTAAGAACTTTGATGTCTTCAAACTTAGATTCTCTTGGGGACAGAACGGAAATGAGCGAATTTCTCCATTCTCCTATACTTCTATTATTGGCAATAATTATAATTACACGTTTGGTAATGCCATCACTGTGGGATCTGCTCCTAATAACCTTGTTATTCCAGACGTGAAATGGGAAACTTCTGAACAATTTAATGTTGGTGCCGATATGACATTCTATAATGGTATGATTAGAGCAAGTTTCGACTGGTTTAAAAAAAGTACTAAGGATTTGTTGTTCCAGCCAACAGTTGAAGCCATTAGAGGTAATAATGCAGCTTTTAGAAACCTTGGTAATATAACAAACCAGGGTGTGGAAATGCAGATGACATTTAATAAAAATTGGAACGAAATCAACTTCTCTATTTCCGCAAATGCCTCATATCTTAAAAATGAGGTTGTAAAGATAGGAAATGCAAATGGATATACTGATGGTGGTAGGTGGAGAACATCTGTTAATGTAACGCGTATGGAGGAAGGTCATGCTATGGGTTATTTCCGCCTTTATAAGAACTTAGGAATATTCCAAAATGAAGAGCAGATACAAAACTATAAATCAAAAGACGGTAAAGTGATACAACCTGATGCCGTTCCGGGTGACTTTATATGGCAAGATACAAATAACGATGGCAAGATTACAGATGAAGATAGAACCGATTGTGGTAATCCTTGGCCAAAATGGACATTCGGTTTGAATTTAGGTGCCGACTGGAGAGGTATTGATATGACAATCTTCTTGACAGGAAAAGCCGGATATAAAGTCTTCTCTGATATTTACCGTCAGGAGGCATACGGACGTAGCAACCTTCCATCATTCTACCTTGACAGATGGCAGAAAGAAGGTGATAATAATGGAGTGCCTCGTCTTTCATCCAAAGACCCTAATGGAAACTTCGGCAAACCATCCGATTTTTATCTTTATGATGGTTCGCATTTAAAGATTTCTTCACTTGAGGTAGGCTATTCATTCCCAACTAAATTAATAAATAAGTTAATGCTGAATAAAGCAAGATTTATGCAGCAATTGATAATCTTGCCACTTTCACCAGCTATCCGTTTATGGACCCAGAAGTTGGAATATGGCAGTGACAACATTCTTAGCACAGGTATTGACTATGGTACTTACCCTCAGGCCCGTACATTCAGATTTGGTTTAAGTCTTAATTTCTAAAAATGAAAATTATGAAGTCGAAAATATATAATAATCTTGCAATACTTATGTTTGCTGTAATTACATCATCATCTTGCAGCGACAGTTTTCTGGATACAGCTCCTATAATGTCAGAAACAGAAAGTTCTTTTTATAGGACCGATGAACAGATGTTCAAAGCGCTTACTGCTTGTTATGATCCGTTAGCTCACATAGGTGGTGGTTCGGGTAATGCACTTGCTTCTATTGTACCTATGGGTGAAATCCGTTCGGATAATGCTCGTACAGGTGGTGGTTCTGATCAGGATCAGCCTTACATGCAGGCTATAGAGGATTATTCAAATACGAGTGTCAATTCTATCTCCGATAATTTGTGGAAAACACGTTACCGTGGTATATATCGATGTAATCTTGTAATAAACTCAGAGTATGACAGTCCGGAAGCTAAAGTTTATAAAGCTGAAGCTAAGTTCTTACGTGCCTGGTATCATTTTGAATTGCTGAGATATTATGGCCCGTGCTTTATCAGTCTTGAGACTCTTTATCCTGAAGGATTCAAGTTTACGAGAGATACTCGCGAAAATGTAAATAAAGCAATAGAGAAAGATCTTCTTGAAGCTATTCCTTCTTTAAAGGATAATTTCCCGGACACAATGAAAGGACGTATTACCAAGACTGCGGCTCAAACCCTGTTGGCCAAGGTCTATCTTTATTGGGCTGACTGGAGTAATGATGATGCTATGATATTTGACAAGGCGAAACCTTTATTGGAGAATGTAATTTCAAGTGGTAATTATACTCTGTCGGATGATTATTCCAAACTTTTTTGCTGCTCATCAGGAGAATAACGAGGAATCTATATTTGAAATACAGACCTCTACCAAATCTGGTAATACAAACTGGGGTAATATCGATAGCAGGCGAAGGTGCTATGTGGGTGACTTTCTGCGGACCGAGACAGTTGAAAAATAGTCCTGATTATAGATAATGGATATGGCTTTTGTCTGCCTACTAAGGAATTGTATGATTACTTTACCTTCCGGATGACCATGTGCGTCGTGATGCGGCGATATTTACTTACGATGAACTTGTAACCAAACCTAATGCCAATATTCAGGATGAATCAAAAAAAGTTGTTTGGGAGACAGGCTCTTACGGATCTGATTTCCAGGGATATGCCCAGAAGAAATATCCTCCTTTCAAAAATTACGATATGATAGGAAACCCCAATCTAAACAAGCCTGGAAACGTAAGGGTCATCAGATATGGTGAAGTGTATCTGATGCTTGCCGAAGCATATCTCAGAGGTACTAATCCTGATGAAGCAAAAGCGAAGTATTACATAAATGAACTCAGAAAGAAGCATGTTCATGCAGACGACGGAAGTTATATTGATGTTGACAAGCTAATGCAGATGTATCCTGACAGATTTAAAAGCGTAATTGATGTTCTATGGTATGAGCGTCGTTGTGAACTGGCATGCGAGGGTGACAGATGGTTTGACCTTGTCCGCTCAGGACGTGCCGAGGAGGTCATGATGCCTATTCTTAGAAGAGATTATGGTATCTCTGCATGGAGCAAGAAGTTCAATTATCTTCCTATCGGCTCTATTGAAATAAGCAATTCGGGAAACTCTCTCACAGAGTATCCGGATGAAGCTAATGAGTGATAGAGCGGATCTAAATCTTTATCATCCCTATTATATATAAAGGCAGTCTTTATAATCAGTTTATTGATAATGAAGACTGCCTTATTTATTTCAGATTATGTTATTTCTCTTTTTTATTCCACACCCTTACATAATCTATAAGATATTCAGAATCCATGTTGTTGTCGTCCGGTAGAGCTCCAAACCATTTGTTCGATTCATTGTTGAGGTTGATACGCAATGGCTGGTGCCAGTACTTGTTTTCTATTTCTCTGTACAGTATTCCGTCGATATACAGTCGGATATATTCCTTGCTCCAGTCAAGCCCCCATACGTGAAAGTCTTTCTGCAATTCGAATGGTATGTAGTACTTAGAAGGGAAGTCAATATGTTTCTTTATATCACCCTTATCTGCCGGAGCTTTAAATACATGTACGTTCGAATTCAGGTCATGTCTGTTGACTGGATTGCCGGGACAGTTCTCGCAAATGTCTATTTCTGTCCACCAGTCTCTTTCATTGTTCGACATCCAGAAGCCGAAAACCCATGGCGAGTCGTTTGGTTTCAGTCTTGCTTCGAAATATCCGTAAAGGAAAAGAGATAGGCCACAAGGCAAACCAGAAGTTTCACGGACTGCCGTATAATAAACTTTATATCATGTTGGAATATAAACTAAAACTGTATGGAATACCATTGATAAAACAGGAAGAAAGCTATACCAGCCAGTGCAGCCCGTTATCCCCAGAAGTATCAAAAAGATATGCAGAAGCATCAAATCGAAAAGAAAGGGGCATGTATAGAACCAATGGAGTAAGATTTAATGCAGATGCAGTAGGCTCATTTAATATCCTGCGGAAATATCTTTCCATATCCGGAAAAGAGAAAACACTGTTCGTAACCGGACTAAAATATCCAGAAATAATAAAAGTAGCTGTATAGCCGAAAGGTAAGCAGTATTGGTGTTATGGACGCACCCTGAAAAAGGCGGTATCCCGCCAGATTTCAGATGCTCTGGTAACTTGTTGCCGAGTAGTTCACTTTACCGCAAATGCAGTACCTGCATGAAAGCTCTGAAATGGCTGGATGAACACAATATCAGTTATGAAGAACGGGCTATTAAAGAAGAAAATCCTACCTATGAAGAATTAAAAGAATGGTACACCAAAAGTGGGCTTCCACTGAAGAAATTCTTTAATACAAGTGGGATGCTCTATAAGGAAATGGGATTGAAAGATAAGTTAAAAGATATGTCTGAAGATGAACAGCTGAAGCTTCTTGCCACAGACGGAATGCTGGTGAAACGACCGTTGGTAATCGGGGATGACTTTGTACTTACCGGATTCAGGGAGAAAGAATGGATTGAGGCTATGCACGTGTGATGTGCATAGCCTCTCCTTTCATTTTCTGATTTATATTTATCTATGTTCTTTCTGGATATAATTTTATTTAAGTTTCCCACGGATCTTTGGTCCTGCCACCTGGATCATGATCACGATCAGCAGTATCATTCCCTTGATTGCATTATTGATCAGAGAGTCCATCTTCAGGCTGACAATAATCTTATCGATAACTGTATAGGACATCGCTCCAAACAGAATCCCCAGGCATCTTCCTTTCCGCCGGACATGCTGATGCCGCCGAGAACAACTGCTGCGATGGCGTACATCTCATAGCTGGTTCCTGTTGTTGCCGGGTCGCAGGATGCGTTCATGGCAATCCAGAGAAATGCTGCTACACCTACCAGTGCACCACAGATCGCAAATACAGAGATCTTCATGGCCGCAACATTGATGCCTGCCATTCTCGCACCTTTGAGGTTGCTTCCTACTGCATAGACTTTCTTGCCATATTTGGTACTTGTAGTAACAAATACAAACAGGATAGTCAGCACGATCAGAACGATTCCCACATACGGGATGCTGGCTGCTTTTCCATTTCCCATGTTGTAGAACATCTGATAAGAACTCTTGTCATTTGCCATCTTATACACAGAACTTCCATTTCCAATAAGTACTTTATCCACATGCTGGCAGAAATACTGTGCAAAAGAACGGTACATCAGCATAGTTGCCAGAGTTACGATAAATGCCGGCATTTCCACCAGACCTACCATCACTCCGTTTACCAGACCGCAGAATGCACCAAACACGATTGCGAATAAAAATGTCAGCAGGATACTGTCTGTCATGTTAAAAATAATAACAGAAAATCCACCGTCCAGTGCCAGCATGGCGCCTACAGACAGATCAATCTCTCCTGTCAGGCAGACCAGTCCCATACCAATTCCGATATTCCGATAACTGCGGAATGGGCGGAATACATTCATAACTCCGCTCCAGGTAAGTCCGCTGGATGTAAAAGCATATACGATAAAGATTAGCAATAAATACCAAAATATAACTGTATTCTCCGCAGAAGCTCATGATTCCTGCAGAAGCTGTATTTTTTCTTGTTTCATTATGATTCTCCCTTCTGCGCTGACATTTGTGGAATACAGCATTACTGTTTTTTCATCAATTTCTTCGTGCTGCAACATCTTTATAATCGTCCCTTCATAAAATACAGCACAGCAGTCCGCCACTTTGGCAAGTTCCGGGATTTCCAGTGTGTTGATCAGGATTGTTTTTCCGGCATCTGCCAGTTTCAGAATCAGTTTATAGATTTCTGCTTTGGCTCCTACGTCGATTCCCTGTGTCGGATTGTCCAACAGGAGAATACCTGCCTCTGTATTTAACCAGCGGGCAAGAAAAACTTTTTGCTGGTTTCCACCGCTTAATGACGTGATCGGATCCTTGGGATCTGCGGCTTTTATGGAAAGCAGCTTTTTGTATTTCTCATAACGCTCTCTTTCTCTTCCGGCAGAGATTAGTGGTTGTCGGGCAGACAGAACCTGTTCTGAAAGATACATATTTTCCAGAATGCTCATATCCGGGATTACGGAATTCTCTTTTCGGTTAGAAGCCAGCATGGCAATTCCTGCTTTCATCGCTCCCTGAATACTATGTATTCTGCATTCTTTTCCAGAAACTTTCAAAGTTCCACCTGTCACCGTTACTGCTCCGAAAAGTCCCTGAAGCAGTTCGCTGCTTCCTGATCCCTGCAGTCCTGTCAGACCTACAATACTGCCTTTTTTTACTGTAAGATTTACATTGGAAAATCCATGTCCGGACAGTCCATTTAACTCCAGAACGTTTTCTCCCAGCTCCCTTTTCTGGTAAACCTCCTGATGTGAAAACTTCTCTCCAACCATCAGACCAGTTACCTCTTCCTGTGTAATTTCTGAGAGCTTTCCGCTTTTTATAAACTCACCGTTTCGCAATACTGTATATCGGTCAGCAATCCGGAAAATTTCCGGCATCTTATGGGAAATAAATATAAATGCTGTGCCTTTCTCTTTCAAACGGCGAATAATCTGGAACAGGTGCTCTACCTCATCATTATTCAGTGAGGTAGTCGGCTCATCCAGGATCAGCAATTTTGCCTGGAAAAACAGTGCCTTGGAAATCTCCAGCAGCTGTTCTGGCTGGTCTTCAGATTTTCAACCTTTTCTTCCGGTTCAATCTCCACTCCAAGTTCTGTAAAGAGCTGCTGTGTTTCCCGGATCATCCGCTTCTTGTCCAGTATCCGGGTTTCTTTTTGTATTCTTTCATAAGAAAAATATTCTCATAAACTTTCAGGTCATTGAACAGGTTCAGTTCCTGGTGAACGAATGCAATTCCAAGTTTTTCGGACTGCTGGATCGTCATTTTCTTATCTTTTTTTCATTAAATTCAACTTCGCCGCTGTCTGCCGGAAAGACACCGGCAAGAATGTTCATCAACGTTGATTTTCCGGCACCATTTTCTCCCAGCAGCGCATGGACTTCCCCTTTTTCTATCGTCAGCTGTACCTGCTTCAGGACGGGGATCCCGTTAAATGATTTGCAGATATCCTTCATGCACAATAGGCTCATTTTTTCCTCCTTCACCCCTCAATGAATAATAAGCAACTGTAAACGACTATATGGGACCGTCCCATTAAGGGCGATTAAGGGACGGCCCCACTGTGTTAAAAAATATGACTTGGGTTTTATGATATCATCAATCTGTTGTTTTAGAATGATGGATAATCCTTTACATTGTCAGAATTTACGATCTCGCATGCGATGACATGATCCTGCTCTACTTCTTCACCGTCAAGGTGATCTACCATATCCTGAATTGCAGTCTGGATCATTGCAGGGCTGTAAGTTACGGAAACAATTCCACCGCACTGCTCTGCGATATCCTGGAAACTTTCACCTCTCATTACTGCATACAGTTCGTCAAGTCCGCCGCATCCTGTAATGTATGGTTTGTTTCCAGGAATGCTTCTTCGTAGCGTCATCGATTCCGCCACCCTGAAGTGCTTCCAGGATTCCCATTGCAAGTTCATCATCTTCTGCATAGAACCATTTAATATCAGCATTTGCACTGTCACCAAGAAGAGATTCAAAAGAAGTCTTTGTATCAGAACGGCTCCAGTTCATTGCTCCGGAATAGGTGATGGATTTTAAATCATCCTCTGTCCATTTCTTGTCATCTGCGATTGTTTCACCGTCGTATTCCAGTTCACCTGTCAGGTATTCTGTGAAACCACTGTCACGAAGAGAGGTTACAGAAGAAGTGTCTCCCTCATATACATAAACTGCTTCGCCCGGTGTCATTCCTTCGGATACGAAGTATGCTGCTGCGGCAGCTCCGATTCCCTCATTGTCACCTTTTACATTGGAAACTGCACTTGAGGAAACGCCGTCAATGATACGGTCAAATGCAACATAAGGGATTTCTGCGTCTACTAACTGCTGGATTGCAGACTGAACTGTGTCATCGATTGGCTGGATAACAACTGCAATATTGTCTTCTCCGGAAGCTACGATATCTTCGATATTAACAATCTGCTCTGCTGCATTTGCAGATGTGATCAGTTCTGCGGTATATTTGCCGTCGTTGTTTACTTCTTCCACTTTCTCTTTCGCGAAAGTTGCAACAGAACCTGTCCATCCGTGGTCTTCCGGTGCTGTCAGTACATAAATATGTGTGGCGTCATCTGCTGCATATACGCATACGCATGCGCTAAGACTTCCTGCTGCCATTGCAGCTGCTGTTAAAATCGCTAATGTTTTTCTCTTCATGATTATTTTTCTCCTTTTCTTTTAAACTCTGTTATGACCGGTAAAACGGTCTGTCAAATAGATAACTGTTTTCTTAACCTACAAAGTTTCTTAGATATTTTGCACTTAAGTCAAGCGGATATTCGCAATCCGCTTTGCTACTTGCTCATAACCGAATAGCTGCTCCGCAGCTTATCAGAAGGAGTTGCACTCCTCCTGATACAAGCAAGATAGCTTGCTTGATTTGGTTATACTCCGAAAATAGCCATGAATGTTCCGGCTGCTACGGCTGTACCGATAACACCGGCAACGTTCGGGCCCATTGCGTGCATCAGAAGGAAGTTTGTAGGATCTGCCTCTGCACCCACTTTCTGGGATACACGGGCTGCCATAGGTACTGCGGATACACCTGCGGAACCGATCAGCGGGTTGATCTTTCCATGAGTCAGTTTGCAGAGCAGTTTACCAAGCATACATCCGCCGAATGTACCGATTGCGAATGCAACAAGACCTAAAACTACGATCTTCAGAGTATCTGCGTTTAAGAATGCTTCTGCACTTGTGGAAGCACCTACGGATGTACCCAGAAGGATAACTACGATATACATCAGGGCATTGGAAGCTGTTTCTGTCAGCTGTTTTACAACACCGCACTCTCTGAACAGGTTACCAAGCATGAGCATACCAACCAGCGGAGCTGTTGTAGGCAGGATCAGGCAGACAACGATTGTGATAACGATCGGGAACAGGATCTTCTCCAGTTTGGAAACCGGGCGAAGCTGGTCCATTTTGATCTTACGTTCTTTCTCTGTTGTGCAGAGTTTCATGATAGGCGGCTGGATGATTGGAACCAGTGACATATAGGAATATGCTGCCACTGCAATCGGTCCCATCAGTGCAGACTGTCCAAGTTTACCTGCAAGGAAAATGGAAGTCGGGCCATCAGCACCACCGATGATGGAGATAGCTGCTGCTGCTTTTCCGTTGAATCCGAGGAAGATTGCAAGGAAGTAAGCTGCATAGATACCAAGCTGTGCTGCAGCACCCATCAGGAAGCTGATCGGGTTTGCGATCAGCGGACCGAAGTCTGTCATGGCACCTACACCCATGAAGATCAGGGATGGTAAGATACTCCACTCATCAAGGATGTAGAAATAATGAAGAAGTCCACCTACACCATTGGACATATCTTCCGGGTTTGCCATAATGTCCGGATAGATATTTACAAGCAGCATACCGAATGCGATAGGAACAAGCAGAAGCGGCTCGAATCCCTTCTTGATAGCAAGGTAAAGGAATACGCAGGCTACTGCGATCATCAGGTAATTGCCCCATGTCAGATTGAAAAATGCTGTCTGGTGAATCAGGTTGGACAATGTTTCTGTTACATAAGACATTTGACTACCTCCCGTCTTAGTTCATTGTTGCTAAAGTATCTCCGTTTTCTACAGAGGCACCTTCTGCAACATCAATGCTTGCGATAGTACCGTCCTGAGGAGCTACTACAGGGATTTCCATTTTCATGGATTCAAGAATAATTACGCTGTCTCCGGCTTTTACTGCCTGTCCAACGCTTGCTGCTACTTTGACAACTTTACCAGGTACGGAAGCAGTTACTTTTACTGCGCCGGCGCCTGCTGCAGGAGCTGCTGCTTTCGGAGCTGCTGCAGGTGCAGCCTTAGGTGCTGCTTTTGGAGCTGCTGCCGGAGCCGCTTTCGGAGCTGCAACCGGTGCTGCTGTTGGAGCGGAAACGCTTCCTGTTTCTTCTACAGTAACTTCATATGCTGTTCCGTTTACAGTGATTGTATAACTTTTCATTTTAAATCCTCCTAATGGTCAATTACCTTTTTTACGATTGATTTTGCGGATGGAACGAACAACAAATCCGTCTGTTGAAGTTCCTTCGGATGCTGCGATAGCTGCTGCAATTACAGCGATCAGTTCGGAATTGTCAGCTTCCTGCACTGGAGCTGCGGCAACCGGAGCCGGTGTCGGTGCAGAAGCTGCCTCTTCTGCTGCTTTTTTCTAGCTTTTTCC
>ENA-OQKK01000417-OQKK01000417.1-human-gut-metagenome-genome-assembly--contig:-NODE-417-length-10982-cov-2.417964_pt1 | contig 10982 bp, 9 predicted proteins | sample MGYA00242648_ERZ504797 | MGnify/ENA primary metagenome ERZ504797 (study PRJEB26092, sample SAMD00036412) | human gut metagenome | host: Homo sapiens | study: EMG produced TPA metagenomics assembly of... | reverse complement strand
GAGGAATATTTCACAAAGCAAGTGTTTAGCAAAAACTTGTCGAAATATTTGATAGTTAATCCGTTGTCGTTTGCCTATAATCCAGCTCGTATCAACATCGGTTCTATTGGATTAAACGAATATGATTTTGTCGGCTGCGTTAGCCCGGTTTATGTTGTCTTTAAGTGTGAACCGAATTACCACTATTTCTTTGACTTTTATAAAAGGACTGCGGTATTTAAAGATGAGGTCGCATTAAGAGCTATTGGCGGTGTTAGACAATCATTGGGATATGACGATTTTCTCTTTTGATTAAAACAATATATCCAACACCTGATGTTGTAGCCGAATTTAATAACCTCTATCTGAAAATGAAGGAGGTTATAACGCGGAATGACATTCAAAATAACAAATTGACCACTTTGCGAGATTCACTTCTCCCAAAGCTGATGTCAGGTGAACTAAAAATCAATAATTTTAACCGCTAAATTCTCATTTATGGAACAGTGGAAAGAATATAAATTAGGAGATATTTCCAATATGAAATATGGGAAACTACCTCCAAAGCAAAATAACGGTTCATATCCAATTTGGTCTGGATATAGAAATGTAGGATTTGCAACAACTTATAATTGTCGCAAAGGAACTATCATTGTGGTTGCTCGTGGCGTAGGTGGAACAGGCGATGTTAAAATTTCCAGCGAGGATTGTTTCCTAACGAATTTATCGATAGCAGTTGAATTGGATAATAAGATATGCGAGCCACTATATTTTTACTATAAATACAAATTATCAAATCTAAGGTATTTAGATACTGGTTCAGCTCAATCTCAAATTACTATTGATGATTTAAAGAGATTGTCATTAAAACTACCTCCTCTTGAAGAACAGAAACGTATTACGGAGATTCTTTCCTCTATTGATTATAAATCGAGCTGAACCGCCGGATAAATGATAATTTAGAGCAGCAGGCGCAGGCATTGTTCGACCACTACTTTGACAGTGGAAGCATATATCTTGAAGATTCTATTATGGGATGTTTGACTGATATAGCCGTCTATCTAAACGGGTTGGCAATGCAGAAATTTCCGGCAACTGATATTGAACGAAGTTTACCAGTACTTAAAATAAAAGAATTGGGACAACGTAAATGCGATGATTGTAGCGACCGCTGTTCGGATTCCATAGATGCAGATTACATTATAGACAATGAGGATATTATATTCTCATGGTCTGGAACTCTTATGGTTGATGTTTGGTGTGGAGGTAAATGTGGATTAAACCAACATTTATTTAAAGTTACTCCGTTGAAAAACTATCCACGGTGGTTTGTTTATTATTGGACAAACCGTCATTTAAAGAAATTCAAACTCATTGCAAAAGATAAAGCTGTAACAATGGGGCATATAAGGCGTGGTGACCTTGAAAATGCAGAAGTTGCTATTCCTACAAATCTGAATATGTTGGAAATTAACGCTCGAATAAATCCGTTGTTTCAATCTATCATTGATAGACGATTGGAAATTACTAAATTAGAGAATATTCGCGATGCGCTTCTCCCGAAGCTGATGTCTGGCGAACTGACAATAAACGAAATATAATAAGGTTATGGATAAATCAATCGGCATATTAGATAAAGATTACACGCTATGGGTCAAGGAACTCGTAAAGCGTTATCGCAGTAGCCAAATCAAGGCGGCTGTAAAGGTAAACAATGAAATGCTCCGTTTTTATTGGGAGCTTGGCAAAGACATTGAGGAAAAGCAAGCGGACAACAAGTATGGCAGTAAGTTTTACGCCACATTGAGCCGTGACTTGCGCCATGAGTTACCCAATGTTGAAGGACTATCTGAAACCTCAATCCGCTACGCAAAACGCTTTTACTCGCTTTATAACCAACAGATTACAATTCTGCCACAACTTGTGGAAGAATCTAAAAAGGCAAATCTTCCACAGCTTGTGGAAAGATTGCAATCGGATTTATTCTCTGTACCTTGGGGGCATCATCGCTATATAATCGACAAATGCTCGGACGAGTCCGACAAGGCTCTGTTCTATGTCCGCCAGACTTTGGAAAATGGTTGGAGCAGGGATATGTTGCTCAATATGCTGGGAACAGACCTGTATGAACGCAGCGGCAAAGCGCAGACCAATTTCAAGAGTACACTTCTTAATACAGACAGTGATTTAGCGCAGGAAATAACACGTGACCCCTTATAACTTCTCTTTTACTAAATTACGAGGAAAATACAACGAGCGTGCCCTTTAAAGACGCATTGCTTACCAACATCACAAACTTTTTGCTGGAGCTTGGTACAGGCTTTGCTTATGTAGGCAAAGAGTATCGCTTGCAAATTGCTGAAAAAGAAAAATTTATCGATTTGCTCTTTTATAACCTAAAACTGTCCTGTTATGTGGTGGTAGAGGTTAAGATAGGCGAGTTTGACTTTGCCGATGTCGGGCAGTTAGGCGGTTATGTTGTGGCTTGCAATCACCTTCTCCGCAAAGAAGGGCGTGACAATCCTACGATAGGATTGCTTATTTGCAAACAAAAGAGCAACACTCTGGCTCAATATGCGCTTGAATCAAGCAGTCAGCCCCTCGGAATATCCGAATATGAGCTTGAAAAGCTATATCCCGAAAAGGTGGAAGGCACAATGCCGTCCATCAAGGAGATAGAAGCTAAATTAGATGGTCAAACCAATAGCTAAATTCTCATTTATGGAACAGTGGAAAGAATACAAATTGTCAGATATACTAAGCATTGTCAGTGGCTTTGCCTATAAAGGGGAGTATCTTGGAAAAGGAGAGTCAATTATTGCTTGGCATGGGCTGTGTGTCTTATTCTGAATTATTCCTTGAAAAAGGAATGCGCCCTTACGCAGGAGAATTTCCCGAAAGGTATTCGGTTGAAGCTGGTGATATAGTTTTAGCTACACGGCAACAATCCGACAATCTTCCAATTTTAGGTATGCCAGCTATCGTACCTCAAAAATTCAAGGGGAAGAAAATGGTTTTTGGCGCAAATCTCTATAAAGTTGTTCCCAAATCTCCTGAGTTTCCAATCGACTATATATATTGGCTTCTTAAAACCCCTGCCTACATTCGTCACATACGGTCGTGCCAAACAGGAACTACTGTTAGGATGATAACGAAAGCAAATATAGAAGACTATGCTTTCATGTGCCCTTGTAAGGAGCAACGTAATCAAATAAGCAAATTGCTCTGGGATATTGAAATGAAAATCGTGCTGAACCGCCGGATAAATGATAATTTAATGCCAACCTATTATGCCTAAGACGTTTCATTTCACAGAAGATTCATACGAACAAACGATAATCTCATTGTTCAAGGATATGGGCTATGAATACCATTATAGCCCGGAACTTGACGCAGATACCAGCAGGGAACTTACCGATTCCACCATACCGGGAGCATTGCGTAAGGCAATGTTGGCTATAAACGGAGCGGACAAAGTCGCCGCCGTGGATGAAGCCATCCGCAAAATCAGAGAACAATTCAGCCAACCTTTGGTAAGTGCAAACATAACCCTCACCGATTGGCTGCAAAATGGGCTGGATGTGACCTTCAAAACCGCTCAAGGCTCATTGCGTAGCGACCATATCAAGATAATCGACACAGACAATATCAACAACAATTCTTTTGTGGTTGCCAACCAATGGACGGTTACAAATGGCAAATCCACCAAACGTGCCGACATAGTGGTATTCATCAACGGACTGCCAATCTCCGTTGTTGAGTTGAAATCCCCTTCCCGTGAAGTGACGAACTCGGAGGAAGCCCACCAACAGTTGCAGAACTATATGCGCATTGTTCCGCAACTTTTCACTGCTTGCCAAATGCTCGTGATAAGTGATATGGCAGACACACGAGTAGGCACGATTACCGCACCGCTTGACCGATATATGGAATGGAAAACCACGGATGGAAGCTATGAAAGCACGGCGTTTGCCGACTTTGAAACATTCTTCAACGGCATATTTGAGAAGCATCGGGTCATTGATATAATTGCTAACTTTACCCTTACAATGGGTGGCGATAAGAAGATACGCATACTCGCTGGCTATCACCAGTATTTTGCCGTGAAGAAAGCCCTTGAATGTACCAAACAAGCCCTGCAACGCAATGATGGAAAAATCGGCGTATTCTGGCACACACAAGGTTCGGGCAAGAGCCTTTCGATGGTGTTCTATGCCCACCAACTCTTGAAAAATCTGCTTAGTGCGACCTTGCTTGTGCTAACCGACCGTCTTGACTTGAACGACCAACTGCACAGCACTTTTGCATCGTGCAGCGACTATTTGCGCCAAAAACCAATCAAAGCTACTGATGGCGAAAACCTCTATGAATTGCTCGAAAAGCGCAAGAGCCACGGGATAATCTTTGCCAATATCCAAAAGTTCAAAGACCGTGATAAGCTCATCACCAGCCGTTCGGATGTGATTGTGATTAGCGACGAAGCCCACCGCACACAATCAAACACCAAGACAAAGATTGATACACAAACTGGAGAACTGAAACTCGGCTTTGCGGCTATCGTGCGCAAACTCCTGCCCAATGCGGCTTTTATTGGCTTCACCGGTACGCCTATTGAACAAGACGACAACGACACGAGAGAGGTGTTTGGCAACTACATTGACATCTACGACATGACCCAAGCCGTGGAAGATGGTGCTACCGTGCCTGTCTATTACGAGAGTCGTTTGGTAAAATTGGATTTGGACGAGGACACGCTCAAATTGTTGGATGACGAGTATGATAAACTGGCGGAAGAAGGTGCTGACGAACAGGACATCAAACGTTCAAAGAGTGAAAATGCACGGCTACGCGCCTTGCTTTCAGCCCCACAAACCATCGACACACTTTGCAAGGACATCATAAATCACTATGAAAACAACCGTGCCGACTTGCTCACCGGAAAAGCCATGATAGTAGCGATTGACCGTGCTACTGGTATAGACATATATAAAAAGTTGATGGAGCTTCGTCCTCAATGGAAAGATATTATCTGCGTAGTTATGACGCAAGGAAACCAAGACCCTGTAGAATGGAACGACATCATTGGCTCTGCCGCACGTAAAGAAGAACTGGCTCGCCAGTTCAAAGATAACAATTCACCGCTAAAAATCGCTATCGTAGTCGATATGTGGCTCACAGGCTTTGATGTTCCATCGCTTGCCACAATGTATGTTTACAAGCCGATGAAAGGACATAATCTTATGCAGGCTATCGCCCGTGTAAACCGTGTGTTTCCCGAAAAGAGCGGCGGTTTAGTAGTGGACTACATCGGCATTGCCAAGGCTCTCAAAAAGGCCATGCACGACTATACAGGACGTGACAAGAAAAACTACGGCGACCCGAACATCAAGACAACCGCCTATCAACAGTTCGTCGCCGCACTCAAGCGTTGCCGGGAATGTATGAACGATTACGATTATTCCTCTTTTTCCGATTGTTCCAATCTGCAGCGTGCTAACCTCATTAGAGGTGGTGTGAACGTGTTGCTTGATAAGGATAACCTTGTCTCGTCCGAACCTACCACTCAAACTGATGAAAATGGTAACATTATTCTTGTGGATGCCGTTCCTGCCGAGGCGAGAAAAGTCTTTATGGAAGAAAGCAAACGCTTGTCACAGGCTGCTTCGCTTTGCCGCAGTTTGCTCACCCCTGCAGAACGTTTTGAAGAAGCATATTTTGAAGCTGTACGGACATTGCTCTTGCGCCTTTCGGGAAACAATAAAATTACCCGTAAAATTATAGACGAACGCATCACACAACTGTTGAAAGTTGCAATCAAGGCAGAGGGAATTGTGGAAATTCTCAATACAAAAGGCTCGGAATTTTCACTCTTTGATGAGAATTTCCTGAAAGAGATAGCCGAGATGAAAGAGAAGAATTTTGCTCTCGAATTGCTCAAACGGCTGCTTGAAGAACACATCAAGAAATATGCTAAAAAAAGAATGGTTGAAGCCGAGAAATTCAGTGAAATGCTTGATGCCCGGCTTGCTGAATACCTCCGTGGGCTTATCTCCAACGAGGAAGTGATTAAGGAGCTTCTCAAAATGGCGCAAGAACTGAAAGCCAATGCGGGACAAGCATCTGAATTGGGACTGACCGAGGAAGAACAGGCTTTCTATGATGCTTTGACAAAGCCGCAAGCCGTAAGAGATTTCTATGAAAACAGCCAACTTGTTGCTATGGCAAAAGAACTGACTGAAGCCCTGCGTAGTAGCAAGACCATTGATTGGCGACAGAAAGAATCAGCCCGTGCCAAGATGCGCTCTATGGTGAAGCGATTGTTGAAAAAGTACAAATACCCACCAGAGGAACAAGAGGCTGCTCTCGAAACCGTTATCCGGCAATGTGAACTTTATGCGGATTCGGATAACGAAAGTTAGCTATAAAGTTTCATATCCTATCTGGTTATCATTTTTTGATTATATTTATTTGTACGCAAAAATATATTATGAGTAGAGGATTACCTTTAAATGTTAAATTATGTTTGGATAAAGCATTGGATTCTGCTTTGTTGTCAGTTGAAACATATAATAAACCTGCTGTGAAATTTAAATCAGGTGGGTACATTGTTTTAATGTGTATCGCATGGACATCATTGTTTCATGCAATATTTTTCAAAAGGGGGATAAAACCATTTTATCGAGAAAAAAATAAAGTACGATTTAAAAGAGTTGATGGAGAAATTCAATTTTGGGAGTTAGCCACATGTGTAAAAGAATACTTCAAAGGAGAAGATTGTGCAATAAGGAAAAACATCGAACTCTTTATTCCATTAAGAAATAAATTGGAGCATAAATTCTTACCAGAATTAGATGCTAATATTTTCGCAGAGTGCCAAGCTCTATTGCTAAATTTTGATAAGATTGTAGAGAAAGAGTTTGGTGAAGATTATTGCCTAAGAGAGTCTTTGTCCTTTGCATTGCAACTATTTCCCTCTTCGAGAACTCTTGCAATGGGGATAAAAATGAGCAAAGATGCTCAAAAAATTACTCGATTTATTGATAAATATAGAGCGTCAATAAGTACAGATATTATGCAGAGCGGAGAGTATTCTTTTAAAGCATTCTTGATTCAAGTTGCCAACCATAAGTCAGTAGATGCTCTTCCTGTTCAGTTCTTCCCATATGATAAACTGACAGATGATGAAAAAAAGAAAGTTGAAAGAATCGCAGGACTAATCAAGGAAAAGCATATTCCAGTTGTAAATAAAGGGACATTAAAACCTGCCACCGTAATACAACAAGTTCAGGAACGGTTAGGTAACCCTAAGATTATAAGAGGGAAAAAACAAGTTAATAAATTTAATTCCGATACTCATACGAGGTGTTGGAAAAAATATGAAGTTCGTCCAGAAAGGAATTCAGATAACCCTGAAAAAACAAAAGCCAGAATACTGTTTATATGATGAACCTAATAATAGTTATCTATATACAGAAAAATGGGTTGAGTTTTTAGTTAAAAAGATGCAAGACGATGATGAATATCAGTCTTTATTCAAGTAATTAAAGGGGAGAGGATAGACACTATCCCTTTTAATTGTTTAGTTGACTATTTTACATTATGGCTTTTATTTTCTTCATCGAAAAACCTCTTTTCGGCTGTTGGTCATAATTCCCTTCCACCACATTGTCAACTTCCCGTCTGGCTTTGATTTGTTCCCGATTGTCAAACCCGCCCTTTTGCTTGGCGGTGAAATACAGGAAATCTCTGGCAGCCCGGAGTGATTGTCTGTCCTCCCCGAACAGGTTAAGGGCACTCTTGATGTCCGACACCTGTTCCGTATCAAAACGGGACTTGTAATAATCACGGGCAAAACGGACGACACAGTAAACAGCCTTGCGGAAGATGTCGTTTGTTTTGAGCAGCAGGAAACTGAGGCAGTCGATGATATGGCTTTGCCATGCAATCCGTTTTTTCAACCTTGTGGTCTCCTGCGTATGTTCCGCTTCCTTGCGGCTCAACTCTGATTGATGCCTACTTTCCAGTTTCATCAGTTCCCGATGGTGGTCACTCTGTATGGTTTGGATTTTATCCTGTAACCGCTCAATGGTTTCCTCGTGCGTGGAAATCTCATTGCGCAAATCCTCTATTTCATTTTTCAGGGCTTTCGATTTCCCGGTAGCCCAGCCGACAGCGGCATTCAGAAGTTCGCTCCCTTTTTCCCTGTTTAGCTTGGAGCGTTTTTCGCTGATAGCCCGGTCAAGGTCTTCGCTCTGTCGTTCTTTCTCATTTGCTTTTTCGATAAGGGCGTTGGTAATGCTTTCAGTTTCTTGCATCTTTTGATTAGCCATTTCCAACTGATATTCCCGGTATTGCCTTGTGGCATCAAGCCGCTTCATTTCCTCCTTCTGTTTCTCAATGATAAAGTCGTTACGTTCCAAATGTTCCCTAGCTGTAACAGCCTTTGACTGTCCACGTTCCATCATGAGAATATCGGATGCCAAGCTCTGCATTTCGGTCATATCCTCGTCATTGAGCTTGCGGCTCTTGCCTGTGTCATGGTTCATCCAGTCGAACACGATATGCGCATGGTAATTTGGCTTGAACCATTTTTCGCCCACCTTGAAACTTTCTTTGTCTTCTTGGGTGGGTTGTCCGCCCAGCCAATGCCCCTCGTCCTTGTGCAGGAAGATTTGGAGCGGTGTGATGCCCCAGCGTCTTTGGCATTCCTCGCCAAATTTTTGTACGTCTGCCAGTGTCGTGTCCGGTCGGATGAGCAACACACCCTCACGGATTGGTGAGCATCCCGCCACCTTGATTATCTTTCCGTTCTTTCCCTTGCGTTCACGCTCCTTTTCCTGCATGGCACGACCTGTCTTTTCTTTGACCATCCGCTTAATGTAGTCATAGTGCGCCTGCAGGTCGGGATTGCCGAAGCCGGGATTTATCCACTGCTCATTATTGGCAGTGAGTTCGGGCACAATGTAAATTTGGGACTTGCCGATATTACGCATGTACTCGGCACTCCTTCGATTATGAGCCTCGCTTGACGAGGTCTTGCAAGGCTTGATGTGTATACTGCTTTTTGTAGCCATATTTTCAAAATATGATTTGGGTTGTTGATTAAACTTATTGCTGTCCGCTCATAACCGCACGGGGTTCTTAGGGGTACAACCACCCATAAGCGGAGATTGCAAAGAGAGGGTCACTCTTTGCTCTGGGTTCTCAGGGGTGAAACGCCCTGAGTGGGTTATTAGGGCAAAGCCTTTAATCCCCTCGGGAGAGCCCACAACTACGGAAGCGGAGCGTGTAGTTATAGTGGGCTATATCAATGGCAAGCCATTGTCTGTTACCCACAGCCTACGGCTTCCGTTCTCCTCCGTTAAGGAGGGTTTTCACCGCTGTTGCCGATTGGGGATGCACCGACCAGTACAAGGTCAAAATCATCTATTAGCTTTTGCAGGACGGGATTCTTTTCTATCATCCGGCAGAGGATTCTTTCCGCCTCGACCAAGTGGTCGGCTGTACAATTTATTTTGCTTTCCCGTATCTGGAAGACAATCCAGTCGGCTATGTCAATATGTGCCGCTTTCTGCTCCGGGGTGGCATTCTTCTCAATGATGTCAGACACGACCGTCTTGCAATAGGTCATGCTCCCGGCACGCTGTTTCCATTCCGCATAGCCGTCCGCATCGGGAAAGAGGAGCACGGTGCGCCCGGTCAGCACACGGAGCTTTTCCTCTCTCAGCTGGCTCTTGCCGCCTGTCGCCAGCCATACATAACCGGGGAAGATGGCAGAGCCGATAACGGCACTCTTTTCGGATTCCACCAAGACCACGACCTTATCGGGATAAGTGCCCAGCAGGTGTTCACCGAACAGGCATTGGGACAGTTGCCATTCCTCTGCCAGCTCATGCCGCCTTTTAAGCAGGCTGTGTATCCAGTCCACTGCCGATGCCTGTCCGTCCTTGACACGGTGTCCGTCATTGGGATTGTACTGCATCACCTTGCCCGTGCGTACCCTGCCTGTGCGGTCTATCTGCCAGAAGATGACTGCCCCGTCACGGGTAGCCCCCAAACGGTACTCTTCCAGCAACCTCTTCAACACTTCCTTTGCCTTGCTGCCGTAATAAGAATCAAGGAGCGATGAAATGAAGCGGAAAAAATTGCTATGCACGCTTTGCGACCTCTCCACATACTTTGGCGGTATGTAGCCTATGGCTGCTTGCCGTGGTTTCTGTACGGACTTCTGTTCCGACTTTTGCCTGTCAAAAGAGAAACCGTTGGCAGTACGGCATTCGGGGTGGTCATGGAAATACTCCTTTGGAGTGTAATGATACCCGCAACTGCTTTCGTGGTTGCACCTGCCGACAGACGGGTGCAGGGGCGTACCGCTTTCATCCACATAGTATGTGAAAGAACGCCTGTCCCCGCAGTTCGGACAGGTATGCCGTGTTGCCGTTCCTTTATATTTCTGTAATGTATAATTACCCATTGCTTGCCTCCTCTATTTTTCAATGAAATTATTACCGTCCCGTCCTGTCCCATTGTCCCACGTCCTGTGGGTCGGGACAGTGGGACACCTTGGGACACTCTGGAAGTTACCGCTCCGATAAACAAGGCGGTTATCCTTCATACAGATATGTACAGGCTGTTTCATTGCTTGTCCTCCTCTCTTTCCTGACCGATAAACAGCCCCGTCTGCCTTGTTTCCTCCGTTGTCCCACCTGTCCCATATTGTCCCACCGTCCCGTTTCCTACGGGTTGGACAGCGGGACACTTGGGGCGGCTGATTCCTCCACTTTCCTGTTGCGCTGGATTATCCGGCTGACGGTGGATTTTCCGCAATTTACCTGTGAGGCTATTTCCCTGACGGACTTCCCCGACTGGGACAGTTGTAATATTTGGTAATCCCTCTGGCTGGATTCATTGTCGCCAAGTTTTTTCAAGTGTTCCTTTTCCGTTGAATAGCCCCTGAACACAAATTGCAGAAAAGCATCCATCTTTTCAATCTCGTAGATGAT
>ENA-OQKK01000414-OQKK01000414.1-human-gut-metagenome-genome-assembly--contig:-NODE-414-length-11009-cov-5.249403_pt1 | contig 11009 bp, 13 predicted proteins | sample MGYA00242648_ERZ504797 | MGnify/ENA primary metagenome ERZ504797 (study PRJEB26092, sample SAMD00036412) | human gut metagenome | host: Homo sapiens | study: EMG produced TPA metagenomics assembly of... | reverse complement strand
CTATTTGGCTTGCTATATCTATAGCTTTTTCTATAGCTTGCACCTCCATTTTTAAGTTTTTTTCTTTTTTGTATGTTTTGGCAAGAAACAAAAGGGATTCAAGTTGTTGTTGAATTAGTTTCTTTTTGTGAAAATATGAATACTTTTTTGTAATAACTCTTTATGTGGGTAATAATTATTTATATAGTGATTTGCTAATGAAACCAATAAGAAATGAGTTGCTTCTTTCTCGTCATTAAGATTAGTCACTTGGATTGAATCAACTTTAGAAAGATATAATTGAGGATTATTTTCTAAAAGTGTTATTTTATTGTTAAACAAGTCCTCTTCATTATTATTTTGCTGGCAAGATGTCTGTACTAACAAAATGATGATAACTAAAAAATATATAGATTGTTTTTTCATAGTATTATCAATAGGTTTGATTACAACTCAGTTTTTACATGTATTTTTCCGAAAGTCTTTTGTTCATTATGTACCCAGCACAATTCTCCGATAATCTTCTCCAATGGGAAATAATCAAGAACGCTATATTGCAGGTCAAACCCGGTACGCTCGAAATAATCCAGCGGGAGTGAAACGAAGTCTTTACGGAATATTCCGTTTGTTTTGCAATATAACTCCAGCCATTCGGAGGTTTCGTCACTTATTGAAATTATTATCTTTTCAGACCTCTTCTTTGGTTGAATATCTTCTTTCATTGTCATATCGTAATTTTCTGAACAGAATATGCTTTATACTTCCGAAACATGCTGCAAATATAGCAAAACACATTTTCTCACTTTTATTTTTAGTGTATTTTTTATTTGCCAAATATATATTCACTTACCGATGAACAAAGAATTTATATCTACTTCTGGTCTTCCATCCCAAGCATCCTCTTGATATCTTTCAGTATTTTGGTATAATTGTCAGATATTTCCTTCTCCGTCCTGAACGCGACTACCGGCAGCGGTTCCTCCTCCAGTTCGAACAGCCTGAACTTCTTTCTGAAATGCCCTTTGATATTGGAACGGTTTCCCATTCCGATAAATTCCTCCGGTTCCAATGAAGCGAAGTCCTTCGATTCATATATCTCTTCCTTTTGTGTGCTGATGGTCACGCTGGAATTACGGCCGCCACCGCTGCTGCCGGAACTGGTGGACTTCTTCTCCTTCTCGTATTTCCCGAAAAAGAGAGGGTAATATTTCAATGCCTCCACATCCTGTGTGCGGCCCAGGAAGATATTTCCGAAATTCGCCTCAATGGACGACCTGTCCAGTTTGCTGTACAGTTTCTCCAGCTTGGCTCCGGACTGGGTGAGCAGCAGGAACGCCGCCCCGTACTCGCGCAGGACGGAAGGCAGCTTCTCGAAGTCACGCACCTTGAAGGTGGTCATCTCGTCCAGGATAAATACAAAGGGGACCCTGTTCTCCATGGAAAACGAGCGCGAGGCGATACTCATTACCATGGCGATGACGGGGGATATCACCGACTCCGTCGCATAGTTGTTGCTGATTGCAAAAAGTTTCGGATGTTCAGGATCAATCAGATTGAAGTCGAAGTCATTCCCTGTCAGCACATAGCATATGTTCTCATTGGTGGCCAGCTTCGCCACATAGTTGCTGAGAGTGGACACATAGGAGGCCTGTGTTTTCTCACTGCCTTCCGCCTTGAGGTACGCCCCCGCATCATGGCGCTGATATCGTTCAGCTTCAGGAATTCCTGAAGCTGTCCCGTATCGGCCTTCATCACGAAGTTGACGATATGCGGCAGCGTGCAGCATTCCGGGAACTCGTCCCAAAGCCTGTACGCCACGCCGTTCAGGATGCCAAGCGCTCCCGTATACCATTCGTCCTGTTTGGATGTGGGCGGCATCAACGCGCCCAGTACGTCCTCCATCAGCTGCATGAGCATCGTCCTGTCCTTTATATTCCTCCTGTCCAGCGGATTGAAGCGGTAAGTCCGGTTCATGTCCGTGAAATTTACATAATAGAACTCATGGGGGTATCCGTGTTTCCTGATCAGGTTGTATGCAGTCCGGGTATAGTCAAAATCCTTGAAGTCATAGATGAAACCGGCGAATCCGGACCTGATGTACTGTTCCATCAGCGGTTTGCCTATGGATTTGGTCTTGCCGGAACCGGCTCCTCCATAGACAAGGAAATTGGAGAACCAGTAATAATATCTGATAATTGTCCCGTCCGTGGCGTGAAGGGAGAGCAGGGCTTTTCCGCCCTTTCCGCTTTCTGCTCCTCCTTTGAAAGAAAGACGGAGAAGTACGGAAACGACACCCGGAAGCAGGAACCACCACCCGTCCGGGATGGTGGCATGTGCGACAGCTGTTTCTGCAAGTACCAGCAGCAGGAACAGGACATGTGACATCCGGGATTTTCCCGGAAACAGACAGCTGGCGATGCCGCCGCCAAAAAGCAGGGCTGCCAGTTTCATAACAAACATATGATCCATATTCATAAATTGATTTAGATTTTTCCGGTAAGCGCATCCTTTACCAGTCTTTTAGCTTCCGCTATGAGAGCCTGTTTCGGATTCACCATGAAACGGAACATCCGGTAAGACACATCCAGCATCTTCCTCTCGTTTCTGAATTCTTTCTGCAGGATGGCGGATTTGGCCATGCTCATCGCCTCGTTCTTTCCCGGAACATAATGGTAGGTGTGTTCCCTGCCGTCCTCGTAATACTTGTGTGTGGCCTTGTAACCATACATGCTGATGAACCGGTCCGCACACCGGGCTTTCCACTCCATGTGTTCGAAGCCGACCATGACTTTCTTACCGTTTAGTTCATTAAATGAACCTCTGCTTCTTGCTAATGGTGAAAGTCTTACTGTTTGTGTCACATCGTTCCGTGACACGATGATATGTACATGAAGCTGTAGCCCGGGCTTCCTGTTCCCAGACTTTGCCTGTCCCTCCTTCACTTCCTCATCACAGTTCCTGTAGTGGCGTTCCGTTTCCACCCTCCCAAAATAAACAAGATCCTTTCCTGATTTTATCTTCTCCCTGCGAAAATTCTCCGCATACAGGTCCATACTGTAGATACTAATTGAAAAGTGCGCTGTATTCTAATTGAAAAGAGCTCCATCCATAACTTGTTACAAAATTACTATAAGTTTAAAATATTCATTTATCTTGTCTCATTTTTTGTGTTTCCTTAAGCCTATAAGACAGTCCGGTCATATTAACCAGATAAGCTTTATGTGTAAGCCTGTCAACCATTGCCGCCACAAGCACCTTGTCCTTTATGATTTCATTCCATCTGTTAAAAGCCAAATTAGTAGTAATGATTGTAGCCTTTTTTCCGGCTCTTAACGACAGGTGGTTAAAAAGCAGTTCTCCTCCTTCCTTGTCACAACTGACATATCCGAACTCATCACAGATGACCAGATCGTATTTTTCAAACCTTAATTGTAGCGTCCTCAGTGTCTTTGCTGATTTAGCCTCCCTTATCTGGGTAAGCAGGACCGGCACTGAAGTAAACAATACGGTAAAGTCCTGTTGGCAGGCCTTTATTCCTAAAGCCGTAGCAATATGCGTCTTTCCCGTTCCCGGATTTCCATACAGGACCAGGTTTCTTCCCTGTCTGATGAAGTCCAGTGTCTCCAATTCAGGTAATATTACCTGTGCCTCTTTGGGCATGTCTTCCATAACAAGCTCATGCAGATACTTCATTTGTGGAAATCCCGCAGATCTTATCCTTGATCTTCTTCTACACTCCCTTCTCCTGGCGCTTTCCTTTCCAAGCAATTCCGTCAAGAACTGCAGATGGTTCCAGTTTTCTTCAGCTGCCAATGAAAGGGTGCATTCCAGTTCCTCTTTAAAGGCCAGAAGCTTCAGTTCTGCAGCATAGTCATAAATGGTTTCTTTTTCTGATTTCATATATTATAAACTTAAATGGTTGGTATTATATCATGCACTTCATTGTATCCTGTCATGAGCGCCGTGATGCCTTCAAGCATATCCACAGCTTCTCTTTCTATATTCTCCTGTTGTGCCGGGAGAACAGGCGGTTCCATGGTTTCTTCTGTCTCTCCCTGTACGCTACCATGCAGCATGGCCTTTACCTGGTCCGGAGATATCTTTCTGACACCACGTCCGGTCAGCTCCTTGCATGCCGTGACAATGTCTGTTCCGGAAAATCCATTTTTTCGGGCATAGTCCAGCAACAGAACAAACGTCCTGTTGTCCTCCTTGAAATGGATGTCATACAGCCTTCTCAGTTCTTCCGGTGCTCTTTGCCAAACCACAGAGTGGGGCAATGCCCCCGGTTTACGGGAAAGTGTACGCAAATAGTGCTCCAGCTTGATGCACCAGTCTCCACCGCAATAACTGCGTTGATGAGAGGCCACTTTCTCCTTCCCGTACAGGATGACGATTTTTTCACTATAAACCTTGACATGTACTTTTTCTCCCACAAGAGAATCAGGTACGGAATAATGGACATTTTTCATGCTGATAGTTGACCATTTATCCACAATGTACTCATAGACCTCAAAACAGCCCAGATTACCGGGAAAAGGCTTCAGCGATGACAGGTCAGCTTCCAGACGTGATGTTTTCTCCGCTGTTGAAAGACTGCCTTGCTCGTTGTTGACCTACATACATACCCGGTTTAAATGCTCCTGGGCAGAATGTATATCACCAAAATGGTCTGTCAGGCAGAAAGCTTTCCTTCTGACATATTCCACGCTGCGCTCCACATGTCCTTTCTCCCATCCGGCCCGTACATTACAGAAACGGTACTCAAAACAATAGAAACCGGACATCTTCATCAAAGCTTCTGTAGGTTTCTTATCACCACCGACAAAGCTCTTGACGGCTACACGCATATTGTCATAGACCATCATGGCGGGGACACCATGTATATCCCTGAAAAAGTTACGGTGGGATTCCATGAAGGCAAGCGTATTCTGATGCCTGAAAAGATAGGCGTATCTGCCATTGCTATGCCCGAAAGTGAATACGGCCAGATAAAACTTGGTTTTGACGCCGTCAATAAAAAGAAGAACTTCACCCCAGTCAAACTCGGCAATGCATCCAGGCTCATAGAACAACCGGATAAAGGCTTCGCTCTTTTTCTTCTCTTTGTATGACTCTATATTTTTTATATAACTGCATACTGTGGCGTAACTGATGGTGTATCCTTGAGATAACAGAAACTGGTGGATATCCTTTTTCAACATGCGCTGTTTGCGAAGTCCGGTAGCTATCTTAACGGCATTCTTCTTCAGGCAAAATCCTATCTTATCCTTAATCTCTTGTGTGAGCCGGCGAGGACGGCGTCTGGAACTGTCATACCTGGGCTGGATGGTAAGCAAATCACTCAAAGCCTCTTCTGGATTGTCCGTGCGGATGGCTGATTCGTACTTTGAAAGAATATTGTCAACGGTATGACGGCTGACATGAAGTTCACGAGAGATACGCCGTTTGCTATAACCGCATACTCTATACATGTGTATTATTGATTGTCTTTCTACCATAGTCTTCATTTTACCTTTGCATTTGGATTATACAAAGGTCATTATACTTATCCTATGGTGGCGCAATTTTCAACTGGAATATTGGCGCACTTTTCAATTAGTATCTACATTTTACCCTTTTAAAAATTCTCGTTTTTCTTAGATTTTAATTTTCGCATACTTTCACCATATAATTCTATAGTATGGGCCGTATGTATGATGCGGTCAAGGATTGCATCGGCTATTGTTGGATCACCTACCATGTCATACCAGTTGGAAGATGGATACTGCGATGTGATGATGACAGATTTCCGTTCATGCCTATCCTCAATAATTTCAAGCAGTATGGGACGCTCTTTGGCGTCAAGTGGTACAATAAACAAGTCGTCAAGAATGAGTAGCTGGCAACGCTCAATCTTCTTGAGTTCCGCTTCAAGTGTACCTTTTACTTTGGCGACTTTCAGCGCACCGAGCAGTTTCGGAGCATTGGCATAGAAGGTACGGAATCCCCTTTTGCATGCTTCGTGTCCAAGGGCACAGGCCAAATAGCTTTTTCCCGTTCCGGAAGAACCAGTAATGAAAAGGTTCTGTGCCTTATGCACAAAATCAAGGGTGGCGAGATGTTCCATCTGATTGCGGTCCAGTCCCCGGTTCGTGGCATAGTCAATCTGCTCAATATAAGCCTTATAGCGGAATGCCGCATTTTTGGTGAGCCGTGCAATGGCAGCCTGGGAGCGATAGTCCCATTCGCGTGCAAGGAGCATGGAAAGGAACGTGTCCGCAGTCATGGATTGCGGAGTGGTGCCGGCAAGACTTTCCCTGAAAGCCTCTGCCATACCATGCAATTTCATACGGTTCATTAAATCCAGTGATATGGTATTCTGGTCTTGTTGTCCCGTAACGGGAGCTGTTTTATTGTTTACTTCCATAAATAATAGTTTTATTGTTTGTCTTTTTTGTAATATTCACGTCCACGTATATTTTTGTGGGTCAATGGAATCTGGGAAGTCACGTTGGACTGTACTTTTCCGTCCTCATCAGGAAGGAAATCCACATCTTCTCCCAGTTCAAGCACCTCGCGCAAGGCTTGGTATCCGTATTGCAATTTCTGATCCGCACATGCGCAAGCCGCAACTAGACGGTCACGGCCGTATTTCTTCTCCAGTGTCATGATGCCACGGCATGACCTGAACGCTTTGGGTGGATATTGCATGACACGCTCCACTTCCTGAAGATAGTTCAATACGATGTTGTCTATTTCCGAGGCACGTTGAAAGAGTTCCTCCAAGTCCTTGTCATAGGGACCATAATGACCAGGCAGGTTGTGCTCCTTTTTCCAAGAATAAGTGTAAGGAATGTCACAGCGGTCGTGGGTGGCGACAAGGTTCATTCCACAATAGATTTCCACCGTGTCGGCATCATAGAGAATCGTCATGCGCCTGCCTACATACTCTTTCGGAACACTGTAATGGTGCTTGAACAAGGAAACGTAAGAGTTCTTTCCCACGGTCATCAGTTTCCTTTCTTTCATTACGTAGCGTTTCACGGGAAGCGGACGAAGATAATCCTTCTCTCCATGAAGGAATATTTCCTTGCGTGACATCTCCCGTCCGGCCATCACCTTTTCATTGAAATCAAGCAAGGAAATATGGATGGCGGTATTGAGTTCCTCCAAACTGGAAAATGTCATTCCCTCTATATCAAGGTAAATGGAACGGTAGAGGAGCTTTACGGCATTTTCTACCAAAGCCTTGTCCTTGGGGTGACGCACACGAGCAGGATAGACCACACAGCCGTAATATTCGGCAAAAGCGGCGAAATCATCATTGATGACAGGTTCGTTGCGGTCGCTTCGTGTGACGGCAGCCTTCAGATTGTCGGGGACGATAGCCGCAGGAACACCTTCAAAATATTGAATGGCATTCTCGCATGCCTTTATCAGGTCTTCCTTGCGTTGCGACCATACGGCTTCGCAGTAGGTATAATGGCTGAACGGAAGGATGGCAACAAATACCTCGGATTTCTTCGTCTCGCCCGTCATTTCATCAACAACTTCAAGTCTGTCACCGGCAAAGTCAATATACATCTGCTCTGCAGCATAGTGCTCTACATGACCGACAACCTTAATGTGAAACCTGTATTCGCTGACAATCCGTTTGAAGGAAGACAACTGATAGCCGTCCGGATATTCGGTATGGTACTCCTTGAACAGTTTTCGGACACTCATACCTTTGCGTGACAGACGAGATACATATCCGGGAAGCAAGGCCTCCAATTCAATCCTTTTGGATGAAGGCTCCCGATGCCGGGTATCCGTGCAGCCGAACAGTTCATCCAACTGTCCATTGGGCAGGGAAAGAAGCTGTTCAATACTCTTGCCGCTTGAAAGGAATAAGCGGACATATTTGCGGACTGTATTACGGGAAATATGAAACGTAGATGCCGTTTCCTTGATTCCTATGCCAGCCGCATAACATCTTAAAATGTTTTTGATTCGTTTATTCATTTGTATAGATTTTATTTTCTCCCCCGTTACACCAGGACAAGGGTACTCAAATCTACACAAAAAAACTATAATTATAGGTGAAGCAAGTGGGCAACACTATTTTAGCCAAAAGGGTCAATCATATTTTAGCCAAAAGGGATAATTCTGCGTGGCCAAAAGGGTACAAAGTTGAGTGGTTTTTCCACAATATTCGACAAATGAGCGACTTACCTATAAATTCGTTACGGTTTTTATCGTAACGGAAAACCGTAACGAATTAGTAACGATTAATCTTCACAGGGTGGCTTTTTGAGGTCTTTTTTCTGTCTTAGTTTGTCGGAGTATTTTCATTTCTCCTAAGTGATCCGCCTGGGGCTCGAACCCAGGACCCCAACATTAAAAGTGTTGTGCTCTACCTGCTGAGCTAGCGAATCAATCCTTTATTATTGCTATTCTTCCGAATTGCGAGTGCAAAGGTACAGTTTATTTTTGTATCTGCAAACATTTCTAGAACTTTTTTCTAAAAAAAATGCATTTTATCCATTATTCATTCATTGCAATTAAAACTTCCATGTACTTCCGCCAACAGTTTCCAAGCCCTTGCACTATTTCACAATAATCTCTTCTACAGGCTGTTTCAACTCCTTATCCAATGGATACGACTGATACTTCACTTTATCAAAATCAATCTTCTTCATACTAATACAACGAATATTGTTATTGTATGCTGTTTTATAATACACTTTCCTGTTTGTCAAATCAATAGCCGAAGTCCATTGTGTGGCACTAGGAATATCAGGTGCTTTCCCTAATGCATATTCTATACCGATAGGAATATCAAAATTATTCAGGATATGAAAGCTTTGTAATATAGCGTCATACGCTGTAGGACACACCGGAGCTGTTGCCTTATAAAACGCTACACGAACAAAACGGGATGGAGGAGTAACATCACCTGGAATGCCATGAAATCCGGCACCTGCGCCAAAAGGGAAAATAGTCACCCCACCCCATTGCTGTGGAGTGACAGCTCCCGGATATAGATTTACATAATTATTCAAGTTAGTCACCTGCCATGGAAAATCGGGAGAATTGGTGAGTACTCCTACTTTATTTTCATAAAAATAAGGAACACCACCTACAAATTCCAACACCATTTGATTTCCTTTAGCATCGCCAATGCGCCAATGTACCGTAGAACTTTTACCAGGTTTATCAAGAGACACCACCTTCACCCCTTCTATAGCTTCTCTCACTTCGTCTATAGTAGCAAATTGGGAAAGCATCCAGTTCACCACCTGCAAATCCGACAAAGTAATTGCATTTTGAGCCTCATCATATTCTTCATACTTCCCATAATGGGGAAAATAAAACAATCCAGCCGAAAGCCCTACTTCATTCAGTCCTTCAGCCACAAACTCTTTCTGAATGATAGCCAGTCCTACCAGACCATATTTAGCCCGAAATCTCAAGCCATTTACACCCGTTGGAGTATAAGATACCAAATCCTGTCCTCTGGGAACAATAACATATTCACTCGGAAGATAACTGTCCCCCCACTCTATAGTACGTGCCTGCACATATCCGCCATCTTCAGCGAGGAATGAAATACCGGTACATGCCGATCCGCTTGCAATGCCTGTCAGCAATAAGGCCAAAGCTATCAAAATCTTTTTCATAACCATTTTAAATCTATTTATGATAGTAAGAACAAAGCATCGGACATTTTAGTTCTTGTTTACTCAACAAAGATAACCAAAGCCATCAAACAATGTTCCGGCACTGATTGCCATACAAATAGATAAGAATAGAAAAACAAAAGGAGTGACAAGTTCCCAATCGAGTATATACAAAGAAGTAGGAGGTGAATTTACAAAACACACCTCCTTACCCTTAAATTATTTATTCAGCAAACAATTTACTACATCTTTCTCCCGTTCTTTAGGTAATACGGTCAAGCCAACCACCGTCCCCCCTTTTAGAACAGCCTCTACAGTAGTCTGTCCTGTAGCATGCAATTTGAAATGCACATCCCAATCTTTGGGCCAAGCAGGAAACAATAAAATCTTTCCATCGGCTTCCTGCAACAGCATTTCCTGCATACCTATCATGCCGCTGCCTCCCCAGTTATGATCAGGCGTCCAGTCATAGCCCGGTCCCCAAAAAGCAGGGAAACGATGAGGTCCGTTTGCCATTTTCTGTAAGGTAAGTTGTGCAGCCTCCTCAGTCATACCCAGACAGGCAGCCCAGATATTATCTTGTTTCCATCCGGTATGTGAACGGAATTTCTGTGCATCGGGATCATATAGATAGGTATTACGGGCTATTTCCAGACCTTCCTTCCCCACTCCATACATACGCCAGGGAAATACAGCATAAAGCTGGGGAGTTTCTATATTGTTCACCCGTTCCCAAGCCTGTGCCGGAGCAATCATTTCCTTCCCATCCACTATGCGCAAAGGGATCTCAGGAATACGTGCCAGCATGTCCGGTTTACGTCCGTAGGTTTGTAAAACAGAGCGCAGCGCGGCAATGGTTGAGGATGGATTATAAGCCATCTTATAAGTTTCACAAGCCGATCCCGGATAAATCACCAGTTTGCCGTTACCATCTAAATCCTTACGTCCACGCTGTAATGCCAGTTGACGATAATGCTCATCAAAGAATTAAGTGAGCTTTCTATCAAAGGGATATAACGGCTGATATCAGCCTCATTATAACGTGCCGTTTCCAGTATCATCTGACAAATTCAAGAACCGTATCCCATTCATATTCCAGCCAGGCATTATATTCCAATCCTTTGTCAAACCAGTCCGGTCGTTTGAAACCATATTCTGCGGGGTTCGGCAAACCGAAATTTTCGATCTGCTCGCTAAAGCAGGCTCCATCATGTTGCCAATATATACGGCTTCGCAGTTCTGCATTTTTCAACATGCGGTTATAAAAATCAAACTGGGAAGGCATCATATCAAAGTCTCCGCTTTTCAGCATCGGCCAGTATACTAAACGTTGATTCTGTGCAGTCATCGTACCACCTCCCCATTTCCGGTAGTCGGGAGTAAAAG
>ENA-OQKK01000412-OQKK01000412.1-human-gut-metagenome-genome-assembly--contig:-NODE-412-length-11037-cov-3.079010_pt1 | contig 11037 bp, 9 predicted proteins | sample MGYA00242648_ERZ504797 | MGnify/ENA primary metagenome ERZ504797 (study PRJEB26092, sample SAMD00036412) | human gut metagenome | host: Homo sapiens | study: EMG produced TPA metagenomics assembly of... | reverse complement strand
AAGGCAGTTCTGCATACCGAAAGCAAAATTCTGAATTTGAGCCATTCCTGCGCTCCACGCATCCGGGTAGAGGTGGAACTGTTGGATGCCGAAGCGCATCCCGTGGGCAGATGCAATGGGAAAACCGGCAACGACAGTGATCGCTTTGAGGAGGTCAGCCTGGAAGCGGTATTTAAAGAGCGTGGTTTCGATCCGGCCTGGCTGGACGGCGCATTGCAGATCCCGGCGGGCATTACTGCAACCGCGTATGGGCATCTGGAACTGGAAACGCCGCACCTCTGGTCGGCGGAGATACCCTATTTGTATCAGGTGCGGCTGTCTACTTTTCTGGGAGAAGAAAAGCTGGAGGAAACCACTGTGCCCTTCGGCTTCCGCCATTATGAGATCGATGGAGAAGGCGTATTCCGAGTCAACGGTGCACCCGTCAAGCTGCGAGGCGTGAACCGACACGAGTTCGACCCTGTCACCGGCTATGCCATCACCGAAGAGAGCATGCGCCAAGATATTGAGTTGATGAAGCGATGCAATGTCAATGCGGTTCGCTGTGCGCATTATCCAGATACTCCACGCTGGTATGAGCTCTGTGATGAATACGGCCTTTATATAATGGATGAGGCAAATCTGGAAAGTCATGGCATTTCTTACCGCAAGAATCTTTTGCCCGGCAACGATATGCGGTGGCTCCCCCGTGTGCTGGACCGACAGGCTGCCATGGTTCAAACCAATAAAAACCATGCATCAATCTTCTGCTGGTCCCTCGGCAATGAGATTGGTTATGGAGAGACTGTGGCACTGGCGGCATCCTACTGCCGCACTGCGGACCCCACCCGTCTGATCCACAAGCGCCAGATGAACAAGATTGCAGATATGGACAGCGAGACCTATCCTTCTCCTCAGAACATGAGGGAACGGGCAGAAGCAAATCCCAATCGGGCCTTTCTGACCAATGAGTACCTTCACGCTATGGGAAACGCATGCGGAAGCATGGGGGATTACTGGAAAGAAATCTATGAACACCAGAATCTGATGGGCGGCTTTATCTGGGAGTGGTGCGACCACGGTCTGCTCCAGACGAACCCGGATGGAACGACCTGGTATGCCTATGGCGGCGATTTTGGCGAGGAATTCCATGACAGCAATTTCTGCATCGATGGACTGACAACACCCGATCGTCGATTTACGCCTAAGCTACAGGAAGTTCAGACGGTGTACCAGCCCATCGACCTTCGGGTGAAGGACCTCCGGAATGGAATCTTTGTTCTGGAAAACCGTTGTGAGCAGCTGAACTTGAGGGATTTTGCAGCTCAACTGCGCCTGCTGGAAAATGGTGTCTGTCGAGAAATCAGAGAGCTCTCTCTGCCGGATTGCGCTGCGGGACAGTCGGTGGTATGGAAGGTCGATTTGCAGGATATTCCTCAGGTTTCGGGAGAACAGATTCTAGAGTTCTTGTTCATGGAGAAATCTCCGGCCCATGCAGGATGCGGCCTCAGCGGATGGAAGCAGTTCCTTTGGAAAAAGGGATGTCACCCGGCTCTTGTGACTAGAAAAGGTCACAGCTCATTTCTCAAAACAGGGAACTCTTCTGGTGGGTGAGATGGGTGACTTGACTCTTCGGCTGGATACAGAAACCGGAGCACTTCAGGTCGACAATGTATCCGGTGTGCTACTGCACGATCTGTTCTTCACCCCTTTTCGTGCCCCCACAGACAACGATGCTCACAGCCCACTGGTACTGGGTAAACAGAACTGGTTTACAAAGCAGTATGATCATCCAAAACGTACTTGTTTGGAAGTCCGGCAGGGGAACGGGGTAGAAGAGCCGTCTTTGACCTACACCACCGCATACCAGACGGAGAAGGACAGTTTCTATGTTACCGTTGGTTTATGGCAGGCAGGACAAAATCGTATATTTATTGACTGCAACGTGCAATCTCCGGCAGATATGCTGTCTCCGGGGCGAATCGGGATGACGGCAATTCTTCCCGTGCGGTTTACGGCTATGAAATGGTATGGGAAGGGACCGTTAGAAACCTATCCTGATCGCCAGTGCGGCGGGCGCATGGGAGTTTACAGCGAAGATGTGAGAAATCAGCCGTTTTATCTACGGCCTCAGGAATACGGACTTCATACGGAATCTCGTAGTATGCGATTAACAGACCCGGACCGTGCGGATTTTGTACGGTTTGAGGCCGCCTGCCCCATGGCCATGAGCGCAGTGCCCTACAGTGATCTGCAGCTGTGGAATGCCAGGCATCCCCCTGAGCTTCCTGCACCGGAGGCCCTGTATGTACATCTGGACTACGCCCACCGGGGTCTGGGCAACAGCAGCTGCGGCCCAGATGCTCTGCCGACATATCGCATCGACGATCGGCCTTGTCGCTTCGGCTTTGCCCTGGAGGCTGGATTGGGAGAACGGGAAGATAACCCCTTCGGCCCCATTCCGGAGGAGATCCCAGCTTACCACCCATGGAAAGCAGTAGGAGAGCAGGACAGGACACCAAGCTACCGAGACCCCTCGGACCCTGATCAGCGCAGCAACGCCGGTATGGTGTGACACTTAAAAAAGCATAAGTAAACAAAAAGAAGGGGTTGTTGCACAAGTTCCAACAAAAAGACCAGAGTTGTTTAGCCAAAGTCGGAAGGGTCTGCTTTTGCTGACTGAGTTTTCAACATTTTGCTTGTTTGACACTGGTTTTCCACACCTTTGCGCCGTGAAAGCAAGAAAAAAGGCTGCTGTACTGGCTTATATCCTTATGCAACAGCCCCTGCCACATATGGATAAAGGTACCTCATTCGGTGCGCTTTCTGCCCAGATACGCTGCCTTGACCTGCTCATTTGCCAGCAGCTCAGCGCCGGTGCCGGAGAGCGTCAGGTTGCCGGTCTCCAGCACATAGGCGTAGTCCGCTACCTTCAGCGCCATGTTGGCGTTCTGCTCGTTCAGCAGCACCGTGATGCCCTGCTGATTGACCGTGCGGATGATGTCGAAGATCTCCCGCACCACAATGGGGGCAAGACCAAGGCTCGGCTCGTCCAGCATCAGCAGCCTGGGCTTGCTCATCAGGGCACGGCCTACGGCCAGCATCTGCTGCTCGCCGCCGGAGAGGGTGCCTGCGCTCTGCCAGCTGCGCTCCTTCAGGCGGGGGAACAGGCTGTACACCCACTCGAGGTCCTGTTCCATTTCGGCCTTGTCCCGGAGCAGATAGGCACCGATCTTCAGGTTTTCGACGACCGTCAGATCGGCGAATACTCTGCGGCCCTCCGGCGACATGGCGATGCCGCTGGCCACGATCTGGTCGATGGGCCTGCCCAGCACTTCCTGACCGTTCCACAAAATGGAGCCGCTCTGTGCCTTGACAAGGCCGGAGATGGTGCGCATCAGGGTGGACTTGCCGGCACCGTTGGCACCGATCAAGGTAACGATCTTCCCCTCCGGAACCGTCAGCGATACGCCGCGCAGCGCCTGAATGCCGCCGTAAGAAACGTGTAAATCTTTGATCTCAAGCATCTTCGTCCACCCCCAGATAAGCGTCGATCACGCGCGGGTCGTTCTGTACTTCGGCGGGTGTGCCCTCGGCGATCAGGCGGCCAAAGTCCAGCACATATACGCGGTCAGAAATGTCCATGACCAGATCCATGTGATGCTCGATCATAAACACCGTCAGGTTGAAATCGGTGCGGATGCGGTCAATAAAAGCGGTCAGCTCTTCGGTCTCCTGCGGGTTCATACCGGCGGCAGGCTCATCCAGAAGCAGCAGTTTTGGCTCAGTTGCCAGCGCGCGGGCGATCTCTACCCGGCGCTGTAAGCCGTAGGGCAGACCGGTGGCCAGCTCGTTGCGGACCTCCTGCAGACCAAGCACCTGCAAAAGGTGCTCACATTCCTCGCGCTGGCGCTTTTCTTCGTCGGCATTCAGGCGGAAGGTGGCGCTCAGCAGGTTGGCGGAACAGCGGCAGTGCTTGGCAATGAGCACGTTCTCAAATACGGTCTGGCTTTTCCACAGACGGATGTTCTGGAACGTGCGGGCAATGCCCATCCGGGTGATCTTATCCGGAGTCGGTGCAATGATGTGGGAATACGTTCCCGCGTTCTGCCCCTTGTAGAGCTTTTTCATCTTGCCGTGGGGCGTGTTCTCAATGATCTTTCGCCCCTCGAACCACACCGCGCCGTTGGTGGGCGCATACACACCGGTCACAACGTTGAAGGCGGTGGTCTTGCCTGCGCCGTTGGGGCCGATCAGGGAGACGATCTGATTCTTATCTACCTTCAGGTTCAGGTTGTCCACAGCCACCACGCCGCCAAACTGCATGGTGGCGTTTTCAATGGTCAATATGTTTTCACTCATTTGGAGCGCACCTCCTCTTTGGCAGCTTTTGCAGTGGATGCGGGCTTTTTCTGGAAGAGCTCGCAGTCACCCATGATGCCCTTGCGGAAGAACAGCACCACAGCCATGATGATGATGCTGAACACCACCATGCGGAAGCCGGAGCGCAGCAGCGGCAGACGGAACCCGCCGATGTAGGTCTCGTTGTCGAGGAAGCGGAGCAGCCACTCGGAGCTTGCAATGAACAGGAAGGATGCGATGATGGAACCGGACACGGAGCCGATGCCGCCGATGACCACGATGAGCAGGATCTCATAGGTCATGCTGGATTTGAAGGTGGTGGCCTGTACGCTGGCCTGATACATGGCCAGCATGGCACCGGAGATGCCTGCAAAGAAGCTGCTGATGATAAAGCTCATCCGTTTGTGGCTGGCAAGGTTGATGCCCATTGCCTCCGCGGCGATCTCGTCATCACGGATGGCCTTGAAAGCGCGGCCATAGGTGGAGTTGATGAGCAGCAGGATGACAGCGATGCAGATGCCCGAGAAGAGGAAGGGCATGACCGTTTCCAGGTGCAGGGTGATGCCGCCCAGCGGGATGGAGAAGCTGGAAAAGCTGGTGAAGCCATACAGCAGGTTGGAGCCGTTGGTCAGGGGGCCAAAGCCCTCGTACACCACGGCGGCGCGGATGATCTCCGCAAAGCCCAGTGTGGCAATGGCAAGGTAGTCACTCTTCAGTTTCAGCACCGGCAGGCCGATGAGGAAGGCGAACAGCGCGGCGACGAAACCAGCCAGCAGCAGGCAAAAGACAACGCCCAGCAAAAGGCCCAGCCCGCCCAGAGGCTTTGAGAGCAGCTCCGGGATGGAAAAACCGATGCCGCCATTGGAATAGCGCTGATAGATGGACTTCTGCGAAGCAGCAGGAATGGTCAGGATGGCGTAGGCGTAAGCGCCCAGCAGCATGAAACCGGCCTGACCCAGGCTGAACAGGCCGGTGAAGCCGTTCAGCAGGTTCATGGAGACAGCCACCAGTGCATAGATGGCACCCTTGCGCAGGACAGTCAGCAGCATGGAGGGCACAAAGCTCAGGTTATCCAGTGCCAGCAGCACGGCCAGCAGGGCGATGAGTGCCAGCGCCGCCCGGAGGTAGATGCGTTTTTTCTCTTGTTTCATGGTCATCACACTTTCTCGGTCAGGTTCTCGCTGAACAGGCCGGTGGGCTTGACCGCCAGCACCACGATGACGCAGCGCAAACGTAAAGGCCATCGCTGAAACGGTGGTAGCGCCTGCGCCCTTGAATCAGGCCTCTCGACACGATCGCCGATGAGTAAAACCGCCGATCACGGCACCCGGGATGGAACCGATGCCGCCGAACACCGCCGCAACAAAGGCTTTCAGGCCGGGCATGGCACCCACGGTGGGGGTAACAGCCGTGTAGTTGGAAAAGTACATCATGGAGCCGATGGCGGCCAGAAAGCTGCCCACGGCAAAGGTAAAGCTGATGACATTGTTGATCTTGATGCCCATGAGCTGTGCTGTTTCAAAATCGCGGGAAGCGGCGCGCATGGCCATGCCGATCCGGGTCTTCTGGATCAGGGTGACCAGTGCGGCAACCAAGATCACAACAAGAAACGGCGTGATCACAGTGACACGCTTGGTCTGGCAGCCCAGCACCGTGACGGTATCGCTGATCCAGGGCAGGGCAGGGTATTGCTTGGCCAGACCGCCGGTGGCGTACCACATCATGTTCTGCAGCAGGTACGACATGCCGATGGCGGAGATCATCACCGACATCCGGGGCTCGGTGCGCAGGGGCTTGTAGGCGATCTTTTCCACCGCGATGCCCAGCAGCACGGTGGACGCAACCACCAGCGGGATGGAGACCGCCAGCGGCAGGGATGCCGTGGCATAAACCATCATAAAGCCCGCCACCGTAAAGATATCGCCGTGGGCAAAGTTGATCAGGCGCAGGATGCCGTACACCATGGTGTAGCCGATGGCGATCAGCGCATACTGACCGCCCACAGAAATGCCCGCCAGCAGGTAGGGCAAAAACTTTGCAGCCATAAGGGAAACCCTCCATTTCTTACAATTTTTAATAAAATAAACTCCTCCAGTCACCTCCGGTGACAGCCCCCTCCCAGAGGGGGCCAAACCTGCCGGAAAGCTACAAAAAGGCTCCCTCAATGAGGGAGCTGGCAACGCCGTCAGGCGTTGACTGAGGGAGTTTGAAGTTTTGTTCAGCCTTCCACGCTCTGGGTCTTGACGAACGCGAAAGCGCCGTTGTCGGCCTTCTTGATGTAGGCCATATCCTTGTTGGCATCGCCGGTGGTCTGGTCAAAGGTGATGCTGCCGGTCACGCCGTCATAATCCACGCCGAACAGGGCATCCTTGATGGCGGTGCCGTCGGTGCTGCCGGCGGCCTTAATGGCTTCTAGCGCGGTCATGTAGGCATCGTAGCCCAGGGCCGAGACGGCTGCCACGATGTCGTTGCCGCCGTTGTTGGTCAGCTTCTGGCTGTCGGCATTGAGCCACTCCTTGAAACCGGCAACGAACTCCTTGGCGGCACCGGAGTCATCGTTTTCATCGAAGAAGGTGGAGCAGTAGACCTGCACGCTGGTGCCCTTCTGTGCATCCAGGATCACGCTGGACTCCCAGGTGTCGCCTGCGGTGATGGGCTTGTCAAACCCGGCGGAGGCGGCTTGGGTGATGATCTGTGCCGCATAGGTGGTGGCGCAGGGGGCAAAGATGAGATCTGCCCCGGCGTTGATGGCGTTCTGGATGTAAGCGGAGAAGTCGGAGGTGCCCTCCGGGAACTGCTCGCTGGTCACGGTGCCGCCCAGGTCCTCAAAGGCGTTGACAAAATAGGTGGCAAGGCCGGAGCCGTAGTCCTCGCCCAGCATACTCAGCACATAGGCATTGGCTGCACCGAACTCATCCTTTGCAAAGTTTGCCATGACCGAGCCCTGGAACGGGTCAAGGAAGCAGACACGGAAGTAGGAGGGGTTGGCCTCAGTCACGGCGGGGTTGGTGCAGGAGCAGCCAATGGCCGGGATGGAAGCGGACTGGAAGGTGGGAGCGGCTGCAATGGAAACACCGGAGCCGTAGCTGCCCAGCACGATGGAGACTTTCTTGGAGACCAGCTCCTGTGCAGCAGTCACGGCCTTATCGGTGCTTGGACTGGTTATCCACTTCCACCAGCTCCACGTTATAGGTCTCACCGCCGATCTCCACGGTGGGAGCAAGGCTGTTGGCATACTCGACACCCAGCACTTCCTGCTTGCCGCCTGCGCCGTTATCACCGGAAGCCGGTTCAAACACGCCGATCTTTACGGTCTTGCCACCGGCGCTGCCAGAGCTGCCGGAAGAACAGCCGGCCAGTGCAGCCGCTGCTGCGGCAGCACCGGATACTTTCAGAAAATCGCGGCGGGAAATAAAAGCCTTCATCACAAATTCCTCCTCAATGCGGCCGTGTGGGCCGCCTGTTTTCCTTTTTTATAAAAGAAAAGCCCGCAGCGGCGCAGAAATCTCACGTTCCTGCATCGTTGCGGGTTTATGACACTGTTTTAGCACAGCAGAGCGCACTTGTCCAGAAAAACATGTGGTTTTCTTAAAAATTCGGCAGATGACCAGAAAGAAGTGTCCTTGAAACACGTGCATTTTGGGCGATTTTCACACAGAGTGTATTCCGTGCGAGAACAGACTTCTGAGGCACTGCTTCCGGCAGTGGATCATAGAATTCGACAAAAATAAAGGCGTGACTTTGTATAACTTTACAAAACATGAAAATGCGGAGGCAAAAAGTTGTTGCAATTTTCGGATTGAAAGTGATGATGAAAAAGACTATACTTTAAACATCAAAAGCAAAGGCGCTTGGTGAGGGATCACCGGGCGCTTTTTTGTTTGCCCTGCAAGGCAAGGAGGCTTTGAGGGAGATGAAATGGGAAAAGGAGAATGCAAAGTGATCAAGCTGGAACATGTGGAGAAATACTTCGGAGATCTTCACGTTTTGAAGGATGTCAACCTGGAAGTGGCCGAGGGTGAAAAGCTGGTCATCATCGGGCCGTCCGGCTCCGGTAAATCGACGCTGCTGCGCTGCGCGACCATGTTAGAGACCATGGACAGCGGTGAGTTGATCTACTTAGGGGAAAAGGCAGCCTGGAACGATGCAGCGGGAAATGCAGTTTATGCTATCGAAACAGGAATTGAAGAACGATCCAGCACGAATTACGGCCTAGTAGTTCCAGAACTTTAACCTGTTTCCGCATTATTCGGTACTCCGCAATGTGATGGATGCGCCAATAGCCGTTCAGAAGCGGGATAAAGAAGAGGTACGAAAGGAAGCCATGGAACTTCTGGAGAAAATGGGACTGGCCGACAAGGCGGACGCGTATCCGTGCCAGTTATCCGGCGGACAGTGCCAGCGTGTGGCGATTGCCCGTGCACTTGCACTCAGTCCGGATATTCTGTGCTTTGACGAGCCGACTTCAGCGCTGGATCCGGAGCTTACAGGTGAAGTGCTGAAGGTAATCAAAGGACTTGCGGATCAGAATACTACGATGATCATCGTAACGCATGAGATGGCATTTGCAAGAGATGTATCGGACAAAGTTCTGTTTATGGATGACGGTAAGATACTTGAGCAGGGAACACCTGAGGAAGTGTTTGAGAATCCAAAAGAAGAGCGTACCCGTCAATTTTTGTCTCGTTATACAAATGGATAGTGATTTTATAAATACTGGACAAAAAATGAAGGCGGCAATAAGATACGAAGAATAAAAACGACGAATATATTAGAAATGCTAATATATCAAGCGCGAATAAAATAATGAGCAGGAAGAAATACAAGGCGGGGGGAATGTTGATTTTCACTCTGCCTTATATTATAATCGGTTTTGTATGATACAGAAATCATGATAAAAACTAGCAGGAACTAGGTAAGGAGCATAAACTGACATGAGTGAATTTGAAAAAGCAGTGACGGGACTTGGGGAAGAATGCGGTGTTTTTGGTGCTTATGATGTGGATGGACAGGATGTGGCTGCATCAGTCTATTATGGCTTGTTTGCTCTGCAGCATAGAGGTCAGGAGAGCTGCGGTATTGCAGTGACAGACACTTATGGGAAGAGAAACGTTCTTTCAAAGAAAGGACTTGGCCATGTAGATGACGTGTTTAACGAAGAGGGACTTTCAGAATTGAAAGGAAATCTTGGAGTAGGACATGTGAGATATTCAACAGCAGGCGGAACACGTGTAGAGAATGCAATGCCACTTGTTATAAACTATGTAAAGGGAACACTTGCGATTGCACATAACGGAAATTTAGTAAATGCGATCGAGCTGAGAGAAAAACTCAGCCAGACGGGTGCTATTTTCCAGACAACAATAGACTCTGAGGTGATCGCATATCTTATTGCGAGAGAACGTCTTCATACACCGACAGCAGAAGAGGCTGTGAAGTGTGCGATGCAGAAGATCAAGGGAGCGTACGCACTTGTCGTTAGCAGCCCGAGGAAAATGATTGGCGCAAGGGATCCGTTTGGACTCAAGCCACTGTGCATCGGAAAACGTGACAATACATATTTCCTTGCTTCTGAGAGCTGTGCAATTGCAGCTGTAGACGGTGAGTTTGTAAGAGATGTTCTTCCGGGAGAAATCGTAACAATTACAAGAAAACATGGAATCCAGTCAGATACGAGTATGGTGATTGATTCGGAAAAACAGGCAAGATGTATTTTTGAGTATATTTATTTTGCAAGAACAGACAGTACAATCGATGGTGTAGGTGTATACCATTCCAGAATTCTGGCAGGAAAAGCACTTGCGGAATCTTATCCGGTAGACGCTGATCTTGTTGTAGGAGTTCCGGACTCCGGTCTGGTAGCAGCGAAAGGATATTCTGAGCAGTCAGGAATTCCGTATGGAATGGCATTTCACAAGAATAGCTATGTGGGAAGAACATTTATCAAACCGAAACAAAGCGAAACGTGTTTCCAGTGTAAAAATCAAACTGAATGTGATTCCGGAAGTTGTAAAGGGAAACGAATCGTAATGGTAGATGATTCCATCGTGCGTGGAACAACTTGTGCAAATATCATTAAGATGCTGAAAAAAGCCGGAGCAAAAGAGGTACATGTACGTATCAGTTCTCCACCGTTCTTACATCCATGCTTCTTTGGAACGGATGTTCCGTCAAATGAGCAGCTGATCGCACATACTCACACACAGGAGGAGATCCGTCAGCTGATTGGAGCAGACTCTCTTGGATACATGGAGATTGAGAAACTGAAAGACATGGTTGGAGATCTTAAGTATTGCGATGCCTGCTTTACAGGAAAGTACCCGATGGAAGTTCCGAAAGAGGATATCAGTCAGGCATTTGAATAAAATTGATTTTTGAAGACTCAGTTTATGTGTTATAATAGATGAACAGTTACGATAAAGAGATGAAACAAGGAGAAAAGAATTATGAGTAATGATCGTTATGTAAGCCCGCTTTCAGAGCGTTATGCAAGCCGCGAGATGCAGTATATCTTCTCACCGGACAAAAAGTTCAGAACATGGAGAAGACTTTGGATCGCACTGGCAGAGACTGAGAAGGAGCTTGGACTCAACATCACGGATGAGCAGATCGAAGAGATGAAGAGCCATGCGGATGATATTAACTTGAGGTGGACAAAGGACGTGAGAAGGTTGTACGTCATGATTGTTATGTCTC
>ENA-OQKK01000411-OQKK01000411.1-human-gut-metagenome-genome-assembly--contig:-NODE-411-length-11052-cov-2.955698_pt1 | contig 11052 bp, 6 predicted proteins | sample MGYA00242648_ERZ504797 | MGnify/ENA primary metagenome ERZ504797 (study PRJEB26092, sample SAMD00036412) | human gut metagenome | host: Homo sapiens | study: EMG produced TPA metagenomics assembly of... | reverse complement strand
GACGCGCCGCGCCCTCGCAACACCAAAGACCCCCGCCAGCATCGTATGCCGCACGAACCCTCGTCCGCCGTATTGGCACGCAGCTTTACCTCGATAAACGCAAGCGTCTGCTCCAAGCGGGCCAACAGTTCGGCCTTGTCCTCCATACGCAAAAAGGCAGCATAGCGGCGCTCCATCTGCAGCGGGCCCACAACACCCGCCTGCTTGCGAGCGCGCGCAAGGGCCGCGCCCTCGACACGGCGAACATACCCGTCAACAGCCTGCACGGCAGAGTCGCGCGCAGCGTGCTCGGCAGCCTCGACGCCCCTAAGCACACCCAGCAGCTCGCGGGAGCGCGCCTTGCGCACCAACTCCCCACGATCGTACTGCTCAAGCGCCGTCTGACGCTTGGCCACCGATTCAAAGCCAAACAGCTCGTCGAGCAGCTCGCCAACAGAACGCTCGCCCGCCATGGCAAGGCCTCCTTACCCGAACACGCCAATACGCTCGCGGGCCCACGCGCACGCAAGCCCGCTCGCCCGCACTTCTACAGATCCAGCGCCTTCTTTGCGGCGTCGACCGGGTCGCCATCCATGTAGAACACCGGGCTCAACCCCGAAATAATCTCGGACGAAACACTCTGTAGGCCCGCGATGGCGCTCAGCGGCAAAATCACGCGCTTAGCACCAGCGTTTTTGGCCACGCGCATAATGTCCTCGAGCCCACGGATCTCGTCCATAGAACCCGACATGCGCAAGATTCCAGGAATCGCCAGCGCGGGCATCACCGGGCGGTTGCAGGCCGCGGAGCACAGGCCCACAAACTCGGCGAGCGAAACTTCTTCGGACAGGCCCTTGCTCTGCAAGTCGTTGTAGAACAGCAGGTAGTCCTTGGAGCCAATGTGCATGCCCGGCGCCACGCGGTTCGCCAGGTTCACAAAGTTGTCGAACGCGGCCTCCAGCGTATCGCGCACCGGCTTGTTAAAGGCCACGCCCTCGTGCTTAAACTTGCACTCGCCGGCAACGGCCTTGTTCTCCAGCTTGTACACGGCGACCTCGCCGCCCTGCGATCTGCCCACGCCAAACACGTGACCGGACAGCAGCGGCCCGTCGGGAATCAGCGTGTCCTCGCTCTGCTCGGGCACGCGCACCACATGCACGTCCTGCGGGTTGTCGGCATCCATATAGCCCAGGTTGACGTCGATAAACTCGACGCCCGCCATAATCTTGAGCTGCTCCTTTACGCGGCGACGGCCCTCGATGGCATAGTCCAGCAGCCAGCGCACGTCGTCCTTGTCCATGGCCTCGTCGGGGAACAGCAGCTTGGCCAGGCCGCTAAAGGTCTTGCGCACGGCGATCTCGTCGCGCTTGTTAAAGTCGCTGTTAAAGCGGAAATACCGGTCGATATGGTGCGTAAAGTCCTTGCGGCGCATCTCCTTGCAAAACTCCGACAGGCAGTCGGTGATCAGGCCGTAATGCCCGGTCAGCAGACTCGAGCGCATCTTGGGAATCTCCCAGCCCGGCAGGTAATAATGGATACGGTCGAAAAAAGCCGAATCGTTGTTAAACTCCGGCGGGAACGGATCAAACAGGTGCGTGGTCTTAAGGACGTTTTGCACAGTGTCGTTGATGTTGCCCTCAAAGACCATGGAGGCATCGGCGTTGATCTGGTCGCGGCCGCGCGCGTAGCTGCCGCTCGCCATATAGTCCTTCATGATCTGCACGGCATTGGTGTCCTTAAAGCGCATGCCGGCGACCTCGTCGAACGTCACGCAGTCCCAGTGACCCACCAAGCCCACACGGTCGGCGCGCATGGAGTTCATGCGGCCGAACAGGTTGGCCGTAGTGGTCTGGCCGCCCGAAAGCAAGATGGCGTAAGGCGAGACCTCTTTGTAGATATGGCTCTTGCCGGTGCCGCGGGGACCCAGCTCGCACAGATTGTAGTTGCGCTCGATCAGCGGCACCATGCGCTCGATAAAGTGCAGGCGCTCCTTCTCGGAAAGCTCGCTGGGCTCATAGCCAGCCGAGCGCAGCAGCATGTTGAGCCACTCGTCGCGCGTAAAGTACTGGCGCTCGTCGACCATGGCATCCAGGTCTAGATTGGGCATCTGGATGGGCGTGAGCGACGCCACACTAAACGGAGAGTCCTCGGGTCCGCGCTTTTTGCGCTTGGCCTTGGAGCGGCGCGGCGCATCGTCGCCAAAGACCTCCATGCCAAACTCGTCTTCCTCATCCAAGGGGTGACGATACTCGATGCTCATAATGCACCAAATGCCGCCTTGCAGAATCTTGGAATAGTCGCGCACGTACTCGGCCGGCATCACAAACGGCTCGATGGTCAGATTGGCAAACGACGCCACGTAAATGTCTTTGTACTCGTCGAGCTTGGCCGTCACCTTATCGATGATGGTAAAGCGGCCCAGTTCGCGGATCTTGGACTTAATGCGCTCGGACTCGTCGGGACGCACGTAGTTATCGGTGAGGATCCTGCGGATGCGCTCCAAACCCTCTGCCACGGCATCCTCGTCGTCAGTTGAGCAGTACATGCCTAGCAGGTACTCCAGCACAAAGGTGGGCACGTTGGCGCCGCGCTTCATAAGGGCCGTCAGGTCCTTGCGCACGATCTTGCCAGCAAAGTGCTCGAGCAGTTTGCCGTCCAGCCCATCCATGTCGTAGCCGTCGCCCTCGGGGTCCTCGGCCACGGCCTGGTCATAGCCATCGGTCGAGGATTCACCCTCGGCGGGCGCGGCAGCTTCAACGGGCGCGGCAGTCTCAGCCTCCGCAGCAGGCACGGCCACCCCTGTAGGCACCGCAGCCTGCTCGGGCACATCCGCATCAATCGAGGGGACTTCCCACAGATCGTCGTCATGGCTATCAAACATAGGGCACACTCCTAAAAACCAAAATCAGCAACGGGGGCAAATGAAACAGCGATGGTGTACGTCTCGCGCCAAACGATCTTGCCCGTCTCGCGCTCGCGGCAGACCAGATAGTACGGACCCTTGGCCGAGAATCCATCCGCTGCATGCAACGCAAACTTGGCATGCACCACGCGCTCCTGCGAGTTAACAGAAGTCTTGTTGGCATGCGCCTTGACCGTATCGCTCACCTCGTTGCCACTTGCATCGGTAAACACCAACTCGTACTCGCACGGCAAGACCTTACCTTGGGCAGGTTCTTCCTGGATCAAATTGACCGAAAAGAGCGAGTTGGTCACTCGGCGTCCCTCACTAAGTACGCGCAGCGTCGCCGCACGCGCATCGACAAAGTCCTTGGAACCCGAGCGCGCACGCCAAAATCCGATAACGGGCACGCAAAGCTCCTGCAGGCTCATGCCGCCGTGTACGTAGTTGTTAGTACCGCCGGGTCGTTTGAAGTGCACGTTCTCACGCGGGGCAAACCCCTCAAAGCCGGCACCCAAACGCCCCATGTCAACATCAGCAAACACCCCGCGCGCCTCGTCCGAAAGCTTGGCCACGGCCTCGTTGGGCACCACCAGATGACGTTTGCCGTGCATGACGGGAGCGTCAAGGAAGGGAAGGTCTGGCTTGCCGAGCATCTGGCACTCGTTAAGTTCCCGACGCGTGTAGATAAAGCCATGATCCGCCGTTATAACAACACGCGCGCCCGGAGCGTCGGTGCACACGCGTCGCGCCAATGCGGCAAGTTCCTCCACGGCGTCCGCGCAGGCATCGAAAACGTCATCCTGCGTAGCGGCCTTCTCGCCCGTGGCATCGATCTTGTTGTGGTAGAGATAAACGAGCTCGGAGTCTTTGAGCAGCGCTTTACGCTCGGTTCCCGCCATGTTGAGGAATGCGCTCGAGCGCAAAGCGCGGGCCGTGGGCTCAACGTGGGCAAGTACGGCCTCGCGCTGCGGAGTCGTCGCAGTGGGCATGCCGTCAGCCAGCACAAACGAGCCATCCGCTGCAAGCTTAAGCGCTTGGTGTGGCAGCAGCGCGGGCATACCAACCTCGGTAATGGAGGGAAAGACCGCCTGCATGCTAGAGACCTTGACATTACCGCCACGCTCGCGCTCGAGCAGCGCCGCGACGTCGCGGGCCACCTCATAGCGCAGCGCGTCGCTCACGATAACGACCTTCGTTTTGGCAGAGCCCACAAAGGCGGGCAGCACGTGCCAGTAGAACTCATCCTGTCGTTCGGGCCCCTCGATGTAGCCGCAATCGGCCCACTCCCCTTGCGCAGCCGATGCCCAGCATGCATTGGCATCGGCCAAGAACCAGTTACTGTAGAGATTCTCCGCCCAGTCCACTACGGCTCGGGCAGGTTCCTCGAGCACATCGCACTCGACGGAGCGTGCCCGCAAATACGCGGTGCACATATGGCGATAGGCAGCGTCCATGACATACCAATCGGACGTGTAGGCATCCCACACCTGCTGGGGCTGCGCCAGATGGAACCCGCCCGCGTGCACCTGCCTAAACGCGCACATATCGGCCACGGCGACAAGCAGGTCAAAGTAGCTCTCGACACGGCGGTACCAGCTCAGGTCGCAGCGACGCGCCGCAAAGGTGCGCGCGTCCTCAACACGGTCCGCGCCCTGAGCAAACGAGCAGAACAGCTGCGAAAGCACGGCCTCGTTGACGCACGGGAACACATCAAGCGAGGCCAGCACATCGATCGGCAAGGCCTCAAACCGTGCAAAGAGCCCGCGAGCATCCTCTACCAAACGGCAGATCTCAAATAGGTCCTCGCTCGAAGCCTGAGCATCGGCAACCTGGTCCCACGTACGCACTGCCTCAAGACAATAGGGACCATAGGCAGGAGCCACAAAACGCTCGAGTCCCTTGAGCGCTCCCTCGGGAATCGCTGTGGATGCCGCCGTAAGGAACACGTGGGATGCCAGTGCAAGCAGCGAATCACGCTCATACAGCGGCCCCTCAAACCCATAGCAACGCACAATGAAGGCAGAGAGAACATCGCGCGCACAGTACTTGTCCGCCAACTCGGCCAGTGCCTCGGGCCCCTCGTGCAGCAGCATGGTCATACAGCCGCGCAGTACAAACGCGGGCCGCGCGTCGCCAGGCTCTTTACCGCCAAAAAATCACCGTAAGGATGCCAAGTTCGATATCGGATGCGCCCGAGGCATGCGGAACACACGCGGCAAACTTAGCGCAGCGGGTCTTGGCATCATAGAACGTCTTGTGCTCGCGCAGACTCTCGCGCACGGCGTCAATATTCTCGATACCCAGCTGATCGGCCAAAAGTGAAAGATAGTCAGCCTGGAACTGATCGGCATACAGCTCAACATCGGCAAGCCAATCGCCCTCAAGCCTGCCGCGCGGGCAACGGCGATACAACAAGATATCGCTCGCAAGGTCATCGCGGTTGATAAGCTTCTTGACGGCAAACATGCGGCCCTCGCAGGCCTCAATAAATCGCACCGGGCGTTCAAAGTCACCTTGAACAGGCATAACGCCGTCATCGGTCCCCGCGCCATCGAATCCCTCGGCGGCCAATCGCTCAAACTCAGGGGCAAACTCGCCGTCCGCATCGTGCCAAACCACCACACGGCGGGGCATACATGCGAGCAACGGTTGCAAAAACCGCAGTTTGAGCTGTTCTTCTACATCGATCTTGGGCATGAATATCCTTACCGTATCTGCAGTTACTTGATCTTTGCCAGCACATCCTGAAACTTGGCGTAGTTGACCTTGACGCCGTCATCCAGGTCGATCTTAATCATCTGGTCTGCCAAGTGATGCAGCTTCTCCTCGTAGCCAATGGTCTCTTTGAGCTGGTCGTTGAGCTTTTTGACGCGCTTATCCAAGCGCACGCGCTCGCCGCGCTCGGCACTGGCAAGGGCATCGTTGGCATAGCCGATCTGCGAGCGATAGCGCTCCTGCTGCTCATGCACATAGTCGGTGCGGATGCGAGCCAACAGGTCGGGCTGATAGCGATGCATGTAAACAAGGCACTTGAAGCCGTCTTTTTTCCACTGTCGAACAGCCAGTAGATGGGACGCTTCTTATAGGTCTGGCAGTGGTCCTTAAAGAAGTCCTTCAAAAAGTAGGCGCGGATTACCTCCCGCGAGGTACCCTTGCCGCCGATCGCCTCGGCAATAAAGGCCAGGTTCTGCTCGAGCGTCTCCTCGCCGTACACGGTGCGCACAAAGTCGATAAAGTAACGCACGATGTCGTCGTCAAAGTACTCGTCATCGGTAATGGGCAGCACGTTGTCGCTATCGGGCATAAAGGTCACGTGATCGGGATCGGGCATCTTGGCCAAATAGTCGTCGACCGTGGCGCCTTGATCGGCCAGAACCAGCCCGTCCACATCCAGCGAATAGCGGCCAAACATGCAGCCGACGGCATAGCTTATGAGCGAGGTGACCTCGTCGCGCTTGGTACGCACGTATTTGTTGCCCTTATAGCTCTCGGGAATCTCATCTGCGGTATCGAAGATGCGCGCCACCGAAACGTACTTGTCCTCGACCTCGATGGGTACCTCGCCCTCCATGTTGTAGATCTTGGCAAAGATTCGGTTGAGCTCTTCCTCGTTAGCGCGAAGCTGCTCAAAGCGAGCATTGACCTCGGCCTTGCGAGCCTCATATTTATCTTGAAGTAAAGTGGCCATGGTAGGCCATCCTTTCGTTGCTGTTGGAAACCACTGCGAAAAAATGGATTGCAGTATCCAAAAAAACCGCTAAAACGCTCTCCCCGCTGTACAGGAAGCTTGAGGAACTAAGGCGATGCAATTTCGCACCTATTCTAACTACTAGCTTTTATCTCTATATCTCTTGTCTCTTAGCGAGAGCAGATTCACCCATGCATCAAGCGTATCCTCTTTCAGTAGCATTCTTGCCGTGACGTTTCCTTTACCGTTTGCGTCCTGTAAAGCCCACCACACTGATCCATCGGGCTTAACAACTCGCAAATATTGACCATGAGCGAGAGCATTCCTCAGATGTCTAAAAACGGCGTCAAGTCTTCTAAATGAACTTTTATTCTGTTTTCTCCTGCCTGTTTTGGTCTTCGCACCCGGCTTGAATTCTGAAAGCCCAGCAATCCTTTTGTTAAGACAAGCCGCTGTTGATAAGCAAATGAGGGCAAACTCGTAATCTCGTTTAATAAAATCAGATGAATCGCTACCTGCTTCGTGGGCCGCTTTTGCAAGGTCATTAGGGGTATATGCCCATCTTGTTTTAACGGCACTGTCGAAACACATCTGTTCAAGAAACGCATTTGCCTGAACAGTAGTATAAATATTCAAATCAGTAATAAACCCATTGGTCTGCCTCGTAGCATCAATAGCTTCTGATTCGGATACAAATCTTTGCAAATATATGCGTAGTTTTTTCTTAGAGACATCGTCCTTATACGATTCATGAACCTGTTTTATCCACGACACATCATTCTTAAGAGGTGGATGTGCGCATTTATTATTGTTAGCCTTTTTCTTCTGCGACATGTGGACTCCTAAACGAGAGGATGACGCTTGAAATCCCAGGAGGTTTCAAACGAGTCCCAGTCGGTTTTTGATAATCCTCTGCTTTCCTTAAATAACCCGTCTACGAGATTGAAGCAACTCAGTAGGACGGGAAATTTATCCACATCACCAGCGTTAACGTTCAGAGTTGGAGCGATTAACGAAAAATACTCTTTAGAAACGCTGGAGTTAAGCAGCGACAACATATAACCGATTTTATCCTCAGGAACAAAAAGGCACATGCCGGCATGCTCTGAAAGACAATTGGACGCATACCTAAACGAAGGGATGGACGAAGTAATCGCCGACCATGAAATGGCGGGCTTGAATTTCAGTTCATCCGAATAATCTTGCGCATGGTTTCCTTCACGCGAGGCCGACTCAAACACACTGTGACCGTTATTTGACCAATCAATTACAGAGTCAAGATTACCGAACCATTTACGATAAGAGCCTCCCTTTGTGCAGGGGTGCCATTTTCTGCCACTAAATAAATCGGATACAGATGATGACGAAAAACCGATAGTCCCAACGGCGCACTCCCACCAAAGCCTAATGAACTTATCATTTTTACCAGTGATAATTCCTTTAGACGTTCTTCCGAACGAAGATAGTTTAACGCCATCAGCCATCGCAGAGAGTAGTCCGTCGCTTGCCCAGTAGGCGATGGGGATGCCGGGAATCTGCTTGAAGGTGCCGGCGTCGCGGCGGTAGAACCAGCCGCAATCGGGGTTTTGGATGGCCTCGACCAGTTTGAGCCTCTTGGCCTCAGAGCCGTTGATATCAACAAGGCGCACATAGGCGCCCTCGGCGTCCGAATGCTGGTTGTAGATCACGTCAGCTGTAACGTTGACGACCTCGCCGCCGATAGCATCAAACGCGCGAGGTCCCAGATGGGCCATGGAAACGATTGTCTTGTTGTCGATAACCTTGGCGCGCATCTTCTCAAAGCTGCCCAGGAACATCCAACTCTGCATGGTAACCATTGCGGCGTAGCCCTTATCCTCGACAAGGTTAAAACCGCGCTCGATAAAGCACGTGCAGAGGTCGCTCTTCACGTCGGGGTAGTTCTTCTTGATCCACTTGCTCATGAATGGATTAAAGCTGCTGCTGCCCATATACGGAGGATTCGCAACGGTGCAGGTAAAACGATGGGACAGCTTCTCGCAGATGGCGGCAGCGCTTTCGAGCTTAGTTTTGGCCGTAGCGGCAAAAAGGTCATCGGAACAACTCGCGGCGGCAGCCTTGAGCTCGTCGATCTCGTCCTCTGAAGGATTGAGCAGCGAACCGATCTCGCCCAAATGACTCAGCTCCTCGGCGAGCTTCTTGTTACCCGGCAGCTCGTCCTCCCCTAGCGGGATGCTCGAGAGCACGGTAACGTCGGCGCGAACGCCACGCCTAAAGAAGCGACGGTCGTGCTCGCGGGCGCACATGGCAAGCGCCAGCTCCGCGATCTGTGCCGCGCGGGAATCGATTTCCATGCCTGCAAGGTTTTTAGTAAGAATGAGCTCGGGAATCTCGCGCTCACGATAGCCGCGCTCCTCGTACATGGCAAAAAGCAGCTCAAACGCATAGACCAAGATATGGCCCGAGCCGCACGCCGGGTCGCAGAGCGTGATCTCCTCGGGGCTCGAGATGTAGATGAAGTCCTCGTGCTCCTCGTCGGGCTCGATGTAGTACTCCATGCGCTCGCGCAGCGAACTCCCCGGATTGTTGAGCATCCACAGACGGCCGAGCGAGTTCTGGACCATATAGCGCACGATCCACTCGGGGGTGAAGAGCTGCGTGGCAGGTGCGATATCCGCCGCCGCTGCCTTGCGCTTGGACTTGAAGAACTCGTCTTTAACGTCAGCGTTGTAATACTGATACATCCAGCCCAGAACGGTCACGCCCTCGCGCCAGTCCTCGTCAGCTAGGACGGCATTGAGTTTGCCCACCACACTGTCAGCCATCATGAGGCCCTGGGGCAACAGCAGCTCCATGGCTCCGCCCACGCGTTCAAAGACGCCCGGCAGGCAATCGGCAAGCTCCTCGCACTGAGCAACAAACAGGTAGCGCCACAACGGTTCATCCAAGCCCGCCATTTTGAGCTCGGCTATGCGATCGGTATCGGCCGTCGTTATCTCCACGTCCAGAGCATTCTCCACGGCCTCGCTACCATGGCTGCCGTCCGCACGGCTCAGCATACGCATGCGGCTGGGGAGCCATCCGCGTGCATCCATAAAGCGAATGGCCACGATGCGGTTGAACCAGGTGTAGGCCGCTCGGTCGCAGAGCGCCTCGTGACCCACCTCTGCCTGCATGCGCAGCAGTTCATCGCGTTGCTCAACCTCAGCCGGGCTTAGGGGCAGGCTGTTGACGGTCTCGGACCCAGCGGGCGCAGGTGCAGGTTCGGTGATGCCGTAGCGCACCATCTGCGCCTCAACGCCTTTGATGAGCTCCGTGCGGGCCCAGGTGCAGAAGCTCTTAAGAGCAGAATCGTTCATGGTTGATGAGCCTTTCTAAACGCCATAAGCAACCGGCGCACGTTTTGGCGCCGGTTGCCCCGCGGGTTAGTTGATACGGATCTCGTCGTTTGCAGCGAGTGCCTGCATAAGGCGGGAGCGCAAGTCATCCACATAGCGCTCCACGTCCTCTGCGGACAAGAGACGACTCGGCTTGGCCAGATCGGCGCGGCGCACGGTCTTGATCTTGCGCTGGGGCTTGGGCGCGGGCACGGGAGCAGACGATGCGGCGCCCTTGTTGGAGACCTTCTTGACCACCTCACCCGTACTCGTGACCTCAGTGGTGCGGCGCTCGTTGTCCATGCGCATGCGGGCCGCATCCACGGCGTCGTATATCTTGTTGGTTGCAGCAACGATCCAGTTGCCCCAGTTAGTCGCGGCAACACTCAGCTCGTTGAGGCTTTGAGCACTGTGGGCACGGTTTTTGAACGACTCGTATTTGGCGGCGGCTTCTGCTATGGCATCCTTGGCTTGATTGACAAAGCCCTTTTGACTCTCAGCCTGTGCCTGCAGGTCTTGCAGATCGCTCTCGATGCGGCACAAAAACTCATTGCGGCGGATGCCCAGCAGCTTTTTTATGTCGTCCTCAACGGGATCCATAAGCGGCTGCAGGTCTTTAATGCGGCCATAGGGCTTGGGATCTTTGAGGATCTCGCGCACCTTTGCCACGTTCTCCACCGCGCTGGGAATGTCATCGGAGGCATACTCGATACCCTCGGTGCGGCTCAAGAAATCCCTAGCGTGGTCAAACGCTGTTCGTTGGTTGGACTCTAAGAATTCAACCACCTTGTCAAAGTCTTCCTTGGCATCGAGCAAGCGCTCCTCATGCTTGGTGAACGTGGTCAAGAACGCCTCGGACTCGTTCTGGTCCTTAAGGACGTCGGCCACCTCCGAGCGCATCTTCTCACACTCGCTCTCGCCAGGATACGGATAGAGCGGTTTGATACCCGTATAGTAGTCGCGTGCTATGGCGAGGCACGACTCGCGCAAGTCCTCAAGGCGCTCCTTGAGCTCGACCACGAGCCTATCCTCGTTGGAGGGCACGGTCTTGAGATCAAACAGGTCACACATGAGTTCGCCCGTGGCGCGCAGCAACCGGTCGCTCATGCGCATGCGCAAGCGCA
>ENA-OQKK01000408-OQKK01000408.1-human-gut-metagenome-genome-assembly--contig:-NODE-408-length-11059-cov-2.363063_pt1 | contig 11059 bp, 8 predicted proteins | sample MGYA00242648_ERZ504797 | MGnify/ENA primary metagenome ERZ504797 (study PRJEB26092, sample SAMD00036412) | human gut metagenome | host: Homo sapiens | study: EMG produced TPA metagenomics assembly of... | reverse complement strand
GGAAGATCTCAGGCACCCACATCAGGATGCCGCCGCGGAAATTGACGTTCTCCAGTTCGGGCAGGCGCTTGGCAAGGGCGGCGTCCACGGCCACGGGGGTGTTGACGCACCAGCCGTAATCCACCCAGTCGCCGCTCTTGACCAGAGAAGCAGCCTGCTCGGCAGTCATCTTTTTCTGGGCATACATTTCCATGAAATCCATTATAAACCATCCTCTCCTTTAAGAACATAAAAGAATTGTAAATTTATTATTTACAATTCTACGGGACAAAATCTTAGCCGGAAATTTACCGTTTCTTTCCAGTCCGGACACTGTCTTATCACACCCCCGGCGGTATCCTTGGGGTCGGCAGGGCAGAAGCCTCCGGCAGCGGCACACCTGCACAGCTTAGTTATAACATTAACAAACATGATAATCAAGCCCTCTTCCGCGAAAAAATGTCTCGCAGGACAATTTGACTAAATTTCTTAGGTATTTGTGGCGATTGTTTGGTATAGCAAAAACAATTTTTTTCGAAAAAGTACTTGATAAAATTTTGACGATATGGTTTACTAAGGGTGTACCAAGATGATGCGCCCCAGTGCGACGTTGATTGACTAAAAATTAACGATATTGCGATGGCGATGCGGCCTGGTACTTGAAGCAGAAACTGAAAAGTGCTATCATGGCAACACCAAATGCGCTTTTCCAAAGCGCGCAAATAAAGGAGACCATACTGATGGCAACAGCAGTTTACCCCGGGTCCTTCGACCCGGTCACGAGAGGACATCTCGACATCATCAAGCGAGCTGCAAAGATAAACGACCGGCTCATTGTGGCAGTGCTCATCAACAGCGCAAAGAACCCTCTGTTCACCGTAGAGGAACGGGTGGCGCTGCTGCGGGAATGCTGCAAGGACATCCCGAATGTGACGGTGGAGAGCTTCGACGGCCTGACCGTGGAGTTCGCCAAGAAGCGCCACGCTTCGGTCATGGTGCGGGGCCTGCGGGCGGTAACGGATTTTGAAAACGAGATCCAGCTGGCGCAGACCAATCACGCGCTGATGCCTGGTATTGAGACCATGTTCCTTGCAACCAGTATCAAGTGGAGCTATCTTTCCTCTACCATTGTAAAGGAAGCCGCCCGCTACGGCGGCAGCATCTCCAAGTTCGTTACCCCGAATGTGGAAGCTGCCGTGGAGCAGAAGATGGCCGAGTTGCGCAGCAGGGGAGAGAGCGTCTGACCCCCATTCCTTATGCAAGAAACGCTTCGGCGTTTTGATAAAACAGTCTTTCTTAAATCACAACATACACAATCAGGAGGCTATTCACATGAAAAAGATCGTTATCGCATCTGCATGCCGTACCGCCATTGGTAAGTTCGGTGGCACCCTTGCCAACGTCCCCGCTGCTGAGCTGGGCTCCATCGTCATCAAGGAGGCTCTGAACCGCGCAAACGTCAAGCCTGAGCAGGTCGATCATGTTTACATGGGCTGTGTGATCCAGGCTGGTCTGGGCCAGAACGTTGCCCGTCAGGCTTCCCTGAAGGCTGGCCTGCCTATCGAGACCCCCGCTGTCACCGTCAACGTGGTCTGTGGTTCCGGTCTGAACTGCGTGAACATGGCTGCTCAGATGATCGAGGCAGGCGATGCTGATATCGTGGTCGCAGGCGGCATGGAGAACATGGACATGGCTCCCTTTGCAATGATGAAGGGCCGTTACGGCTACCGCATGGGCGCTCCCATGGGCAAGAGCGAGCTGGTCGATACCATGGTCAACGATGCTCTGTGGGATGCCACCGGCTTCAACAAGCACATGGGCATGACCGCTGAGAATGTCTGCACCAACGAGACCTTCCAGAAGAAGTACGGCTACAGCCCCATCACCCGCGAGATGCTGGATGAGTTCTCCTACAACAGCCAGGTCAAGGCCGACAAGGCCATCAAGGACGGCGCTTTCAAGGACGAGATCGTTCCTGTTGTCATCAAGGGCAAGAAGGGCGACACCGTGTTCGATACCGATGAAGGCCCCCGTCTGACCCCGGTCGAGAAGCTGGCAACCCTGAAGCCCGCCTTCACCAAGGACGGCATCGTGACCGCAGGCAACTCTTCCGCCATCAACGACGGCGCTGCTGCTCTGGTCGTTATGAGTGAGGAGAAGGCCAAGGAGCTGGGCGTTAAGCCTCTGGCAACCTGGGTCGCTGGCGCTCTGGCCGGTGTCGAGCCCGAGGTCATGGGCCTGGGCCCCATCGCAGCAACCAAGAAGGTCATGGCTAAGACCGGCCTGACTGTTGCTGATATGGACCTGATCGAGGCCAACGAGGCATTCGCTGCACAGTCTGTGGCTGTCAGCCAGGCTCTGAACTTCGATATGAGCAAGGTGAACGTCAACGGCGGCGCCATCGCTCTGGGCCACCCGGTCGGCGCTTCCGGCGCTCGTATCCTGGTCACCCTGCTGTACGCTATGAAGCACCGTGGTGCTCACAAGGGTCTGGCTACTCTGTGCATCGGCGGCGGCATGGGCTGCGCTACCATCGTTGAGATGTAAGCTCCCCCTTTGGAATTGAAATGAATGACAGCCCGCGCCCCGGCTCAGACCGGAGACTCTGCCGGGGCGCGGGAGCTGTTTTGAAACGCTGAGAATCTGAATTGGAGGTTTTCACAATGGCTTTTGTAAAAACCGAGGTGCAGGGCGCTGTCGAGATCATCACCATCGACCGTCCCAAGGCACTGAATGCCCTGAACCCCGAGGTTCTGGCAGACCTGAAGGCAGCTTTTGAGGCTGTCGATCAGGAGACCATCCGCTAGCATCGTCCTGACCGGCGAAGGACGACAAGAGCTTCGTTGCAGGCGCTGATATCGGCTCCATGAGCACCATGACCAAGGCAGAGGGCGAGGCCTTCGGCAAGCTGGGCAATGACGTGTTCCTGATGATCGAGAGCTTCCCCATCCCCGTCATTGCAGCCGTCAACGGCTTTGCACTGGGCGGCGGCAATGAGCTGGCCATGAGCTGCGACATCCGCATCTGCTCTGACAACGCCGTGTTCGGTCAGCCCGAAGTCGGCCTGGGCATCACCCCGGGCTTCGGCGGCACCCAGCGTCTGGCACGTCTGGTCGGCATGGGCATGGCAAAGCAGCTGGTCTACTCTGCCCTGAACATCAAGGCAGACGAGGCTTACCGCATTGGTCTGGTCAACGCCGTGTATCCGCAGGCTGAACTGATGGAGAACGTGCTGAAGCTGGCCGGCAAGATCGCAAAGAACGCTCCCATTGCAGTGCGCAACTGCAAGAAGGCCATCAACGATGGCATCAGCCTGCCCATTGAGAAGGCTGTTGAGGTCGAGGAGAAGCTGTTCGGCGATTGCTTCGAGACCCACGACCAGAAGGAAGGCATGGCCTGCTTCCTGAGCCGTGAGAAGCCGAAGCCCAAGGCAGTGTTCACCAACAACTAATCCATTACTACATAATTTTTGATATTAAAGGAGAGGTTTCCTATGAAGATCGGTGTTATCGGCGCTGGCACCATGGGCCAGGGCATCGCAAAGGCATTTGCACAGGTTGAGGGCAACAACGTTGCTCTGTGCGACATCAAGCAGGAGTGGGCTGAGAACGGCCTGGCAAAGATCAAGAAGGGCTACGAGAAGCTGGTTGCTAAGGGCAAAATGACGCAGGAGAAGGCAGACGCTATCGTTGCAGCCATCACCCCGGGCCTGAAGGAAGATCTGTGCGCAGACTGCGACCTGATCGTCGAGGCTGCTTTCGAGGATATGAAAGGTCAAGCAGACCACTTTCGGCGAGCTGGATAAGATCTGCAAGCCCGAGTGCATCTTCGCTTCCAACACCTCCTCTCTGTCCATCACCGAGATCGGCAAGGGCCTGACCCGTCCCCTGATCGGTATGCACTTCTTCAACCCTGCTGACCGCATGAAGCTGATCGAGGTCATCGCCGGCTGCAACACCCCCGCTGAGACCGTTGAGAAGATCAAGGAGATCTCCGTTGCCATCGGCAAGAGCCCTGTTCAGGTCAACGAGGCTGCAGGCTTTGTGGTCAACCGCATCCTGATCCCCATGATCAACGAGGCTGCCTTCATCAAGATGGAGGGCGTTTCCGATATCGCAGGCATCGATACCGCTATGAAGCTGGGCGCCAACCACCCCATGGGACCCCTGGAGCTGGGCGACTTCATCGGCCTGGATATCTGCCTGGCTATCATGGATGTCCTGTACCATGAGACCGGCGACAGCAAGTATCGCGCCTGCCCGCTGATCCGCAAGATGGTTCGCGGCGGCAACCTGGGCTGCAAGACCGGCAAGGGCTTCTACGTTTACAACGCAGACCGCACCAAGACCCCGGTCGATCAGCTGTAATTTCTGCTCAACATTTCTCCCGGCTGTGGGAAAGCGGTCGGGAGGAATTTGTTTGAAAACCGGACTGTTCCGGCAAATGAAAAAAGACCCGTTAGGAGGATATAGCGATGGATTTTACTCTGTCCAAGCAGCAGCAGATGGTGCAGAAGATGTACCGCGAGTTTGCTGAAAACGAAGTCAAGCCCCTGGCTAAGAAGGTTGATGCAGAAGAGTACTTCCCCAAAGAGACCGTCGAGAAGATGGGCAAGCTGGGCATGATGGGCATTTACTTCCCCACCTCTGTCGGCGGTGCAGGCGGCGATGTGCTGTCCTACGTCATGGCAGTGGAGGAGCTGAGCAAGGTCTGTGGCACCACCGGTGTCATCGTCTCCGCTCACACCAGCCTGTGCGCTGCTCCCATTTATGAGAACGGCACCCCCGAGCAGAAGGCAAAGTACCTGCCCAAGCTGTGCAGCGGCGAGTGGCTGGGCGCTTTCGGCCTGACCGAGCCGGGTGCTGGTACCGATGCACAGGGCCAGCAGACCATTGCCAAGGAAGAGGACGACTGCTGGGTCCTGAATGGCTCCAAGATCTTCATCACCAACGCCGGTTTCGCTGATGTCTTTATCGTCATCGCTGTCACCGACCGCGTTCTGGATAAGAAGGGCCGTCCCACCAAGCTGTGCTCTGCCTTCATCGTTGAGCGCACCGATCCGGGCTTCTCCGTCGGTAAGGCTGAGGATAAGATGGGCATCCGTGGTTCTTCCACCTGCGAGCTGATCTTCGAGGATTGCCGTATCCCGAAGGATCGTATGCTGGGCGTGCGCGGCAAGGGCTTCCAGCTGGCCATGGCTACCCTGGACGGTGGCCGTATCGGCATCGCTTCTCAGGCTCTGGGCATTGCCGAGGGCGCTCTGGAGGAGACCGTTGCCTACGTCAAGGAGCGCAAGCAGTTTGGCCGCAGCATCTCTGCATTCCAGAACACCCAGTTCGAGCTGGCTGAGATGAAGGCCCGCGTTGAGGCTGCCAAGTATCTGGTCTACGCTGCCGCTCTGAAGAAGCAGCAGGCCATGGATGGCGCAAAGGTCCGTTACAGCGTGGAGGCTGCTCAGGCTAAGCTGATCGCAGCCCGCACCGCAAGCGATGTGACCCGCCGCTGCCTGCAGCTGTTCGGCGGTTACGGCTACACCCGTGACTACCCCATCGAGCGCATGATGCGTGATGCCAAGATCACTGAGATCTACGAGGGCACCAGCGAAGTGCAGATGATGGTCATTTCCGGCGCTCTGCTGAAGTAAGGGAGGTAAGATTTACAATGAAAGCAATTGTTTGTGTAAAGCAGGTTCCTGATACCTCCGGCAAAGTCGCCGTCAAGGCAGACGGTACTCTGGATCGTGCCTCTATGGCCACCATCACCAACCCCGATGACCTGAACGCTCTGGAGGCTGCTCTGAAGCTCAAGGACGCTACCGGCTGCGAAGTCGTTGTCATCACCATGGGTCCTCCTCCGGCCGAGGGAATGCTGCGTGAGCTGCTGGCCCGCGGCGCTGACAAGGCTGTTCTGGTCTCCGGCCGTGAGTTCGGTGGTTCCGATACCTTTGCAACCAGCCAGATCCTGGCTGCTGCTGTCAATAAGATCGGCGTTGGCCCCGAGGACGTTGTGTTCTGCGGCCGTCAGGCAATTGATGGCGATACCGCACAGGTCGGCCCCCAGATCGCTGAAAAGCTGCATCTGCCCCAGGTCACCTATGTGGCTGACATCCAGAAGGATGGCAACACCCTGACCGTGAAGCGTATGCTGGAAGACGGCTACATGATGGTCAAGGTGCAGACTCCCTGCCTGCTGACCTGCATCAAGGAGCTGAACCAGCCCCGTTACATGAGCGTCAATGGCATCTTCACCTGCTACGACAAGCCCATGGAAGTGTTCGATTACAACGCTCTGAAGGATGATCCGCTGATCGAGGTCGATACCATCGGTCTGAAGGGTTCTCCGACGAACGTCTTTAAGTCCTTCACTCCTCCGCAGAAGGGCGCAGGCACCATGCTGACTGGCGACGACACCGCCGCACAGCTGGCAGGTATCCTGGCCAAGAAGCACCTGATCTGATGAAAGGAGCATAGGATTACAATGGCTGATTTTAACGAGTACAAGGGCGTTTGGGTCTTTTGTGAGCAGCGCCAGGGCAAACTGATGCCCACCGATTTCGAGCTGGTCAGCGAGGCCCGCAAGCTGGCTGATGAGCTGAACTGCGAAGTCACCGGCCTGCTGCTGGGCGATAACGTGGACGGCATTGCCAAGGAGCTGGGCGGCTATGGCGCTGATAAGGTCATGGTCTGCGACAGCCCCCTGCTGAAGGATTACACCACGGACGCATACGCCAAGGTCGTCTGCGACATGGTCAACGAGTACAAGCCCGAGGTCCTGCTGATCGGTGCCACCAACATTGGCCGCGATCTGGGCCCCCGCTGCGCAGCCCGCCTGCACACCGGCCTGACCGCTGATGCTACCCACCTGGATATCGACACTGCAAAGTACATCGACTTCCTGAAGGAGAGCTCCACCATCGACCTGTCCAAGCAGAAGTTCGATATGGAAGACCGCAACCTGAAGATGACCCGTCCCGCATTCGGCGGCCATCTGATGGCTACCATCATCTGCCCCCGCTTCCGTCCCCAGATGTCCACCGTGCGCCCCGGCGTTATGAAGAAGGCTCCCTTCGATCAGGCCAAGGCAGATGCCTGCCAGATCGTGAAGCCCGCTTTCGAGCTGTCCGCTGCCGACATCAAGACCGAGGTCCTGAGCGTCGAGAAGGCTGCTGAGAAGCTGGTCGATCTGATCGGTGCCGATGTCATCGTCTCCGTTGGCCGCGGCATCAGCAAGGATGTCAACAAGGGCATCGAGCTGGCTGAGCAGCTGGCTGCTGCACTGGGCGGCGGCGTTGTGGGTGCTTCCCGTGCCGTTACCGATGCAGGCTGGATGACCGCTGACCATCAGGTCGGTCAGACCGGTAAGACGGTCCACCCCAAGATCTATGTTGCTCTGGGCATTCCGGTGCCATCCAGCACACCGCTGGTATGCAGGATTCCGAGTGCATCATTGCTGTCAACAAGAACGAGAGCGCACCCATCTTCGGTGTTGCTGACTACGGCATCGTGGGCGATCTGTTCAAGGTCGTTCCCGAGCTGATCAAGCAGATCGAGGCTGCCAAGGCTGCTGAATAAGCACCTGTTTTTCCCCGAACCCTGATTGTGATAAGGCCGCCGCGCAGTGGAAACGCTGTGCGGCGGCTTTTTGCGTCTCCGGAAAAGCGCTCCGTTCTATCCCACCTGTTCCCGGAATAAAATGACACCAAGAGCGGACAGGAAAGGAGCGCGTACCATGGAGTTGAAGATCTTTCGGGATGCCCTGCCGGCGGCGGGGACAAACTGTACCCTCAAGGCAGAGCTGCCGCTGGAAACAGAGATCCTGATCTCTGATTATCTGCCACCGGTGTTCAAGCTGGTCAAGTGCTTTGTCAGGCCGGTGGTGCTGCAAAAGCGGCTGCAGCCCGGCAAGCTGCAATTGGAGGGATATCTGCGCTGTGTGGTCTATTATCAGGGGGAAGATGGGGCGGGTCTGTGCCAGACCGAGCAGAAGCTCCCTTTTACCAAGCTGCTGGATCTGCCGGAGTTCGTCTTCACGGCATGGGCCGTGCAGGTGGAGGGCCAGACCGAATATCTGAACTGCCGCACCGTCAACCCGCGCCGCATCGAGGTGCGGGGGGCGGTATGGGCTGGTGGTATCGGTGCATACGCAGGTCAAAACGGATGTCATCACGGCTCTGTCGGATGGCGGGGTAGAGCAGAAACTGGTCACCCTTTCCGGGGTGCGGCGTGCCGCTGTGCTGGAAAAGCTGGTCACGGTCGAAGGCGAGATCCGCTTTCCCACGCCGCCCGCCGCCGTTTTGGACCTCAGCGGCAATGCCTCTGTCGGAGACCTCAAGCTCCTGAACGGGAAAGCCGTTGCCAAGGGCGGGCTGGTCGTCTCCTGCGCCTGGCGTGCCGAGGGCGACCCGGTACTGCAGAGCCAGAGCGTGAACTTGAACTTCAATCAGGTGCTGGATGTGGACGGCCTGAGCGAGGACTGCCGCTGCCTCTGCGTGGCCGAGCCGGTGGGCTTTACGCTCACGGAGGGAGAAGGGGAGGAACCCGGCCGCCTGACCGCCACCCTGATGCTGCGCCTGCGGGCGTGGAGGCCCTACCAGCTGCAGTGCGTGGCGGATGCCTTCTCCACGAAATTTGAGACAGAACAGACCCCGCAGACGGTACAGACGGAATCACTGGCCTGCACCCTGGATGAGACCGTGACCCTGACCGGCTCAGGCCCCCTGCCGGATGCAGGAGCAAAAATTTTGGCCTGCTTTGCCTCCTTTGGCCCGGCCCTGTTGGCATACAGGGAAAACAACTGGGATCTGACCAGCCGGGTGATCGTGACTGCCTTTGGGGAGAACAGCCTTTCGGAACTGGAAAGCTATGAAAAGGTGTTGGAGCTTGCCCTGCCGCTGGGGCGGGAGCTGCCCTCGGACGCGGAGCTGATCCCGGAGTGCTGGCTCCGTGCCGAGGACCTGCGCTGTGTCTGCGCAAACGGCACACTGGAGGTCAACCTTTCCGTCAAGGCAGAAGGGGCCATCTTACAGCGGAGCGGAAACACCTGTGTGGGTTCCATCGCGCTGGGAGAGCCGTTGACCCCGGCAGACCCGGAGATCAGCCTGCGCATCTATTATGCACAGGCGGGGGAGGAGCTGTTTGCCATCGCCAGGCGGTTCCATGTCTCCCCGGCCCAGATGCTTGCCGCCAACGACCTTGCAGAGGGCACCACGGCCATTGATGCGCCTCGGAGGCTTCTGGTGCCGGGAGCAGGGGGCTGATCCATCTGATTTTGTGCTTCACAGAAGAACAATTTAAAGTTAAAGTATGACTTATGAACTAAAAATGAACAAAAAACATCCCGGACCTCTCCCAATTTGAGAAAGGCTCTGCTATAATAATTTTTGTCGTGTAAAAAAGCCTTTTAGATAAAGGAGAAGTTATGATCAAAAATATCGAGTTGGAGAAGGGTGCATACCAGTTTGATGCCAAGATGCCCCTTCGCCAGGCCATCCCGCTGGGCCTGCAGCATGTATTTGCCATGTTCGTGGGCAACCTGACCCCGCTTCTTATCATCACCAGTGCCTGTGGCCTTGCAGGCGGTGAGTTTGCTGACCTGCAGGTCAGCCTGCTGCAGAACGCCATGTTCGTGGCTGGTGTGGTCACGCTGGTGCAGCTGTTCTCCATCGGCCCTGTGGGCGGCCAGGTCCCCATCATCATGGGCACCAGCTCCGGCTTCCTGGGCGTGTTCAACAGTGTGGCTGCTTCCATGGGCGGCGGCGTGCTGGCCTACGGTGCCATCATGGGCGCTTCCATCCTGGGCGGCCTGTTTGAGACTGTGCTGGGCTTCTTCCTCAAGCCTCTGCGCAAGTTCTTCCCCTCGGTGGTCACCGGCACGGTGGTGCTGTCCATCGGTCTGTCCCTGATCTCCGTGGGTGTCAACTCCTTCGGCGGCGGCAACGCAGCCAAGGACTTCGGTTCCGCGGAAAACCTGCTGCTGGCCGTGTTCGTGCTGGTGGTGATCCTGTTCTTCAAGCATTGGACCACGGGCTTCCTGAGCTCCTCCTCCATCCTCATCGGCATCGTGGCGGGCTATCTGGCAGCCTTTATCATGGGCTTTGTCCTGCCCACCACCGGTGTCACCGCCGAGGGTGTGGAGTTCACCAAGGCATGGGTGCTGAACTGGGGCAAGGTGGCACAGGCCGACTGGTTTGCCATCCCCAAGCTGGTTCCCGTCAAGATCATTTTTGATATGCGCGCCATCCTGCCCGTGCTGATCATGTTCATCGTCACCGCTGTGGAGACCGTGGGCGATATCTCCGGCGTGATGGGAGGGCGGCATGAGCCGTTGAGGCCACGATAAGGAGCTGTCCGGCGGTGTTATCTGCGACGGCCTGGGCTCTTCCTTTGCCGCCTGCTTCGGCGTTCTGCCCAACACCTCCTTCAGCCAGAACGTGGGTCTGGTTTCCATGACCAAGGTCGTCAACCGCGGTGCACTGGCTACCGGTGCCATCTTCCTGATCCTCTGCGGCCTGATCCCCAAGCTGGGCGCACTGGTCTCCATCATGCCGCAGGCCGTTCTGGGCGGTGCTGCCGTGATGATGTTCTCTTCCATCGTAGTGTCCGGCATTCAGCTCATCACCAAGGAAAAGATGACCCCGCGCACCCTGACCATCGTTTCCGTTGCACTGGGCGTGGGTTACGGCATGGGTGCAAATGCCAGCATCCTGGCACACACCCCCCAGTTCTTCCAGTTGATCTGCGGCGAGAGCGGCATCGTGCCCGCAGCCTTTGTGGCCATTGTGCTGAACGTGCTGCTGCCCAAGGACGATAAGGCCGTATAAACCTCTCAGTCACCTTCGGTGACAGTTCCCCTGACAGGGGAGCCAAGAAGTGCCCTTGCCTCTCCTGTCAGGTGACGCACCATTGCGCTGCAATGGCGGAGAGCTCCTCCAGAGCCTCCGGCGTATCTGCATCCAGCAGTTCCTCCCGCCGCTGGGCGTAAACAATCTGCACCTGCTCCAGGGTGAGCCTTGAGTACAACACTGCCGCCCTTGCCTTCGGGCAGGGTGTGCAGAGCGGGAAAATATCCGCATCCAAACAGA
>ENA-OQKK01000406-OQKK01000406.1-human-gut-metagenome-genome-assembly--contig:-NODE-406-length-11241-cov-2.563074_pt1 | contig 11241 bp, 8 predicted proteins | sample MGYA00242648_ERZ504797 | MGnify/ENA primary metagenome ERZ504797 (study PRJEB26092, sample SAMD00036412) | human gut metagenome | host: Homo sapiens | study: EMG produced TPA metagenomics assembly of... | reverse complement strand
AAACGCGGCGAGCAGCTGCTGGGCGTCGGGGCGGTAGTCCTCGCCATAGGTGGCGGGGGTGATGCGGACGACGCGGTGCGTGAGGCCCTTGAACTCGGGCGAGACGGCGCGGGCCGCCTTGCCCACGGCGACAGCGAAGCTGATCAGGGTCGGAGGAACGTTGAGCTCGCCGGCTTCGTCCTCAAAAGAGCCGCTCATGGAGTCCTTGCCGCCGATGGCGCCGGCACCCAGGTCGACCTGGGCCATAAGGGCGCCCAGGACGGCTGCCATGGGCTTGCCCCAACGCTCGGCCTCGGTACGCAGGCGCTCGAAGTACTCCTGGAAGGAGAGGTAGGCGCGCTTGTGCTCAAAGCCGGCGGCCACGAGCTTGGCGATGGACTCGACCACGGATAGGTAGGCGCCGGCAAACTGGTCGGCCTCCATCAGGTAGGGGTTGAAGCCCCATGCCATGGCGCTTGCCGTGGTGGTCTCGCCGTCCACGGGGAACTTGGCGACCATGGCAGAGCTCGGAGTGAGCTGCGTCTTGCCGCCAAAGGGCATGAGCACGGTCGCGGCACCGATGGTGGAGTCGAAGCGCTCGGAAAGGCCCTTGTTGGAGGCGACGTTGAGGTCAGTGACAAGCGAGGTCATGCGCTCGGCAAGCGTGGCGCCGGCCCAGCTGGGCTGCCACACGCTGCGGGCACAGACGTGGGCGACCTGGTGCTTGGGCGCGCCGTTGGAGTTGAGGAACTCACGGGACAGGTCGACGATGGCGACACCGTTCCAGGCCATGCGCATGCGCGGCTCGGCGGTAACCTCGGCGATAACGGTCGCCTCGAGGTTCTCCTCGGCGGCGTAGCCCATGAACTCCTCGACGTCACCGTCGGCGACGGCGCAGGCCATGCGCTCCTGGGACTCGGAAATGGCGAGCTCGGTGCCGTCCAGGCCGTCGTACTTCTTGGTCACGGTGTCCAGGTCGACATACAGGCCGTCGGCAAGCTCGCCCACGGCGACCGAGACGCCGCCGGCGCCAAAGTCGTTGCAGCGCTTGATCAGGCGGCAGGCGTCGCCGCGGCGGAACAGACGCTGCAGCTTGCGCTCGACCGGGGCGTTGCCCTTCTGGACCTCGGCACCCGAGGTCTCGATGGACTCGGTGTTCTGGGTCTTGGAGGAGCCAGTGGCGCCGCCGATGCCGTCACGGCCGGTGCGGCCACCCAAAAGGATGATCTTGTCGGTGGGGGCGGGGCACTCGCGACGCACGTGGTTTGCCGGGGTAGCGCCCACGACGGCGCCGACCTCCATGCGCTTGGCCACGTAGCCGGGGTGATAGAGCTCGTTGACCTGACCGGTGGCAAGGCCGATCTGGTTGCCGTAGCTGGAGTAGCCGGCGGCGGCGGTGGTCACGAGCTTGCGCTGCGGAAGCTTGCCCTCGAGCGTCTCGGAGACGGGGACCGTGGGGTCGCCGGCGCCGGTGACGCGCATGGCCTGATAGACATAGCTGCGGCCCGAGAGCGGGTCGCGGATAGCGCCGCCCACGCAGGTGGCGGCACCGCCGAAGGGCTCGATCTCGGTCGGGTGGTTGTGGGTCTCGTTCTTAAAGAGGAACAGCCAGTCCTGGTCCTCGCCATCGACATCGACCTTCACCTTGACGGTGCAGGCGTTGATCTCCTCGGACTCATCGACATCAGTCATGACGCCGGTCTTCTTAAGGTACTTGGCGCCGATGGTGCCCATGTCCATGAGGCAGACGGGCTTGGCGTCGCGACCGAGCTCGTGGCGCATCTCCATGTAGCGGTCGAAGGCCTGCTGCACCACGGCGTCGTCGATCGTCACGTCATCCAGGACGGTGCCGAAGGTGGTGTGGCGGCAATGGTCGGACCAGTACGTGTCGATCACGCGGATCTCGGTGATGGTGGGGTCGCGATTCTCATCGCGGAAGTACTGCTGGCAGAAGGCGATGTCCGCCTCGTCCATGGCAAGACCGCGCTCGGAAATAAAGGCGGCAAGGCCGGCCTCATCGAGCTCGCGGAAGCCGTCGAGCACTTCGACGGGCTGAGGCTCGGGGGTCTCCATGTACAGCGTCTCGGGCAGGTCGAGCGAGGCGATGCGCGCCTCGACGGGGTTCACCACGTAGTGCTTGATGGCCTCGATGGCGGCTTCGTCCAGGGCGCCCGAGATCATATAGACCTTGGCGGAGCGCACGGCGGGGCGCTCGCCCTGGCTGATGAGCTGCACGCACTCGCTGGCGGAGTCGGCACGCTGGTCAAACTGGCCAGGCAGGAATTCGACGGCAAAGACGGCGCCGTCGCTTGCGGGGAGCTCGTCGTAGGTCACATCGACCTGGGGCTCGCTAAAGACGGTCGGCACGCAGGAGCGGAAAAGCTCCTCGTCGATGCCCTCGACGTCGTAGCGGTTGATGATCCTCAGGGCCTCGATGCCCTTGATGCCGAGAATCTCGGTCAGCTCGCCCTTGAGCTGCTGAGCCTCGACGTCGAACCCGGGTTTCTTCTCCACGTAGATACGAGAGACCATTGGTTCCTGCCTTCCTGATCGGTTGGGCGTACGGTACGGTATGCGGCAGCGGTCGGTTTGCGGGGCCTGCCCTGCGGTCGCCTTGAGCCACATGTTTGTAAACCTCACTATGATACGACAGCTCGCGGCGCGTAGAGGACGGCGAGGGTGCTACAGTGAAGCGCAAACAAGAGAAAGGCATCACATGGCATTCGTTTCGCTCGCCATCCATCGCACTCGTGGCCTTTGCAAGCCCCTTCATCGCTTCGGCGATTCCTGGAAAACCCGTTCCCGAAACGGTCTTTTTGCTCGTGTTCGGCGCGGTGTTGGGACCTCATATGCTTGGCGTCATCCATGTGGATGCCGAGGTCTCGCTTGTGTCAGAGCTCGGTCTGGCATTTTTGTTCCTGCTTGCCGGCTTTGAGATCGACCCAAAGAACATCACGGGCGTCGAGGGGCGCTACGGTATGGCCACGTGGGTTGTCACATTTTGTATCGCCTGGCTTGCCGTGCGCTTTACCCCGTGGTTCTCGGTCAGCCATTTCGACGGTATCGCCGTGACGCTCGCCTTGACCTCGACGGCGCTTGGAGCGCTCATGCCCATCTTGCGCGAGCGGTTGCTTGCCGGAACGCGCGTCGGTGATTCGATTCTCGCCTATGGTACGTGGGGCGAGCTCGGCCCCGTGCTCGCCATGTCGGTACTGCTGTCTGCCCGCACGGGTATCGAGACGCTGCTGATCTTGGGCCTGTTCGCCGTGGTGTGCGTGCTGCTTGCCGTGGTCCCCAGCCGCTCCAAACGCGTCGGCAGCCGCTTCTTTGCGTTTGTCGAGGAGCGCGCCGATACCACGTCGCAGACCTTCGTGCGCCTGACGGTGCTTATTTGGTCACGCTCGTGGCGTTCTCGGCCATCTTTAGCCTCGATATCGTGTTGGGCGCTTTTGCCGCCGGCTTCGTCCTGCGCTATATCATCCCCGAGGGCAACCATACGCTTGAGACCAAGCTCGACGGCCTGGCCTACGGCTTTTTGATCCCGGTGTTCTTTACCGTGTCGGGCGCAAAGATCGATCTGACGGCCGTGGTGTCGCGCCCCGGGCTGCTCGTGGGCTTTATCGTGGCGTTGTTGATTATTCGTGCCGTACCCATTCTTATTTCTATGAGCATTTGTCCTGCGACGCGCGATGTGTCGGCGTATGGTCGCATTACCGTGGCCCTGTACTGCACCACGGCGCTGCCGATCATCGTTGCCGTGACGAGCGTGGCCGTCAACGCGGGCGCGCTGTCGCAAGATATTGCGTCGGTCATGGTTGCCGCCGGTGCCATCACGGTGTTCTTGATGCCGCTGCTCGCGCAGCTCTTCTACCGCGTGGTCGATGCCGCGCCGGTCGCCGCCGTGGCAGAGGTTGCCGAGCATCCTGCCGAGGCACTCGATATCCTGCGTGCCCATCACGATTTGGCGAGTCTGCTCGCACGAGAGCACGAGCTGCTGACCTCGCATGGCCATGGTCGCGTATTCGAGGGCCTGCCTACGCTCGATACGATTGCCGAGCGTCTTTCCGCCGAGGCGGCGAGCGGCCACATCGATGCCCGCATCGTGGACGCGGCGCATCTTCTTGCCGATAAGACCTATGGCGACGAGATAGATCCGTCCGAGCTCACCCCGCGTGAGCGTCGCCGCCTAGAGCGCGCCAAGCTCGCTGTGCGCGAATACCGCCGCCGCATGCTGGAGCTCTATGCGCGCGAAGAAGCCGAAGACGACGACGGTAAGTAGTCGATACTTTCTCGGGGAAGCCGCGTCCCGCTTTGAAGGCTCGGAACGGGATGTGGTTTCCGAAACGGGGGCCGTTGGGAAGCTGTGTCCCGGAATGGGCGCTCAGAGTGGGATGCAGTTTCCGCGAGAGGCTCGTTAGGGAAAGCGCATCCCATTCTGAGCCGGAATTATGGGACGCAGTTTCCTTTTCGAATAGAAGGAGGTGCGCTGCCTGCGGTTGATGCAGACAGCGTGCCTTCTTGCATAAAGCTCTGCTGAGGTTTGAAATTAGCTCGCTATGTAAAAAAGACCCTTAATTCCCAATACTTCAAATTCTGAAATTAGACAATGCATTTCTTGAGTCTTAATTGCAAATATCGGATATATTCGAAATAATGAAAGACGATTAAGCTATTTGATTTCAAAGGAGCGATGAAGCGATGGCGTACAAGACGCTCGAAAAACTCTTTTATGCAGATCCAAGCTCCGATCGTTATGCTTGCCATGACGAGCTGCTGCGCGAGCGCCTTACTGCCGACGGCACGGTGCGGACTGGAATTCACCTTGAGCATGGTGAACTGTTCGCTTGTGTTCCTTTGAACCTGTCCGTTGCTAGCGAGCGGATCCTCAGAAAAGAGCGAAAGATTTCCAACCTGTGGAACAGCTTGCCTTATGTGGCTTTGGGGGCCTCGGATTCGTTCGCTGGTGCTTGAGGAGGTTGTTTTCAGCAACGAGATGGAGGGTGTGCACAGCACGCGGCGCCAGATTGAAGCGGCGCTGGAGTCTGCGGAGGATGCTGCGGCCGAACTTTGCGGTGCCGCCGAAAAGGAGCACACTCCTTTTATTGAATTCGCTCGCCTCTACCTTCAGCTGGTGGATGGTTCAAGTCGTCCCGGCAAACCCGAGGATATTCGCGAGATTTTCGATGCCGTCACTAAGGGCGTGCTTGACCCGAAGGACCGTCCGGATGGCAAGATGTTCCGTTTGGGTCCCGTTGTGATTGAGAACAGTCGGGGCAAGATTCTCCATCAGGGTGTTTCCTCGGAGCCCGAAATCATTGACCTCCTTGGCAAGATGATAGAGTTGGGCAATCGCGAAGATGTCCCAAGCCTCTATGCAGCCTCAATCTGCCATTTTCTCTTTGAGTATATTCACCCCTTCTATGACGGTAACGGGAGAACGGGGAGGTATCTTCTCGCGTTGAGCCTGAACGAGACGTTGTCGCAGCCTACGGTGTTGTCGCTCTCTAGGACGATTGCTGAGAATAAAACCGCATATTACAAGGCGTTTGACGTGGTGGAGAGGCCCCTTAACGGTAGCGAGGCTACTCCGTTTGTTGCAATGATGCTTGATTTGGTCGAGCAAGCGCAAGATGCCGTTCTGAGCGATTTGGCCGAAAAGCGCGTACAACTCGATGATCTCAAGCGGGCGATCGATGAACTCGACGATACGTTTACCGAAAGGGCAAAAGATATTCTGTTTTATGCGGCACAGATGCATATCTTCGGTGCCTTTGGTGAATCTACGCTTGATGGTGTGTCGGGCTATCTCGATGTGACAAAGCCGACAGCGAGTAGGTCATTGTCGAGCCTAATCGCTGCCGGATATTTAGAAAAGGTGTCCGCAAGGCCGCTCGTGTGCAAGATGACGGTGGCGGGACTTAATCTGCTCGGGCTAGAGTGAACATCGGTTATCAGACAAATGAACACTCCGAGCGTTTGCCCGCCATTCCTCCATGGTGTGAAATCGCTCTTATCCCATTGAGGCGCCTTTGAGGTCGCCAATGGACTGTTGCGGCAAGCGGTGAAAGCTATGATTCAATTTCGTTCGACACGTACGCCATGAGTTCATCGTCTAAGGCCTTCAAAGAGTCTTTGATTTCCCGCCTGCGCGCGCGGGCCTGTTCTATTTTTGTGTCACATTCTCGTTTCGCTTTGAATTCGAATGGACTGAAGAAAGAACGTCTGCTCTTAAGCTCTCGAAGTTCGTTCCCCAAACGGTCAAATTCATCTTCGAGCGCTTGTTTTTGCGACTTTTTAACAGGATTATCTAACCAATATTTGGCTTGGAGCTCTGCTTCTTTTTCAGCGCGCTCACGTTCCTTCTTCTTCTCGGGGTCGTATTCGTCACGCTTTGCCATGTCCTTTTCTAACTGTTCTCTCCGAAGCTGCTTTGCCTCATCGCTAAGGAAAAAGCCGTCGTTTGTTATTTGTTCGCTGGAGTGTCCGTAGTATCCGTAGTATCGGCGATTTGTTCGAACTTTGATACATAGCTCCTCGAGACTGCACAATATGCCCCAGCATCTTAAGAGCATCTCGTCTGTGGCAGTACCTTGTTTAGTGACTTTATTGTCAAAGAGGTCGATAGCTAAGCGAGCCGCTTTTATGCAACTATCGTACGCATCTATGCATAGATCAAAAGCTTCTTTTTCGTTGTCATAGTCGAAATCATCTGTCGCGTAGTAATCAAATACACGGACCTTGTTCCACCGTTCCGACCATGTGGAGCAGCCGTTGACCGCAGACTTTAGGATCGTGATTGCAGCATTGTAATACATTGATGAAATGTTGCGCGCTGCAAGACCGGAAAGGTCTTCGGTAAGGGCGCCGAGGAGATCTTCGATATTCTCGGGTATCTTGGCACTCTCCCCTGCTCTTTGCTGAGCCTCTTTACGGCAGCCGTTTGTAATTCGCACACGGCCTCTATATTTTTCCATTGGAGTTCACGCGACTGTAGGTGACGAATGAGCCCCGATTGAATTAACTCTAGATTCTTCGCATTCGGTAGATTTGCAAGTTCCTGGCAGAAATAGTCTATCTCAGAGTTTGCGATAGCTCGCAAATGCTCAATGAAACCTATCGCTATGTTTAGCGCGGTGTTTATCTCATCAAAATCTGATGGGGCTCGATTTAGCAGCTTTAGCATATTAATGCATGCTGCATTTGATTCCGACAAGCGATCGTTGTCAAACGTGAGCTGCCAGTCTATCGCTTTTGCCTTTATTGACCATGCCTCGGCGTTCTTAAGATCAATCTCGAGGGCCATGGAGGCATATTTCTCAGCATCAGCGTTGTTACCGGCTTTTTGAGCGGTTCTGGCCAAGGCGAGATATCGATCGACATCTTCAGTGCGGTCTGTTTTCACTGTGCCTTCGACTTGGACAACACCTTCGACCATCATTTTCTTTGCGGTTTCAAGCGTATATTTCATTCCACAGCTTTGACAGACGAAAAAGTCTCCATCCTTGATAATCTCTGTGCTACCGCAGAGCTCGCATTGTAGCGCTTTCATTTCGATTGCTCCATTTCATACCCCTTGCTGTTCATTTCCCGTATTAGTTTCTGCTTTATCTCAAAAACGTCTTCCTTGTAAGGGAGATATAAGATGCCGTTTATATCGGACGGTTTTTCTATTGGTGGGTCGGCTTCTTTGAGAAGGATCGCGGTCCTAGACCTGCCGAATTTCATCAGTAGCATCCCAAGCTCCAAAACTACGTTCTGGCGAGCTCTTGGCTGCGGTCGATCCTGTTTATTCTTTGGATAGCCTATGTCGTCCGGGGTCATAAGTACTATCCCGAAATTAGCGCAAGGGATGTATTCCATTAGTTGTTCGATTACTGTTCGGCCCCCTATAGGCTGATTATCGAGAAAAATAGGCTCGAGATTTAACTCTTCGAGAAGACGTTGGAGTTGGTTTCGTGCGGTTTTATCGTGGCCGTAAACAACGAAAACTTTGTTGTTTGGTTCATCAATGATTTCATCTTCGATGGCTTTTCGGACCTGATCAGCGTTATTTCCTTGACAAAAGAAGCCGCCGCTGTCGTAGACATATACGGCTGTTCCACTCTCGAGCTTTATTCGATAGCCAATAGTTTTGTATCTCCGGGTCGTTTTTACTGGAATTTCTTTTGAAATAAGAAGCGAGATTAATTTATCCTTATCGATCATTAGCTGTCCTTGCTTGCTTTAACCAGTGCTGCTCTTTGCCTTATCAATGAAGTCATGCGCAATATTTTCGAGTTCGCGCCTTCGATATCGTTTGATTCGATTGATTGCGATAGATCACGAAGTGCGCTCGATATTTCGTCTTCAACTTGAGCGCTTGCTTCACAACTGGCGGGGTCGGCAAGGCTTGAAGTTTCCAAGAAGCTGGTCATTGATGCGCGCAACTCTGAAGGTGATTCATCTAGAAGCAGTCTTAGCTGAAGTTCAAGGTTCTGCATGGATTGCGATTTGCTTGAAATTTGGTTTTCAATGGTAGATGCGTGAGATTCGGAAGCGCCTGTTGCGAAGAGCGTGGCTGTCGCAGCGCTTGCTAGCAGAAAACTGAGAATTGGAATTGCTGGAAGCGCCTCTGTTTTTAACGCGGACCCTAGTATGCCTAGCAACAATTGGACTGCAAACGATACGCCAATAACAAGTATCTTTGAGATACCAAATATCTTAAGATTCTTTTGGGGTCCAAATAACAAGGTTGAAACCACCAGGGCGAGCATGACCAAAGAGAATGCGCTCTCAATCCAAAAAGTGGTTGAGGGTCCAAATAAAAGTATTGTCACGCTTTCGATAGCTATGAAGAGGGCTACGGGGATTGCTGCAATATATGCCTGTGTGTTCTTCATTATGACCTCCGTGCTCCGCACTCGGGACAGAACTTCTCGGTTCCAGAGAAGCGATATCCACATTCGGAACAGAACTTTGCAGCACTTTGCTGCGAATTGGTATCCGCAGGGATGGGCTGCGTCGCGGACGTGCCGGTGGCTTGTGAGAGTGCATCGGTCATAACTGACCCCATGGTCCCGCCGACACCGGCCATTACGCCCAGACCAATTCCCATGTTTGCGTATTCGCCAGTCGCTTCGTTTTGGGCCATCTTTTCGGCAACATCGAAGCTGCGTTCCTGTTGATAGGTATAGCCTTCGATTTGCCGTTTTTCTGCGCGCGCTTTTGCGGAGATTACGGTGCGCTGCGCCGCAGTTTCTTGTTCGATAATGCTGACCTGTTGTTTTATCTGTGCTTCGCGTACGTCGGCATATTGCTTGAAATGGAGGTCCTTAAACTTCTCGTATACCGGATCACCTTCGGGTTTGACGATGGCGGTGACCAGCATTTGCGTTAATGAGAGGCCGTATGCGGCAAAGTCGGGAAGCAGCTTGTTCTTAAGCGAGTCGGATAACTCTTCAAGGTGTGCATCAAGTTCGAAAATGGAGAGTTTTTGTTCGGTAATTACTTGTGCCAGATGAGTTTTTACTCGAGTTTGCAGGAAAGCTTTGAAATAGCTGATCAGCTTGTCCTGGGAGAGCAAAGCTTCGGTTCCAACAAGCTTGAGAAGGAGCCTGCGGGGCTCTTTTACAGCAAGAGCCATCTCTCCGGACGCCCCGAGCGAGAGCGGAAATCCATAAGTCGGTTCCATGAACTGAATCTTGGAATTGGTTCCCCAGCGTATGCCCATCTGCTCGATGAGGTTAACAAAGTAGACTTCTGAGTGAAACGGGCTGACACCACCGGTCGTTATCTTCGAAATGCCGTTCAGTAACGGTAGATTTTGAGTCTCAAGTTCATGCCTGCCTGGTCCAAACGAATCCAGGGCCTGTCCATTAAGGAAGAAAATTGCTTCTTGGGTCTCGTGAACAATGAGTTGCGAGCCCGTATTGAAGTCTTCTGAGGGGTGTTTCCAGATAAAAGTTTGGTTATTGCCCTCATATTTGATGACATCCGTGATGCTCATAGTCCTCCTGCTTCCATGGTTAGTGATGTGGATTTGCTAAGATAGCCGCCGTTGCTACGACGGCAAAAGAAGTGCTGAGACCCAGGCGCAGGATGTCGCCGGGGTACAGCTGGGCGGGTGCGCCGGAGCTGATGTCGAGTTCGCTGTTATCGGCTGTTCGAATCAGATGCGTGCCGTTGGTCGAACCGAGGTCTTGTGCGTACCAAGCATTGTTCTCGGCGAAGATGCGGAGATGCTTGGCGGAGACATCCAGCCCAACATCGGTGACAGCGCCGTCTTCGAGTGCGAGCGCTCCGATGATGGAGCCCATGGTAGAAGGCTCAATGACATAAGGGCCCCCGACGACGAGTTCGTTGTCGATCCTGATAAGGCCGATCGCACGTTCGGTGCCCGTTTGTTTTAAATCGCATGGACAGAAAGAAATACTTGAGGGGGTAAACGACCTGACGTTCTCTGCGAATTCAAAGCGGTCCCTGATGTACGCGATAGCACGGGCCGGATCGCACCAACAGGCGGTCGAAACAACGAGCGTGATTGAGATAAGAGCCCTGTCATCTTTGTCTGGCTGGCTGCTGACGAGGCGCGAGGCGGCGTTCCGGTAAAGGAGCCCATTACGCCCACAGGCACCGAGCGCTTGAGCCATCGTGTCAGTCGCTGCCGCAATCATGGTATAGATGTCGGCGTTCGAATACCCTTTTTCCCGTAGCTTGTGCAGGATTTGATTCGATGCGCAGGACCAGTCGGCAAAGTAGCGATCTTCTAGGGAGCCCGGCTGCGAGTGCACAATCGTGCGCGAAAGCCAGCTGGTGTCCTGTGCCATTTGGGCGGTAGGCTGTCCATTTGTTAACGGCAGATCGGATAGTAACAGTTCGGCAAATGCGCGATGGCTCAGGGTAAATGAAGTCTTGAACAGGGAGAACATGACCTCGAGCGGTGTTTGCCGTCTTGGCATGACATTCTCCCTTCCTTGAACTTATTCGCTAAATAAAGGATAAGGGTGCCACTAGCCGATTTTACTGTGCAACAAATTGCATGTCGGTGAGCGGTCACGCCACCTGATGCGTTTGCTCCAGCATGAGAACTGGTTATCTTAGGGGCGCTATGCGGTCGCGTTTTGATTAGGATGGCACGACTCAGCCGCCCTTCGGGAAGCTGTGTCCCGGAATGGGCGCTCAGAGTGGGATGCAGTTTCCGCAAGGAGGTCCTGGGGGAAACCGTGCCCCGTTCTGATCCGAAATACTGGGACATAGTTTCCCTTTCATAACAGGAGAAGGCGC
>ENA-OQKK01000405-OQKK01000405.1-human-gut-metagenome-genome-assembly--contig:-NODE-405-length-11244-cov-3.208509_pt1 | contig 11244 bp, 8 predicted proteins | sample MGYA00242648_ERZ504797 | MGnify/ENA primary metagenome ERZ504797 (study PRJEB26092, sample SAMD00036412) | human gut metagenome | host: Homo sapiens | study: EMG produced TPA metagenomics assembly of... | reverse complement strand
GAAATAGCTCCAAAAACGGGAGATAATCCACGCTACGATATTTCGTACGGCAGAAAATCCTCGCTCGATACTCACCGACGAGCTTCAATGTGACAAAGGGACTGTCCATTTGTCACATTCCTAGACAGGTTTGACCTCCAGCTTTATCCCCTCGACACGGGAGTCGCCCAAAACATCCGGAAGGGTCCAAGTCGCATACAGAGGCAGATAGAGAACGCCCCCGTCACGCTCAACGTTGCCTCTCGAGAAAACAATCCCGCGCTTTACGCCATACTCGGCCGTTTCTAGCACATGGTTCAACGCGGCGTGCGCATGGTAATACGTCCCCAATTTAACCTCGATGGGCACAGCCGTCCCATCCGGGCCGTCAATCACGAAATCGACCTCGCCCCGTTTCTTGGTCTGGTAGTAATACAGCCCTCTTCCCTGGGCAGCCAGCTGCTGAGCCACCACGTTTTCGTACACGCCGCCGAGGTTGGGCTCCTTGCTGTCGAGGTACGCCGCCTGGGCGACCCCGATAGGATAACGGGCCATCAGCATCCCGATATCGGACTGGTACAGCTTGAACTGGGACGCCCGTGCCGTCTTAAGCAGTGGGGACTTGGGCTCGGTCACGATGTCGGTCTTGAGAGCGACGCCGGCATCGACAAGCCAGACAAAATCTCGCTGGTATTTCTCGTAATGCGCCTTGGGATCTATGGAGTTGAGCACGAAACGCTTGTTCTCGCCCTCCAGCATGACAGGAAGCTGGTCGAAGATACTCTGCACCTGGAGCGCGCGCCCGTTCGCGTATTTCGAGATATCCCGACGGTATTGCCCGTTCAGCTCGGACTGGAGCTGGCGGACAGATGCCAGATCACCCTGCGTGTCGAGGAAGCGCTGCACGATCTCCGGCATACCGCCGACGACGATATAGGTCCTGAAGTTTGCCATCATTGCGTCGTGAATATAACCAGGAACCGGCGTCTCGTTGCGGCACGCATCGCAAATCGAGCGCCGCGCCTCTTCGCTCACCCCGATTGCCCAGCTGAACTCCTCAAAATCCAGCGGGAACATCCTGAGCTCATGGACGTACCCCACGGGATAAGACCTGACGCCCTTGAATTGGGTCCCAAGCATGGACCCCGAGAATGCCCAGCGACAACGGCCGTCCTCGACAAGGAACTTGGCCATCGTCATGATGTCCGGCGCCTCCTGCACCTCGTCGATAAACACGAGGGTCTCGCCCGGCGCTATCGACTTTCCCGAGAGAAGCGTCACCCTGCTAATGAAATCATCGGCATCTCGCGCCTCGAGGAGAGCGTCCCTTGCCTGGCGATTTTCCATGAGGTTGAGCTCGATGTAGGTTGCGTAGTTCGACTTACCGAACTCGCGAATCGAGTAGCTCTTGCCGATTTGGCGAGAACCCGTGACGAGCAGCGCCTTTCGTTCGATGAATCTCTGCCAACGATTAAGCTCGTCTGCGATTTTCCTGCGCAACATAAGCTCTCCCTTCGCCACGATAAATGAAATTCAGAAATTTATATCGACTATTATCAATGAAATGCAGAAATTTTTAGTACCGAAATTGGATGAAATGCAGAAATTTGACCTTACTCGCATACAGAATATAGACGAGAGCGCCTAAGCATAAGCGAGCTCATGATTCCCATATACAAATCGAGCGTGGATTTTCTCCCACTTTGAGCGTTCAATCGCGCCCAAAACGGGAGAAAATCCACGCTCAATGTTTCAATGGGAGAAAATCCTCGCTCGGCTACTCGTCGACGATCTCGGCGAGCCAGACGTTTAACGTATCGACCTCGGGGCAGCAGAACTTTGCCGTACCAGGCTCGTTGCCAGGTACGGTTCCGCCATAGCGCAGGATATCGATATAGGGAAAGCCCACATGGCAGGCCATGGCGCACATCTTGCCGCGGTCTCGGTCAAAGTCAAAGACGTCGCCCGGCTTGTGACCATGGTGGCAGCGGCACGTCCCCAGCTGGTCCACGCAGCTCACGCGGATACGCGGCCGCTTGCCACGCGGCGCGCCGAGCGGCCTGTTCTCGCCCGCAGGCTTGACGCCGCCCTCGCCAGCGTTACTCATGGTCAATCACATCCAGGCAGGCCTCGATGGGAAGGCCGGCCGACTTGTCCTCTTGGTCGGCATTGCGCTCGATAAGCTCAGCCACCACACGCATGGCATCGGACGTCGCGCGCTGCAGACTCCAACCTGCCATAACGCGGCCCATGAGCACCGCCGAGAACGTATCGCCCGTGCCCGGGAAATAGACCGGAATGAGCTCAAAGGGAATCGTGAAGTACTCCCCCGCCACATGGTCGTAACCGATAACCGCGTTCGTGCCATTTACCACGGCGCTCGTAATGACCACCGACTTGGCACCCAGCTCGCGCACGGCGTCCACAAGGGCGCGGGCCTCATCGGGCGTGATCTGCTCTGCAATAGGCGTATCGGCGAGCAGACAGGCCTCGGTGTAGTTGGGCACCGCGTAGTCTGCGCACTCCAGCAGGTGCCGCATAAGGCCAATCGTGGACTCGGGCACACCGGCATAGAGCTTGCCGTTGTCGCCCATGATGGGATCGACGAACACCTTGGTGCCCTTTTGCGCGCGGCGGTGGCAAAAGTCCGAGATGATACGCGTCTCTTCCTCGGTCACGATAAAGCCGGTCGAGATGGCGTCGAACTCAAAGCCGAGCTCCTCCCAGATGGCGAGGCTCTGGCGCACGTACTCGGTGGTGTCGTGGATGTAGAACTTGGGATAGTTGAGCGTATCGGACACAAGTGCCGTCGGCAGGTTATGGATACGGTAGCCCATGTGCGACAGCACCGGCAGCATGGCGGAAAGCGCGACCTTGCCGTAGCCGCACATATCGTTAATCAGCAGCAGCTGAGTATTCTTCATGAGGGTCTCCCTTGTTTCGGGCGCGGCGCGGCAGCGCCACAGTGCGACTAAGTGTAGCGCAGGGGACGTTGTGAACGGGCGCTGGCACCGCAGAGGACGAATTGTTGCGGAAAGGTTACGGGAAGGAGGAAGTTAGTCGTTGGGGACGTTCTTAAATGACTAGTCGACACAAGGAGTGTCCCCAAATGCCGGCACATAAGGAACGTCCCTAAGTGCCGCTCGAACATAATAAGTTTGGTACCTTGACATTTATTTACCGTGCTCCTAAATTGGTTAGGCACAAAACAATTCCACTACCTAACTAAAGAAAGGAGCAACACTAATTCATGTGCGATGAACCTCTTAACCTTTGTTCGCACGAGCCCGGCGGCGACCCGTCACAGCCGGCGGATGTACCCGAAGCGGTCAGTGCCGAAGACAAACTCGCCAAGCGCATCCTGAGCGGCCTGGGTTTTTGCGGCCATTACATGCATTTTCATGGCGGAGGCGTGTCCGGCAAGGCGCCCATCATCTGCCTGCTGGCCAAGCAGCCCGGCGGCGAGATGTCGCAGCAGGAACTCGGCATGCACTTTGACCTCAAGCCGGGGTCGCTTTCCGAGATCCTGTCCAAGCTCGAGGTCAACGGCCTCATCGAGCGCAGCCGTAACCCCAAGGATCGACGGCAACTCACCATTCGCCTGACCGAAACCGGCCGGGAAAACGCCCGCATCGACCAGGCGGCCCGCATCCGCTTTAGAGAACGGGCCTTTAGTGCCCTCACTCACGACGAGCGCGAGCAGCTCGCCGAAATGCTCGAGAAAATCCGTGTAACCTGGGAGGAACTGGATGATTAAAACCCTCATGGGCAGCATCCGTGACTATATGAAAGTCACCGTTGCCACGCCGTTGCTCGTGCTTGGCGAGGTGCTCTGCGAGATGCTGATTCCATTTATCACCGCCAACCTGATCGACGCCATCAAAGACGGCGCCGCCGTAGCCGAGATGCTTCCTACCGCGGGCCTTTTGGTGCTCATCGCGCTGACATCGCTTGCTTTTGGCGCCGCGGCAGGCGTCACCTGCAGCCATGCGAGCTGCGGCTTCGCCAAGAACCTGCGTCACGACCTGTTCTACAAAATCCAGACGTTCAGCTTTGCCAACATCGATGAGTTCTCGAGCTCCTCGCTCGTCACGCGCCTGACCACCGACATCAACAACGTGCAGCAGGCCTTTATGATGATCATCCGTATCGCCGTGCGCGCGCCGCTGGTATTGATCTTCGCCTTTACCATGGCATTTATCATGGGCGGCAGCGTTGCCATGGTCTACCTGGTCATCATTCCGCTGCTGGGCTTTGGGCTGTTCTTTATCATCTTTAAGGTGCGCCCCATCTTCTCGCGCGTGTTCCACAAGTACGATGCCCTTAACGAGTCCGTCGAGGAAAACGTCACCGGCATGCGCGTGGTTAAGAGCTACGTACGCGAAGACTTTGAGAAGGAGAAGTTCGCGGCCGCCGCGCGCGATGTCCAGATGGACTTCACCCGCGCCGAGAAGCTGCTCGCCTTTAACAACCCCATGATGAACATCTGCGTCAACGGCGCGTTTGTCGTCATCATCTACCTGGGCTCCAAGCTCATCATCACGAGCCAGGGCACGCTGTTCGACGTGGGCCAGCTCTCCTCGACCTTTACCTATGGTTTCCAGATTCTCATGAGCCTGATGCAGCTGTCGATGATCTTTGTCATGGTGACCATGGCCGACGAATCGGCACACCGCATTGCCGAGGTGCTGGCCGCCGAGCCCACGATCGCCGATCCCGCCGAGCCCGTGCTCGAGGTTGCCGACGGTTCCATCGACTTTGACCACGTGAGTTTTAAGTATTCCAAGCATGCGAAGCGCCAGGCGCTCGACGATATCGACCTGCACATTACGAGCGGCGAGACCATCGGCATCATCGGCGGCACCGGCTCGGCCAAGTCCACGCTCGTTAACCTCATCGCCCGCCTGTACGACACCACCGAAGGCGCTGTGCGCGTGGGCGGCGTGGACGTGCGCGACTACGACCTGGACGCGCTGCGTCACCAGGTCGCCATGGTGCTGCAGAAAAACGTGCTGTTTAGCGGCACCATCGCCGAGAACCTGCGTTGGGGCGACCCGAACGCCACCGACGAGGAAGTCCGCGAGGCAGCGCATCTGGCCTGCGCCGACGAGTTTGTCGACGGTTTCCCCAAGGGCTACGACACCTGGATCGAACAGGGCGGCTCCAATGTTTCGGGCGGTCAGAAGCAGCGCCTGTGCATTGCACGCGCCCTGCTGCGTCGCCCCAAGATCTTGATCCTGGACGACTCCACCAGCGCCGTCGACACCAAGACCGACGCAAAAATTCGCGCAGGTCTGGCAAGCTATCTGCCCAACACGACCAAGATCATCATCGCCCAGCGCATCAGCTCCGTGCAGGACGCAGACCGCATCATCGTCATGGAGGGCGGCCGTATCGCACAGATCGGCAACCACGAAGAGCTGCTCAAGACGAGCGAGATCTACCGAGAGACCTTTACCTCGCAAAACAAGATGTCTGCCGAAGGTACGCAAGACGCCGACGACGTCTCTGGCGACGCGAACACGGCGGCAGACAACACCGACATGACCGCAACGCAAGCTCAGACCCAGGAAGGAGGCGAGGCCCATGAGTAAGGCAACGACCGCCGAGCGCGCGCTCAACCGCAAGGGCGGCACCATGTCGCGCCTCATCAAGACGCTCTTTGGCTTCTATCCCGTGCTTTTGCCCCTCGTCGTCGCCGGCGTGGTGCTCTGCGCCATCATCAACTCCATCGGCGCGACCTTCCTGCAGAGCGCCCTGCAAATTATTGGCGAATCGTGGCAGTCGGGCGATTGGGAAGCCGCGCAGCCCAAGATCGCACAGCTCGTGACCACCCTCGCCTGCATCTACGGCGTCGGCGTCCTGTCCTCGCTCTTCTGGAACCGCGCCATGGCTATCGTCACGCAGGGCTCGCTCGAGAAGCTGCGCGAGATGATGTTCAACCGCATGCAGGACCTGCCGATCCGCTACTTCGACACGCACCAGCGCGGCGATATCATGAGCCACTACACCAACGACATCGACACGCTGCGTCAGATGATCAGCCAGTCGCTGCCCAACCTGCTCATGACGATCATCATCATCGTCACGGTGTTCTTTATCATGCTGTACTACAGCGTGTGGATGTGCCTGGTCATCATCGCCGGCGTCGCCTTTATGACCTTTATGACCAAGCTGCTCGGCTCCAACTCCGCGCGCTTCTTCATTGCGCAGCAGACCGAGCTCGGCGTGGTCGAGGGCCATATCGAGGAGGTCATGAACGGCCAGAAGGTCGTCAAGGCGTTCTGCCACGAGTCTGCCGCCGAGGCCGATTTTGACGAGCGCAACGAAAAGCTCTTCGAGGTCTCCCAGAAGGCCAACATATACGCCAACATCCTCATGCCCATCCTTATGAACCTGGGCAACCTGCTCTACGTGCTGGTCGCACTGGCGGGCGGCATTTTCCTGGCGCTGGGCGTGCCCAACCTGAGCATCTCGGGCATGGCGCTGTCCATCGCCGTCGTGGTGCCGTTCCTCAACATGACCAAGCAGTTCTGCGGACAGATCGGCCAGATCTCGCAGCAGATCAACGCCGTGGTCATGGGTCTGGCCGGCGCCGACCGCATCTTTGAGCTCATCGATGAGGAGTCCGAGGCCGACGAAGGCTACGTGACACTCGTCAACGCGCAGGTCAACCCCGACACCTGGCAGCTCGAGGAGGCTGACCACCACACTGGCATGTGGGCATGGAAGCATCCGCACCGTGCAACCGGCGAGATCGAGTACGTACCGCTGCGCGGCGACCTGGTCATGGACAACGTCGACTTTGGCTACACGCCCGACCACGAGGTGCTGCACGGCGTGTCCGTGTTTGCCAAGCCGGGCCAGAAGGTCGCGTTTGTCGGCGCCACCGGTGCCGGTAAGACGACCATCACCAACCTCATCAACCGCTTCTACGACATTGCCGACGGCAAGATCCGCTACGACGGCATCAACGTCAACAAGATCCGCAAGGCAGATCTGCGCCGCTCGCTGGGCGTGGTGCTGCAGGACGTGAACCTGTTCACCGGCACCGTGATGGACAACATCCGCTACGGCAACCTGGACGCCACCGACGAGGAGTGCATCGCGGCGGCAAAGCTCGCCGGCGCCGACGACTTTATCACCCGCCTGCCCGACGGCTACGACACCATGCTCACCGGCAACGGTGCCCAGCTTTCGCAGGGCCAGCGCCAGCTGATTTCGATCGCGCGCGCCGCCGTCGCCGATCCGCCGGCGATGATTCTGGACGAGGCCACGTCGAGCATCGACACCCGCACCGAGGCCATCGTGCAGGAGGGCATGGACAAGCTCATGGAGGGCCGCACGACATTTGTCATCGCGCACCGCTTGTCCACCGTGCGCAATTCCGACGCGATCATCTGCCTGGACCACGGCCGCATTATCGAGCGCGGCAACCACGACGAGCTGATCGCTAAGCGCGGGTATTACTACCAGCTGTATACCGGCGCGTTTGAGCTGGAGTAGGACCAGTTACTGACGGAGGGTGCCCCGGGGGCGGCGGGGTAATTCCTCCGTGCTCAAACATTCTCGCTGCGCTGCGAAACTGCGCGCGGAGGAAATACCCCGCCGCCCCCGGGGCACCCTCCTGCGCGCAATCAGCCCGTTGTTTAAAACGGATAAAGGTTAGTGAGGCCCTGGCCGTTTGGCCAGGGCCTCGTTTTGTGTAAGCTACTTGAGGAGTTGGGCCATGGCGTTGACGATATTTGTACTTGGAGGGTGGGCTCGAGCGGGTAGTGCAAGAAGACCGGCACCTCGCGGCCACATAGGAACGGCACGCCTACAAAAGCCGAGTGCACGCCCGACCACGCCCCGCAAGTGAGCACCGCGTCGCCCTTTTCCTCCGCCTCGTTAAAGAGCGCAAAGTCAAAACTGTCCACGTCGATCACGTCCACGCCGCCATCGGCCAAAAGATCGATGCGCAGGCTGTCCATGGCGTCGTTGCCGTGGCGCAGTACGCGCAGACGCATACCCTCCAAGTCGGCAACCGTAATGCGATTCTTGCGCGCCAGCGGGCTCGTGCGCGGCACATCAATATAAAACGGTACGTTGACGATAAGGAGCTTTTGGCAGGCATCACCCCAGCGTGGGGTTGAAAAACTCGATTGCACCACATCGACCTCGCGGCCCAAGCTGCGCATGACGGTCTCGCGCTCGTCGTAGAGATCGCTTACCGGCACGATCTCAAATCGCAGCGACGGTTCCAGATCGTGGATGCCCGACCACATCGACAGCGTTTGGCGCCCCGGGCACATCATCGACACGCCCAGGCGCACGGCACCGCCATCGCCCGCCGCGCGTCGGGCACGGCGCAACGCATCCTCGGACTGACGCATGATCGAGCGCGCATCGTCTACCAGCAGCGCACCCGCCGGCGTCACCTTAACGCCCGAATGCGAGCGCTCGAACAACGTGATGCCAAACTCGGCCTCGAACCCCGACACCTGTTTGACGAGAGCCGGGGTCGACACACGTAGTTTTGCCGCCGCGCGCGAGAAGCTTCCCAGCTCCGCGGCGGCCGATATGGCCTCAAGTCGTCGATCGTACACGTTAATCTCCCGTTTTCGCGCCCGTGGCCACATGGTGCCACAGGAGGTTGTTTTCGCAGGTCATGCGCTCAATTGAGAATAAACTGCATCGCACAGTGTAAACCTATGGTTAACGCCATTCTAACAAATATGCAATTCACCTGCGCAAATGCAAAGCATACGATAACCAGCGAAAACCACGTGGGTCGGTTAATGGGAGCGACCCACCGGGAGGCATAAGAAGGGAAGTTCCTATGAGCAATTGGCTTAAGCTCGAGGGCGATGTCTGCGCCGTGACCGGCGCGCTCGGCGGTATGGGCGTCGAGATTTGCCGCGAGTTCGCCCGCAACGGCGCCAACGTCGTCCTGCTCGACCTGGACGAGGAGAAGGTCAAGGCCGCTGCCGCCGACCTTGCTGCCGAGTTTGGCATCCACGCCGAGGGTTACAAGATGAACGCCACCGACGAGGCCGAGGTTCAGGCTGCCGTCGACGCCACCATCGCCAACTTCGGCCGTGTCGACGTCCTCGTCAACACCGCCGGCATCCTGCGCTTCGCAGCCATGGAGGACCTGCCGCTCTCCGACTGGAACGAGGTCATCAACGTCAACCTCACCGGCTACTTCATCACCTCGCAGCGCTTTGGTCGCGAAATGATCAAGGCTGGCCAGGGTCGCCTGGTGCACATCTCGACCGTTGCCAGCCACTCCCCCGAGACGTTCTCGGGCGTGTACAGCTCCACCAAGGCCGGCGTCAACATGATGTCCAAGATGCTCGCCGCCGAGTGGGGCCCCTACGGCGTGCGCTCCAACTGCGTCGAGCCCTGCTTTGTTAAGACCCCGATGTCGGCGAGCTTTTACGCCGACCCCGAGGTCGAGAAGAGCCGCAGCCGCCTCATCGCCACGCGCCGCATCGGCGAGGTCAGTGATATCGCCAACGCCGTCATGTTCCTGGCGTCCAAGCGCTCGGACTTTACCACCGGCGACGCCATCAAGGTCGATGGCGGCTTCTCCAATATGATGGGCGACCTCACCGCCAAGCCCGGCGGCCGTCGAGCCTTTGCCGACAACTACCTCAAGAACAAGGGTGTCGAGCTTTGGTCCGACGAGTCTGGCGTCGCAAAGCCCACTGACCAGTAAACCAGCCTGACAGGGAGGCTCGCGGTGACGCCTGCCCCTCCCCCGCATCGATTAGAAAGAGTCCAATGGCTTCCACCAACTCCAACAAGGGTCGCGCCGTCGTGCTTTCCGCCGCGTGCGTCACCATGTTCTTCATCAGCTCCATCGCGCTGTATTCCGTCGTGAGCAAGAACCTGCTCGCCGTCTACCCCGAGTGGTCCAGCGCTCTTACCTGGGCTTTCCCGGTCTTTCAGACCATCATGGCCGTAACGGGCATCTTCGCCGGCCGCATCTCCGATAAGATCGGCCCGCGCAACGTCGTGATCGCCGCCGCCGTGTGCTACGGCCTGGGCTGGTTCATGTCCGGCACCGTTACCGAGCCGTGGCAGTTCTACCTGTGGTTCTCGCTCGTCGCCGCCATCGGCAATGGCCTGGGCTACAACCCGGCGCTCACCACCGGCCAAAAGTGGTTCATCGACAAGAAGGGCCTCGCCTCCGGCATCACCCTTGCCGCCTCCACCGCCGGCCCCGCCGTGCTGTCCCCGGTGCTCGCCTCGCTGCTCATCCCGAGTCTCGGCATCTTTGGCGCCCTCAAGGCACTCGGCGTCATCTTCTTTGTAATGATCGCCGCCTCCGCCCTGTTCCTGAAGGCCCCCGAGGCCGGCTGGCTGCCCGAGGGCTTCGAGGCCCCCAAGGGCGGTGCGCACGCCGGCACCTTCGGCGACCTCACCCCAGGCGAGATGGTCAAGACCCCGCGCTTCTGGGTCCTCATCGTCACCTTCGCCTTTGCCGCCACCGCGGGCACCCTGCTCGTGGGCAAGGTTGCCTCCATCGCCGCCGTCCAGCTCTTCGCCGACCCCACGAGCGCCGCGGCCGTCGCCCTCGGTGGCGTGGTGGTCTCCGTCAACACCTGCGCCAACCTGGTCGGCCGTCTGCCTTTGGTCAGATCATCGACAAGCTCGGCGCCTACAAGTCGCTGCTCATCAGCCTTGTCGTCACCATCGTCGCACTCGTCATCATGTCGATGAGCTTTACGCAGAGCATGTTCTTTGTGGCGCTCGCCCTGCTCGGCTTTAGCTTTGGCGCCCTGCTCGTCATCTACCCGCCGCTTACCGGTGGCGCCTTTGGCACCAGCAACATCGGTGTCAACTACGGCATCATGTTCTTGGGCTATGCCGCTTCTACCTGGATCAGCCAGCCCATCACCGCCGTGCTGTATCACGCCGAGGCCGGCAGCGCTGCCTACCAGCAGTCCTTCTACGGCGCCATCGTGATCGCCGCCATCGCCGTCGTGCTCACCGTCTACATGATGGTCTCCGACAGCAAGAAGAAGTCCGCCTAGTTATACCAATGTGGCAAAGGGACAGTCCCTTTGCCACATTCGCCAGCCACCAGCATTAAGGAGTCGAAATGTCTGAGCTCAACCCCGTCCGCATTGCCGTCATCGGCGCCGGCGCCATGGGCCGCAACCACATCCGCTTTGTCACCGAGGAGCCCGAGGCCGAGCTCGTCGCCATCGCCGACGCCTTTGAGGGCGCCCGCGCCACGGCCGAGGCCGCCGGCGTGCCGTTCTTTACCGATCC
>ENA-OQKK01000404-OQKK01000404.1-human-gut-metagenome-genome-assembly--contig:-NODE-404-length-11260-cov-2.452079_pt1 | contig 11260 bp, 12 predicted proteins | sample MGYA00242648_ERZ504797 | MGnify/ENA primary metagenome ERZ504797 (study PRJEB26092, sample SAMD00036412) | human gut metagenome | host: Homo sapiens | study: EMG produced TPA metagenomics assembly of... | reverse complement strand
CCCACATTCCAGCCGGAATGATTGATCACCCATGACACATAGCCGGAGCAGTCAAAGGATGTAGACGGGCTGGAGCCGCCCCACACATAGGGATAGCCGATGTATTTCTCTGCCTCTGAGAAAATAGCGGCGAATGTTTCATCGTCCAGATATTCCCCCGGAACCTCATAGCCCTCCGGCGGGTTGGTAATGTATTTGTCCACATAGGGAGAGTCGGGAAACAGGTCGGGACGGTTGCCGAGGGTGGACATATAGATGGAATACCGGGACATCTGTTCTTCGCTCAACAAGGAAACAGGCAGGTGGGACAGGTTTTTGTTTTCCAGCGTCACATAGCAGATGTACCACGAATAGGGTTCATCGTCGCTGTCATAGCGTGTCTCCACCTCCACACGCTCCGTCAGAATATACTGGCGGTCAAAGAGCATTTGCAGGGAGCCCTCCACCTGCGAAAGCGTCCATTCCCCCTCATGGAGTGCCGACAGCAGGGAAATGAGCACATAGGGATCGTGTTCGATCTCGTCCAGATCGAAGTGGTACTCATCATAATCATGGGTGCTTTCGTAAGTATCAAGGTAGGTTTGCAGTTCTGCCTCCAGCCCGGCATAAGCCGCCTCCGCCCCTAAAATCGCCTCATCCGCAGAGGGGTAAGTGGTGGCTCCCAGCGCCCCGGCTCCGGCGTTGCCGATGGACACCAGCGAGGACGAACAGGACTGGAGCAGGACGATCACAAGGACACAGGCCAGCGCCAGCAGGCATCCGACTGGATGGCGCTTCACAAACCCGGCGGCCCGGGCTGTCAGCTTTTCCGTGGCGGCGGCTGTTTTCCCGGCGGCTTTTGCGCTCTGTTTTGCGGCCTCCTTCGCCCGCTTCTGGTATTGCCTTCTAAGCCGCTGTTTCTGCCAGTACCGGGTAAAATAGTTTTTGGAAAGCTCCGGGTGCTCCTGTGCGGCGGTGTGGAAATGATAATCCGCCGCCGCTTTCTGATACTTGGCCTCGGCCCGGCTGGCCGCCCTTGCCGGATGCTCCCGGACTTTGCGCTTTACAAACCGGGAGCCATGCCGCAGGATAACCTCCCCGGCAAGCTCCGAACGGTGGGCTCCTTCCGTTCCTACATTTTCCTGCTCCACCTCGTAGAGCTTGCCATGCACAAAGCCGTGAACGCCCCATCCAGCGGCCCCCGCCGCCTTACGGATCGGGCCTTTTTGTTTGGGCGGCTTCTGCTTTGCCAGCTTTTCCCGGGCGGCTTCCCGTTTTTCGCCCCGCTTTTCCATGCGGAGCTTGGATGCCGCTGCCTGTTCCTGCTGGCTTTTCTGCCGAAATTTTGACTTTGGGACACTTTGTCCCGAAGTGCCAGACGCCCCGGGCTCCTGTTCAGAGCCAGCCCCAAAAGCAGAGCCCCCGGGCTCGGCAGCTCCGCCTCCGGGTTCCGTATGCGTTTGGGACTCCGGGCGTGGTTTATCGGTTTTCGCTTCATTCTTCATATCCTCCGGTCGGGTGGTTAAGAGGTCATAGATTTCCCCCTTCGGGAACCGATCCACAAACGGGATGGTCACATTCCCGTAAAACAGCAGGCCCTCGCCGGAATTAGAGTGGGTAATGTAGGAAAGCTGATGCTCGGAAATACCGAGCTGTCTTGCCAAAATCGCCCGGTCGCTCTGAGCTTGCGAGAGCAAAATCATAAAATCGGTGTTATCCAGAATGTTCTCAATCTCCCGGCTGGCCAGAAGGTCTTTTACATTCTGCGTGAGGGCGCTGGGAACGCAGCCTTTCTTTCTCAGCATTTTCCACACCGCCACAAAATAGCTGGCGGTCAGCGGATCACGGAGCAGGACATGGAACTCATCGAAGTAGCACCATGTCGCCACGCCCTCCCGGAAGTTGGTATCTACCGCCTGGGACACAAATTCATTTGTGATGTGCATGGCGATCTTGCGGAGGTTTTCTCCCATGTTTTTCAGCACGATACACACCACCCGGCTGTCGGTTTTCACATTCGTGGGATGGTTAAACAGGTTGAGGGAGCCGGTGCAGTAGAGCTCAAGGGCGGTTGCCACACGCCGGGCCTCGGGCTCCGGCTGTTTCAAGAGCTCCTCGTACAAGTCCTGCAAAAGCGGGGTTTTTCCCGTATCAAGCCCAAGGGCCTGTTCCCGGTACACCAGCCGCACACAGCGGTCAACAACTGTCTTTTCGATGGGCTGTAAGCCTTCCTTTCCGCCTACCACCAGCTCGCACAGGGAAAGCAGGAAATCTGCCTTCATGGAAAGAGGGCTCTCCCCGGCGGCCATGTTAAGCTCCACATCCATCGGGTTTAGGTGGTGGTGGCTGTCCGGGGCAATCTCGATCACCTGTCCGCCCAGCCTGCGAACCAGCGGGGCATATTCGCCCATCGGATCAACAATGATAATCCGATCCTGGGGGGATGGTCAGAAAGACATTGAGCAGTTCCCGCTTTGCCGCAAAGGATTTTCCCGAGCCCGTAGAGCCGAGGTACATTCCGTTGGCCGACTTCAGCTTTTTGCGGTCAGCCATAATGACATTGTGGGAAAGGGCGTTCATGCCATAGTAGAGGGCCTGCCCGTCCATCCGCAGCTCCCTTGTCATAAAGGGGATAAAAATTGCCGTGGAGCTGGTTGTCATACCTCGCTGGATCTCCACTTCGTTGTAGCCGAGAGCCAGCGAGGACACAAAGCCCTGCTCCTGTTGCCAGTCCAGCCGCTTGAGGGCGCAGTTGTATTTCTGTGCGATGCCGCCCACGGTAAACACATCGTTTTCCAGCCGCTGGCGGGTAGGGGCCATATTGACTACCGTAAAAGTCAAAAGGAACATTCTCTCGTTGCGGGACTGGAGGTCAGCAAGAAGCTCCGCCGCATCCTTGGAAAAGGTAATGAGGTCGGGCGGGAGAATGTCGGGATCGTACCCGGCCCGGACAGCCTTCCGCTGTTCCTCCACCTTCATTTTTCCGATGTCGGAGATTTTTCCCTTGATGGTTTTGATAGCCTTTAGCTGATCCACCGTCTGGATATGGAGGGTTACGGTCATTTCCGCATCCAGCTCCAGAATTTCCGCCAGCAGTTTATCCGAGAGCTCAGACGCTAAAATCTGCAAGTAGGAAACAGCGCCCCAATACTGGCCCACCCGGAACAGGCGGGAGTGCCGGAAGTCAAAGCTGTCCGGGGCGATATAGTCCTTGGTGCCGAGCCCCGTCTGCGGGATGTCCTTCCATGAAAAGCGGAACGGTTCCCGGTTGCCCGGATGCATCTGGCTGTGAAGCAGGGCCAGCCTTGCCCGCCCGTCCATCGGTTCACAGGGAACGCCCAGCCGCTTAAAGTTGCCCATCACATCGGCCTCCACACGCTCCAGACGGGGCCGGGCCTCCACGATCCCTCCGGCTGGGATGCCGAAAGTAATGTACTTGGAGCGTTCAATCCCGTTGTTAGACCGGGCGATCTGGTTTTTCAGCATCCCGGTAAATTCCTCCCGGACGCTGTTAAAATCATCATCCGCCTGGGGAATGTTTACCTTATAGCGGCTCCGGGAGTGGGAGCGGCGGTTGATAAAGGAAAGCTGGAACGGCAGGGAGCTGTCAAAGTAGTTGAGAAATGAGCTCCAGCCGCCAAAGATTGCAGTCTGATCCTCGGTGGATGCCACGGAGTAATTGATGTCCTCATATTCCACGGTCTTTGTGTAGAGCCCGCCGGGGAGCTTGCATACCCCGTCCGGGTGCATCGCCACATAGGGGATCGTCTGCTGGGCGGACAGGGCCGCCCGGTTTTTAGCCTTTGCGGTTTTTCTTCCGCTGGTTGGATTTGCCTTTCGCAATCGCATCCTCCTTTCTCACAGCGCCCCGTCCGGCAAAGGGGGCGTAAATGTTTTGTGTCTGATAGGGCCTGACTCCGGGCCGCAGAAACCGGGCCCGTATGATGTTTTTCAGCACCTTTTCCGCCGGGAGCCCGTCTTTTTCATACATGGCCAGAAGAAACGCCGGGAGCATCACGGTCAACATAAGGAACATGGCCCCGGTATTACCGATAGATCCTCGGGCCAGCAGATAGGACGGGATGCCTACCGCCGCCGCACAGCCAAAACAGATGAGCTGGCGCTTGGTAAGGTTTAGGGCCATTTTGGTTTTACTTTTGACAGGTCGTTGGGTACATTCACATAGGGCATGGATCAGCCTCCTTTCCGGCCCCTTTAACCTCGGGACACTTTGTCCCAAAGTCCGGGATCGTGCTTTTCACTTCATTTCCCCACACCTCCCAGCCGGGCGGGGACTGTCTGGCAAAGAGCTCCACCCGGGGCAGGTCGCCCATAAGGGTCACGATCTTTTCCCGGGCCTCGTCCGGCTTTTTGCTGTGGGCTTCAATCGGGGAAATGATAAACTGATGGATATTTGCCGCCTTCCGTTTGGGATGGCCCCTGGTAGCCAGCAGGCAGATTTCCGCATTTCCCCTCGTCCAGAAGCCAAGACCATAAAACCAACTGTCTGCCTTTTTATTCTTTTTCAGCCAGACAAAGGCCACAGACTTATAGCGGAAGCCCCACGCCTCTATGAGCCGCAGGGCCTCCGGGAGCTGGGGGAAAGTCGCCCACAAAAAAAAGTGCGCTGTCCGGGGCGGCCAGATCAGCCACCGGGAGCGCACACAGCTCGTCAATCCCCATTGTGGGATAATGGTTTTCTGCCGCCCCCTGTACCTTACTGCGCTGGTACTGCCAAGGGGGATCGGCGTAAATGATAGAATAGTTTCCGATAGTCATACTCCTTTCTGCCCGGCTTTGACCGCCTCAGTAGCCAGCCGGATGCGTTCTGTAGCCGGGGCGTAAAAGGCCGGGGCGGTTTCAAAGCATACAAAGCGGCGGCCCGTATTGACAGCAGCCACAGCAGTCGTGCCGGAGCCAGTGCAGATGTCTGCCACTACCTCCCCGGGCCGGGTATAGGTTCTGATGAGATACTCGCACAGCTCCACGGGTTTCTGCGTGGGGTGGACGGTACGCTGTACGGAAGAAAAGGCCAGCAGGTTTCCGGGGAAACGAAGGCCATCCTCTGATCCGCTGCTGGAACGCAGGAATTTTCCATAGTTGGGGCTGTTGTCCCCTGTCCGGGAAATTTTCTTATAGGGCTTGCCCTGTTCAAACTGCGGATCGTAATAGGGCAATTTTTGATAAAACACCAGAATGTTTTCCGTCCGTTTTAAGGGAGCCCGCCTTGCATTGAGAAAGCCAGTACACCTGCTTTTGTACCACACCCATTCATAGCGGAGCATAGAGAGGTTGGATGCCCCCAGCACCTTATCATAGGGGCATTGTGCGAAAAACAGCACTGCGCCATCCGGCTTGACCGCCCACTTGACCGCCTCCCACAGCTCCGGGAGCGGGAGCGGCACATCCCAAAAGTTCCGGGTAGTGCCATAGGGCGGATCGGTAAGGAGCATATCAACCGAGTGCTTCGGCAAAGAGCGCAGCCCTTCAATCCCGTCCATCAAAAACAGCCCCTCCGGGCAGGCTGGAGACTTCGGGACAATTTGTCTCGAGGTCACATCACCTGTCATCCCGGGCCTCCTTCTTCTTTGCCGGGGCGGTTCGGGCGGCATTTTCCTTCCCGGCCTCCCTTGCGGCCTGTGCCATCTGCTCCTTAATCGGGGTGGGGCGGACTGCCTCGGCCCGGGCGATGAGCTTTTCCACCGCTGAATGGTATGCCTGGGCTCCCGCCGCATTGAGCCGCTCCTGGGTGGCCCGGTCATTGATCCGCACCGTGGAGCGGTAGCCTGTCCTGCTGGTGGGATCGGGTTTGCTGGGAGCTCCAAGGAAAATCCCGTTCTTACCATCCACCACCTTGAAATCGTCAATCACTACACCGCCATAGTTGACGCTGGCAAAGCCGATGAGCTTGCCCTGGGGCTCAATCGGGCGAACCGTGACTTCGATGGGAACAGCGGCCTCCTGCAAAATTGCGTCCGTCCGCAGCTTAACCGCCTCGTCCACCGTCACGCCTTTTACCTCGGCCAGTTCCGCAATCGGCGCATCGAACAGCCAGCGCCGCTCCTCGGCGGCGATCTGTTCCGGGGTTAATATGACATCCTTACTCAAAATTGTTTCCTCCTTTCCCGGCCTCGGGACAAATTGTCCCGAAGTCCGTCCGTTTAATGCGCCCCGAAGATGCGCTGGGCGATGCCGCCTGTCTTAAACAGCATGAAGCACAAAAGAACCGTATAGCCTACGGTTCCCCATATCGCTCCAATCGGATCGCCGCCTGTGGCGATGCCCTGGATGAGCACCGCATAGATCGCAACACAGACCAGTATGAGCATCCCTTGAAAGCCCACGGCGAACAGGGATTTTAGGTAGTTCTGCCCTGTACCGCCCAGCTCTCGGTTGGAAAGCGTGGCAACGGGAAGGGGGGCCAGACTGGTCATTAAATATATTTCAATCATTCTTCCGTACACCAGAACAAAAATGATGATCCCCATAATCTGCATGGTCAGCCCGATCACAGAGGACTGGAGCCACAGGCCAAGGAGCGGCCCCAAGTCCATGCCCTCCAGCGTGGTTTCCAGCTCCGCCAGCATATCCGGCGTAATGTCGGTGGAGCCTTGGATGAGCCCCGCCGCATCCGCAATCACGCTCTGCGACACATCGAACACCGCCATGACAATATCAAAGGTGTTGGAAAGAATGAGGATGGCACAAGCGGTTTTGAATACCCATTTGTAGATATTCGCCACATCAAACTCGTGCATATTGTTCTTTTCCAAAAGCATCTGTATCAGCTCGTAGGTGGCAACAAAGGTCAGCACCAATCCGGCAATCGGCAGGATCACCGTTTCGGAAAGCTGGCGGATAAGGGAGAAAACCCCGGCGTTCCATGCCGCCGGGGTAGTCCCTACCTGTACCGCAATCTCTCCGACTTTGGCATTGACGGTATCAAAGAGCCCTTCGAGGTTCCCCATGATACCACTGATCAACAGCTCTTTCAGCCAGTTCGTGAGCCAGTCGGTGAGAAAATCCATAAGCCTCCTTAGAACAAGCCAGACAGCAGGGGGATCAGCGTGGTTCCCAAAAGGATGATGCCGCCGCCAGCCATGAGCTGCTTCATGCCCTGGCTCTTGGAACCTGGGTTGTCCGATCCATAGCCCTCCAGCAGATTGACAACGCCCCACACGCCAAGTCCAGCGCCGAGGGCTACAACAAGAGTCTGCAAAGTATCAATAGCGGAAGTGAAAAACTGCATAGAGCCTCCTTTTCTCCGGGGTATTCCCGGCCATGAAAAAAGCCGCCATTTCTGGCGGCAGGTTACATACTTCGGGACACTTTGTCCCAAAGCCCTATTTATGCAAAGGCGTCCGGATCGTCGATGTCATCATAGTTGAGGATGTCCTCGTCCTCGCTTGTGAGCCCATCATCCGGCACAGCCACGGCATACACCTCACACAGCTCGTCCGGCCTGGGCCGCCTGCGGCGGTTGATAAGCCGGTCAAGGTCAAAGGTGTTTTCTTTTTGTCGGCTTCAGCCGTATATCGGTAGTTCGGGTGCTTTTTCAAATCGTATTTCGGGGAATAGAACGGGGGCAGGCCCCGAAGCTGTAAAATGCACTTATCCCCGGGCATGGTTGCCAACTCGCTGGGTGTCATCAATTCCCGGCCCAGCCGCTGGTTATTTTGACTGTAGCTTTCCGACTGACCACGGGAGCGGCTGTCCGTCTGCATGGAGATTGTAGCCTTACCCAGCCAGTTCTCGGATATTTCCTTGATGGTGCTGGCCTCCCGGCCCCCGAGGAATATCACGCTGTCCATATTTCCCAAAATGGTTTCGGCGTGTTTATCGTAAATCGCCTTACACTGAGCCAACTGCTGATAGAACAGCGTCAAGCTGATCTCACGGGAACGGATGACAGCCACGATCTTTTCAAGCTGGGGAACCTGCCCTGTGTTGGCGGCCTCGTCCCACAGCACCCGTACATGATGGGGCAGGCGGCCTCCGTGAACATTGTCGGCCCTCTCGCACAGCAGATTGAACATCTGCGAAAAGGCCAGAGCCACAAGGAAATTATAGGTTTGCGTAGTGTCCGAGATGATAAAGAACACCGCCGTTTTTCGATCCCCGATGCGGTCAAGCTCCAGCTCGTCATAGGCCATGACCTCCCTAAGCTGGGGGATGTCAAAGGGAGCCAGCCTTGCACCGCAGGAAATAAGGATCGACTTTGCTGTTTTTGCCGCTGGCCAGTTTGTACTTTTTTATACTGCTTGACCGCAAAGCAATCCGGCTTTCGTTTTTCCAGGCCCGCAAACATATAGTCCACGGCGTTCATAAAATCCTCGTCATCCTCCTTGACCTCCATCCCGGAAATCATGTCAACCAAGGTGTTCATGTTCCGATCCTCGGCGGGGCCCTCAAAAATGATATAGGCGATGAGGGCGCAGTAAAGCAGGGTTTCCGATTTTGTCCAGAATGGATCGCCTTCCTTGCCTTCGCCTTTTGTGTTGGAAATGAGAGCGTCCACAAATTTAAGAATGTCGGCCTCGTTGCGGATGTACGCCAGCGGGTTATAGTGCATGGATTTTGTGAAATCAATGGAATTGAACACCTTGATCCGATACCCACGCTTTTGCAGGAAGTGGCCCGCCTGCCCGAGAACGCCTCCTTTGGGATCGACACACACATAGCTGCATCCGCCGTTTTTGTCTGCGCTGGCCTGCAAAATCTGCGGGGTAAGCCAGAACCTGGTTTTGCCGGAGCCGGACGAACCGATCACACAGGCATTGAGGTTGCGGGCGTTGGCTGGATTTTTCGGACGGGTATTCATGGTAAGGAACTCCGTCCCTGTCAGAATGATGTTGTTTTCAAACTTTGGATCTACGAAAGGGGCTATATCTTTCGGACAGCCCCAACGGGCTGATCCATACTCCTCATCTCGCCGAAATTTTTTGGCGTTTTTGCTTTTCACATAGACCATCACCCGGAACGCCACAGCCCCCACAATGCCAACGAGCCAGTCAAAGGGCGCAAGCCCCGGGGCAAAGTCAGCAAAGGTCGGGCCAATGGTCTGGCCCAGCCCCATGAGCTTATGAGCAAAATCCGCACCCGCCGCCAGACGGTAGGCCGTCCCCAGCTTGAGAAAGGCCCACAGGACAAACAGATACGGGATGTTGGGAATAAGGTATTTTTTGATGCTATCGTTCTTCACGAACCACCTCCTTTGTCCGTTCCTGTGTTTTGAGCGGTTCCTTTACAAGCTGTTCCGCCGCTTTTTTTGAGTTGTTCCCGGATGGGGATGCGGCTGGATTTTGACTGTTCCAGCAGCCTGCGGGAGTACCGCTCAAAACAGGCGGTAATTGCATCCGCCTGTCCTGCCTTGAAAAACAGCAGGTATTTGTCCGGCCCGGTTTTGTAAAAGGCATAGTCCACATGAAAACGGCGGGCCATACGGTCAAAGAGCTTCGGGGCCTCCACCTCGATGCTGTTCACATTTTCGCCGTGGGCCATGAGCTTTTTCACGCTCTGCCTGCCGTGGGGCCTTTGGGCTGTCTTATGCCGTTTGGCGATCTGGCGGCCCGCCGCCCGGAGCACATAGGCCAGCCCCCGGGCTGTCAGCTTGCTGGCCCGGACAGAAATCGCTATGGAGCTCCGGGAAATTTCTTCATCAATCAGTTACACCGCCTCCTTTCGCCTTGGGACAAATTGTCTCGAAGTCCCGTTACCGTTCCTCATGGTGTTTTTCAGCCAGCCCGCCGGAACCCCTCCTTTGAGGAACCGTCAATAATTTCTTGATAAGCGGCCATCTGCTCCCGGATCGAAAGCTGGGGGTAAGCAAAAACCCTGTGTCCAGCGGGGATGTCCTGGGGGCCGTGGTAGACCTCCCGGAAATCGTCACTCACCTTCGTCACATAGCCGCCCGGTGCAAAGTGTCCGTTTTCGTTGATGGAAATGTCCCGCCCGTATGCTTCAAAGTCAAAGTAGGGTTTTATATTGTCCGGCACTTCGAGACTTTCCATATCCTCCACATAAAGGCGGCCCAGCATTTCCTCATTGTCCACACCGGGATGCAGGTCGTAGCAGTCCAGATTTTGCGTAAGGTTGATCAAGTCCTGCACCGAGCCACAATGCTGGTCGCTGTCCATAACCGCCTCCAGCGTTTCCCGTTCTGATGGGGAGAGCTCCTTCAGCAGATGGGCCAGGTGGTTGAGCTCGTCAATGTTTTCATACTCGCCCAGATAGTCATAAAGGCCGAGAATGTCGCTGTCAAAGGAGATAATAAAGTATTCCTGGCAGCGCACCCCGTCCACGCCGATCCGCTTTAAGAGGGACTGCACCTCCTCCGTGTTGGTGGGGAAATGCAGCGTTTCCCCCACCAGATGCCCCGCACTGTAAAGGGCAGGATTTGAAATGAAAGCCTCAAAAACAGACTCCATCAGCGTTTGCCCTGTCCCTTGACGGTCAGGATGCCCTCAAGGGTGGTGGCGGTAATTCCCAGCCGCTGGGCCACGGCAATATCATTTTTCATGGCCTCGGTCATGGTGTGGCCGCAGACCACCAGCACATGGGAGCGGCGGAGCAGGTCACGGCCCATGTCGATGCCGCTTTTATGCTCCTCGGGTACTGCGTCATTGAGAAACAGGGGCAGATAAAGGGGCGGGCAGATTGGGGAAAAGCCTGCCTCATAAACCGCCCGGCAGTAGCGGGCGGCCTGTTCTGCGTTTTCACTGTCGCCGCTCAACCATGCGGCGGTAATGTATGCAAGGGGACGCTTCATAGTCAATACCTCCGATATTTTAATAAGAAAGTTCAACCCAATCCCCCCGCCCTTTCCCAATCATGGGAAAGGGGGCGGCTCTGGAGGATATACCCCCGCCGCTTGCCGGGGAAATAGCACAGCCGGGGCAGACCGTCAAGGGCAGGCCGCCGTAAAACGGCGGTGCGATGCACCCTTGACAGCCCGCTCCCGGCTGTACGAAAAAACAGGCGGCGACGGGGGATATATACCACCAGAGCCATGATGCGGAGGGCAGGGCCCTCGGGACAAAATGTCTCGAAGTGGTTACTTGTCCTGCTCCATCTTTTTCGGAGCCTTCTCCAGTTCGGGCGGCTGTTTCTCTTTCCACTCGTCCAGCAAAGTCATGATCTGCTCCTTCATTTTGGCGGGAGTGGCTTCCTTGCCAAAATACTTTTCCAGTTCAGCGGTAGAAATAATCACGCCTCGATCCTCCTTTTTCTTTCTGATAAGATGCCATCAATGACATCACCATTGAGTTTCCCGTCCTTGTCC
>ENA-OQKK01000403-OQKK01000403.1-human-gut-metagenome-genome-assembly--contig:-NODE-403-length-11276-cov-4.458965_pt1 | contig 11276 bp, 14 predicted proteins | sample MGYA00242648_ERZ504797 | MGnify/ENA primary metagenome ERZ504797 (study PRJEB26092, sample SAMD00036412) | human gut metagenome | host: Homo sapiens | study: EMG produced TPA metagenomics assembly of... | reverse complement strand
GATATTGAATCTTCATCTGACGTTCAGGTTACACTAGAAGTGGAAGCTGGACAGGAATATAAAGTTTTTATTGATAATACAAATGTAGGAATGATGAAAGCAAACCTTGGAGGTAAATTAACTTTAAGTGTTGAATTAAGTGAAGGAACAGCTGCATTTGTTCGCGTAAAGAAACAATAGTAATGTAAGGAGTACCAATGGCGAAACAAAAAACAGTTTATTTTTGCAAGGAAACATTATACTTAATAACACTTAAAACAATAAAACACATGAAAATCAGCACAAAAGCCGCTACTTTTCTAAGTTCAATAAAAACTCAAACTTACGACAAAAAAGAAAGAGAAATGATAATAACGTATCACAAAAAACGTGTCTTTCATCTATCCCTGCTCATGCTGGCCTTATGCGCACCCATATACATATATTCAGTTCCATTTCCCAATGAACAGTTTTATTATATTAACAGCGTATTATTCCTGTTTATCATTATGTGCACTCTCGCTTATTTTAAAAAGAGAGTAAATCTGACCACGACCTTTTCCATTATACTGATAGCCATACATATCGAGATTTTTATCGAAATAATTTATTGCTCAATATGTAGCGGATATGAATATAGTTATCAAAGAGCATTGATAATGAGTAACATTAGTATCTCTCTCTTATTTACCATGCTTTCCATCTGTGCCTATATGAGTAATATCTCCATCCTATTGTCCTCCCTTACCATAGCTTCCTATACAATCTGCACACTTATCACCGACGAACCGTTCCTATACAGTTATCTGCCTTTGATCATCATCATATACACCATGATCCCCTTATTAGGAAGATCCTTACACAGTAATATCAGCAGCTTGCTAAAAAGTAGCAACTTGCTAAAAGAGGAAGAGGAAATGCTTTTGAAACGTCTCCAAATGAAAAAGGAAGAACTATTCGCGTTCGCCGAGTTGTTAAGCGAGAATAACCCGGAAGAAAAGACAAGCTCCCTGTTAAGCATAATAGGGGAACAATCCAAAGAAAATCTTTTTACAGCCCTTGCCGCATACCAGAAAAAGGAAAAAGTAAACTTGATACAATCAGGAGAATATATCCCAATTTATCCCCGTCCGAATTAAACATCTGCCGTTTAATACTGCAAGACAAGACCGTCAGCCAAATATGCGAATTATTACATCGGAGTAGCGGAAACATAACCAGCCAACGAGCGAACATACGTGCCAAACTCGGACTGAAAAAAAGCGACAATTTAAAAGAAGCATTACAAGAACGCATGAGGCTGTATGAAGAAGAACACCGGCAAGAGGACTTTTCAGCCATGCGTTAGGGATTGCAGAGTAAAGCCCACAGCCTTTAGGCGAGGACTTGCAACGGAAAGCCTGACCGTCCCACAGGAACGCCCAAAAGAAAAAGAATCCCCCGAACATTCATCCGGGGGACATCCAAGCCGTCACATCAATTATAATACAGATTCAGATCATCCGTGCCAATCTCCTTTCCGTCCCGGAAAACAAGGCGTAAATCAATCCTCTCTCTGTTTTCATTGCCACAAAGATAGACATACCGGCCAACATACGCATCATACTTATCAATCAGTTCTAACGGTATGACCGGCATGGGAAAAGGATACACCTATATTGCATATAGCGGAAAATTTGTAAGATTACCCTGTACTTTATAAGGCAACATAGAAAATCTCTCCGCATGCAATTCCGGTCTTTTTCCCAGTAATGCTGTCAACGAATTGGCCCGGACATTCCCTTCGGCCTTCACTTCTATCGGCACCATTTGGGCATTACGTTGAATAACAAAATCCAACTCAAGACGCGAATTGTCTGTGTTATGGTAATAAATCGGTGACACGCCCTTACTTTTCATCTGCTGCAATACATACTGTTCAGTCATTCCTCCCTTGTATTCCTTAAATATGTCGTTTTTAATCAAGACTTGGGCCGGATCTGTCTTGACCATAGCACCCATAAGCCCCAAATCAACCATATAGAGTTTGAAAGCCGACAGGTCTTCATAAATATCAAGCGGAAGCTCCGGTTTGGTACATCGAGGCACTTTATACAACAACCCGGCATTTACAAGCCATTGAATGGCCATCTCAAAATCATTGGCTCTGGCACCTTTTCGCAAAGCTCCGTAAATGAATTTCTTGTTTTCTTTAAATAATTGGGAAGGAATGCTGTTCCATACCATTCGGACACGCGGAACCTGTTCTTTGGGCGCATGTTTTGAGAAGTCAAGATCATAGCCTTGCAAAATCTCCGACTGTATTCTTCTGACTTCCAGCAAGGAATCCGTTTCTACATATTTGAGTACAACTTCCGGCATACCACCTACATAATAATATTGCCGAAGGAGATCCGTATATTTGTCATGCAGGAGGCTTATCGTTTCAAAATCCCCACTCATAAGCAATTTACAAGCTTCTTCTTCTCCCTTGGCGACAAGAAACTCTTCAAAGTTCATAGGAAATATATTGATGACATTTACCTTCCCTACGGGATAAGACACATCCTGATGAAGGGATATCCCCAAAAGTGAACCTGCCACAGCTATATGATACTCCGGAACCTCCTCTTTAAAATACTTCAAAGATTCCAGTGCTTCCGGGATATCTTGTATCTCATCAAGGATAATAAGCGTATCACCCGGAGTAATGTCAACGGAAGTCATCGCACGCAGCCCCCGTAAAATTCTGTCAACATTGAAATCCTGAGAAAAAAGCTGGCGTGCAAGGTTATTCTTACGGCATACCACATAAGCCTCTTTTTGTATTCAAGTTTGGCAAACTCATGGAGCAGCCATGTTTTCCCAACTTGTCGGGCACCATTTAAAATCAGAGGTTTTCTATCCTCACGGTTTTTCCATTCTATAAGTTGTTGCAAAACAAATCTTTTCATCTACAAACAGCATTTTTATACATGTAAAAACAGCGTATAATACATTTATCCGCACTTATTTAAAGCACAAATATACTAAAATAAACAGATAATAGAAGCAATCTTATACATTTTTCCGCACTTTAATCAACTCCAATGGAAAGCAGTAGCCAATTTAGGATTGCCTTCTCCACGCTCGATGGCCACCAGCGTATTGATGCCCACGCCCGCCAGTTCGGAGAAGTTCCAGCTGATTGACCTTCAAACTCTTCCTGCACTCTTTAATCATCTTTCCTAGCTCTTTCATATTCACAACACATTGTGATTTTAGTCAGTTTTCATCCTAGTTCAAGAAAAAAAACAGCCGATAAAGCAACTATAATCATTGTATTCATATAGATTAACATCATATATTCAAGTTAATCTATATATTTACATGGATTATTTGTATATTTGCAAAAAAGGAACAACCATGTGGAATGAAATGAGCAATCCAGCTGTGCTGATGAGAATCGGCCAGCGCATCAAAGAGACACGTATCAGGCAGCATATCACGCAGGAAGAACTGGCAACGGCTTCCGGTGTAAGCCCCTTGACCGTTGCGAACATCGAGAAGGGCAAATCGGTATCGCTGCTGTTGTTCATCAGCGTACTCCGCTCGCTCGGCCTGCTGGAGAACCTGGAGCAACTGGTACCGGAAATCCGGGTCAGCCCGATAGAGCTCAAAAAACTGCAAGGAAAGAAACGCTACCGTGTACGCCATTTAAAACAAGATAACCATGAATGATTTGATAGTAGATGTAAAGCTATGGGGAGAAAGCGTAGGCTCTCTCTATTGGGAAAAGGAAAGCAATGCCGCCTTGTTCGACTATGAACGGAAGTTCATCCGCTCCGGTCTTGACATTTCTCCCATCATCATGCCCATCAGCCAGTACAGGAACACCCCCTACCGGTTCCTTGAAAACCGTACCGACTGTTTCAAGGGGTTGCCCGGCCTGTTTGCCGATTCACTGCCGGACACTTTCGGAAACCAGATCATCAATGAATGGTTTGCCAGCAAGGGATTGTCCGGAGAAGAGATTACCCCTTTAGACAGGCTTTGCTATGTAGGCAAACGTGGCATGGGCGCACTGGAGTTTGAGCCGTCCTCGCCAATCAACGGCATGAACGAATCATCAGTGCTCCATATCGAGGAACTGACTGAGCTTGCCAAATCCGTATTCACGGACAGAATGGCTTTTCAGGTCCAACTGCGCCAGGAAGGAAGAAACATTCTGGATATACTGAAAGTGGGAACATCTGCCGGAGGTGCCAAGCCCAAGGCCATCATCGCCTACAACGATATTACCGGAGAGGTACGCTCCGGACAGGTAAAAGCTCCTGAAGGATTCGGGTATTGGCTGTTGAAATTTGATGGCGGCAAATACAGCGAACACACGCAGATAACGGACAATCCACAAGGAATAGGAAATATCGAATATGCCTATCACCGGATGGCAAAAGCCTGCGGTATCGATATGATGGAATGCCGGTTACTTCAGGAAAAAGAGTCATATCACTTTATGACACGACGTTTTGACCGTATGGAAGACGGAGAGAAGATCCATGTACAGACATTGGCCGGGCTTGCCCACTATGACCGTGACCAACGCCATTCATACGAAGAGATATTCCGTATCATGCGGCAGATGAACCTCCCTTATCCAGAGCAGGAGGAACTATACCGAAGAATGGTGTTCAACGTCATGAGCCGGAACCATGACGACCATAGCAAGAACTTATCTTTCCTGATGGATAGACAAGGGAAGTGGAAACTGGCCCCAGCATACGACCTCTGCTACTCATACACACCGGGCGGCAAATGGACGAACCGCCACCAGCTGTCACTCAACGGCAAACAAGACAATTTCACGATGGAAGATCTGCAAAAGGTAGGTGAGAACATGGGTATCCGGAAACACAAACAGATTATCGAAGAGATACAGGAAACCGTATCGCATTGGCATGAGACTGCCAAGGATTGCGGGGTCAAGCCGGAACACGCCGATTTTATCGGAGAAAACCTGCTCTTGTTCGGCAAGCAACTGCATACGATCCATATGCCGGACATTGCCAACGAACAAGAGCAGGCTTTCATGAAGGCTATGCGAAATGATGACTTCAATACCATTCTGAAACTGAAGATGAGAGGATATCAGCCATCGGAGAACACACTGAAAAGCCTCCAGCCGGATGTATCCGCCACCACCTTCATCGCTGCCGCCAAAATCTTCCAAATGGAAGGGATGCTAAAAAGCCTTCAGGACATAAAACCCGCGCAAAGCCCGATTACAGGCGGCAATAAACGTAGCATGGAATTGGGGGATTAGCACACAAACTACATCGCGCACAATTCAATATAACAGTAAATATATTAATTGTTATATATCATATTTTGATTTAACAATTAATATATTTACCTTTGTAAAATGACAACGAATCACATCACCCAAGCCATGGCCAATCCGGAAATCATAGTGGAACTGGGCAGACGATTTAAGGAATACAGGCTAACCTATAGGCTCACCCAAAAAGAGGCTGCCGAGAAAGCCGGTGTCAGCCTTATCACCTTACGCCAGTTTGAGAACGGGAAGGCCTATAACATCAATATGGGCAACTTTCTTGCCCTGTTACGAGTAGTGGACTGTCTGGAACAGATGGATGATCTGATGCCGGAAATACCTGTTTCAGCCTATACAATGGAACGAATAATGAATAAAAAGCCGAAAAGGATAAGACATGGAAAATAATGTTGTGAGTGTTATGTTATGGGGAGAAGAAGTCGGAAAGCTCTATTGGGACGAAAGAAACAAAAGAGCCGTCTTCAACTATCATCCGGATTTCATCAAGAAAGGAGTGGAAATCGCCCCACTGACCGCTTCTGTCAAAGGACCGGCGGCAAAGGGTATGCCCATACTCGGAAACAAAGAAAAGACTTATCAAGGTCTCCCACCGTTTTTGGCAGATTCATTGCCTGATCGGTGGGGTAACATGGTCTTCGACCAATGGGCGGCACAAAACCATATCCCCAAGCGCAAACTCACACCGGTAGATAAACTGTCTTTCATCGGGAAACGGGGAATGGGAGCCTTTGAGTTCATCCCGGCCACTCCTGGATTGGAATCCTCTTCCACTCTCCAGATAGAGAGTTTATACCAACTGGCACGCCGTATCTTTGAGGAACGGGAGGAAATATCCGTGCAAGATGACGAAGCACTGCAACTGCAAAGTATCTATGAGATAGGTACATCAGCCGGAGGGCAGCACCCGAAAGCCATCATCGCCATCAATGAAACGACACATGATATACGTTCCGGCCAAGTCCCTTTACCGGAGGGCTATACCTACTACATATTGAAGTTTGCAGAAGGGGACGATTTTCCGTTCACGCAAATGGAAATGGTATATTATGAGATGGCAAAGGAAGCCGGGATTACGATGATGCCTTCCCGACTCATTCAAATTGAGGGAAAACATCACTTCCTGACGGAGCGTTACGATAGGATAAACGGAGAGAAGATACATACACAGACACTTGCTGCCATGAATCCGGATGCAACGAGCTATGAGGATTTGTTTGAAGTCTGCCGAAAACTGAACATCCCGGCAAGCGAACAGTCCGAACTCTACCGTAGGACGGTATTCAATATCATGGGCGGCAATGTGGATGACCACATCAAGAATTTCTCTTTCCTGATGGAAAGAAACGGCACATGGCACATCACCCCAGCCTACGACATGACATTCACCACCAATTTGGACGGTGCGGCATACGAAAACGCACACTCCATGAGCATTGCAGGAAAAGATAACGACATCACGGAAGATGACCTGATGCAATTTGCCAAACAGAACGGAATAAAGAATGCGAAAAGGATAATCGAAGAAGTCAGCCTTGCCATCAGCCATTTTTACGATTATGCCACCAATCATCAAATCGATGACTATTGGAAAGACCGCATCGAAGAGCATCTTTCCGGTTTGGTATCTCCGATCATAGGGAAAACCATGAAACACTACCTGCCCACCATTGTCGAACCCTACGAGACAGAGGATGGCTTTTTGGTATCAGAAATCAACATCATCGAAAACACCCGGCATGATTTCCGTATCGAGGCCTTCATAAACGGAAAGCGACAGAAATACATTGCCGGGCGTAAAAGCGATTTGGCTGCTGAAGTCATTGCCAAAGGCAGAAACAAGATGCCCGTTGAGAACAAGAAAGAACTTGTGGAACGGTTGTTACTGCCTTTAGCTAGAAGATAAAAACAGACGAATAGCGACACTATTACATTAATAAAAAGTCTGTTCTTGTTCGGCAAGCAACTGCATACGATCCAAATCCGGACATTGCCAACGAACAAGAGCAGGCTTTCATGAAGGCTATGCGAAATGATGACTTCAATACCATTCTGAAACTGAAGATGAGAGGATATCAGCCATCGGAGAACACACTGAAAAGCCTCCAGCCGGATATATCCTCCACCACCTTCATCGCTGCTGTCAAAATCTTCCAAATGGAAGGGGTACTAAAAAGCCTTCAGGACATAAAGTCTGCGCAAAGCCCGATTACAAGCGGTAATAAACGTAACATGGAGCAAACAAATTTACTATTCAATTTTCTAGTTTTTTTCTATTTCTATACTACTGTACGCCATAAAATAACGAAGAAACTTATTCCTATATCAATTCATAATCAATAACATACAATTCACCAAGAATATTAGGGAATGCTACAGTATCATATATCACCTGCCCTACTCCATTAAAATTACCCGGAGATATTACAGATGCTACAACACCATGATAAGCTGTGGGAGAAAAAGAAAGATCTGCTAATCCATTTATCCCAATAACATTTTTCTGTACACCAGCATTATTAACATTACAAAAAATTGCATAATGAATAGTTTGATGTAAATTTACAGCAGCATTAGGAAGATGCACAAAATATAATATATCTCCATTATTACATTTAGCTAAATCATGATAGGTATTTATTTTTTGTATCATACTTTCTAAAGAAGCTCCAAAAGGATTAACTGAAATTCTTTTTCCTGTTGCCTGTTCTATAATTCCTCTAACTAAATTAGCACACCCTCCACCATTTGTAGGTAAATTAACATTCAAATTCTGAGTATTAGTAATAAATTGTGTAATCAATTGTCTATCATTTATACTTATAGCCATATATTATAACTCATGTTCTCCTACTCTCCTCAAAGGCTTTTCGGAACCTGCCTATAAAAACTGTCTCTGTAAGCTTACCCCACAAATCTACCCTATAATCCCCAAACCGCTATCATCCCTTTTCTGAATGCCATGGAATTTTTTTCCGAATACATAAGTTAGAAGATGAAAAAAGATTGTATTCAAAGTTTTTGGTTCTTTTTTGAAAAAAGAACCGCTGGCCAAAAATCCAACGGTTACTTTACTTTCGGAAAAATATGCAATGAAGTTTATAGGCCGAATGAGGAACGCAGCTTCTTCATGGCATTCTCCACATCAAAGAAAGACACATCCATAAGATCTTCTCCCCATGCTTCCGGAAAGTCAAGAATGGAACGTCCGTTATTAAGAACCGCATCACGGATGGCTTTCATCACATTCTGCCGAGTCGGTTCCAGCTTGAAGAAAAGGCAATGCCTGACTGCCATTGTAAGGGTATCATCATCTATAAAGAAACGGATGGTGACGGTCATGTGTACCTGCGTCCGTTTCTCCAGTTTCTTCTTTTTAGTTTCCAGTTTGGCCAACCGGGAAACATAGAATGAAGGGATATGTTTCCCGGATTCAACGCAAGTCTTCATCGCTTCATGTATTTCAGCGATGCCGTCACGTATATCCGTCAAGTCGGTGCAGTTGGATGCAACCGTATAAGCCGATAACTTTTTCATCTCAAAAGCCGTTTTTATATGGCAAAAGCCCTGTTTGTGAAACTTATAATATATGAATCTCCTTATCACCTACCTTCTCGTCCGATACGACCAATACCTCGTACTTCATCCTCTTGTAATTATAGACTACGGCAAGCGTATTAAAGCCACCGTTATCATACCGCCTGTCATAAACGGTATGTACATACTCATACATCGCATTCCCCATCATGAACTTTACGGAAACATCCGTAAAGTAAAATGCCACCGCATAAGCCAGCGTTTTCTTTTTATCAACCTTTTTTGTTTTCATAACCATTTGTCCTTTATTGTTTTCTGATAAAATATTCAATGGCCGAATGAACCAATATATAATGTGTGGGTGTCTGCCTGCACTGTTCCGCATAAGGATTATAGAACTGGAGAGCCAGCGCATGGTATAATTCCGGCAATTCCCGCTTGATTCTCGCCGTAAGCAGCCGATAGGAGCATTTTCTACCGTACTTCATCAGCTCACGCCATTTGTCCTGTGTTATTTCCGTGCAATTCGTCTCGTAAACCATAACTTCCGTTTTTAAGTTCAATATTCCGGTTGGAAAGCGGAAAGGGGTTGTTCCCTCTCCGTTTATTCTCTAATCAATTCAGGCAAGCTTTTACCGTTATACCGGTTTTCAGTCCTTTATCCAGCTGCACGGTCAACCCACGAACATTCACCTCTTGAATTTGAGAAAGAAGCACATAACCCCATTCCCATTCTTGAATATGGCAATAACCGAAAAAAAAGCCAGTCACCGTCTTCCTGCTGTTCGGCTTCCGTTACCAACCATACCACCGAAGAAAAAGGAAGGAAAAACCTTGCGATGACTTCCGCATTAAGCCCCTGCCCCTCTTTTGAGTACAAAGGGTTGGCTTCAAACACATTCTTTAGTTGTTCCGTCACTGTAATCATATGTCACATTTTTAAAGGGTTAAACTTCTAATTTTATGCTTCAGCTAGATTTAAAGACCTTTTTTTAAAACCCCTTTCCGGGATGGCCTTTTCTTTCTGCCGACTTTTTTTTTGAGCTTTCATGCCCCATCTGAGTTTATAAGCCTTTTTTTTACGGCACACAACAAGAAGGAAGGAGGGATTGAGAAAAGTTTTGGACGACAAAAAATGTTGGGGACAGCGAAGCCGTCCGGCGTTATTTTTTTCGGTACAAAGGGCGAAGACCGGAACTCTTTCGTATCCATCCACCGAAATAAATTTGCCGTTCAAAAACAAAGGCTCTCAGACGGGGCTATGAAAAAACGTACATTAGGGGAGGCAGAAAACAAGGAAAAGGGCAGTACGGAAATAAAAGAAGAATAAAATCCAACATTATTCACATTGATATATAATAGCCAAGTATTTCGCCATATCAATATAAATCCAACTATAATCAAAATCAAACAGTTATCTAATTTATTGGTTATTAAACATATAATACGCCAAAACATTTATTTTGGAGAATATAATATTAATTAAAACATATATATCACCATATTACACAAAAACAGGGAGGTTCAACCGCCTTATATAATTTGTAATAAAATAACAATCCCTTTGAGATAAAATTTCAAAAAGTTTTTTTATAAAATCATTATTAAAGTACCAGCTACAATTCCTACAAGACCTATGGCTGATTTTACTGAAAGTTTTCGTGGAAAACTATGTAAGAGAACAATATTGTCACAAGTATGCTTAACTTATCTACTGGCACTAGCTAAACCATCTTGCAATGCTCTATAGTAGCACAACCAGCTTGCACCTGTGGCAAGACCAGAAAGTATAAGGAATAAAAGTGTTTTAACCGTCTATGGACACTTATTTGATTTTGTGAAACCAACTATAAACCCCATTAACCAAGAAAACAACAAAACTATAATAGTTCGAATACCAGTTACAACATCGGAATCTGTTTTCTTATTCCACATTTTGCTAGTATAGAAATAAGTCCGGCAAACAAGGCCGAACCAAAAGCAAATACTAACCACATATAAAAGCCTCCTTAATATCGTTAGTATCTTGATACAAAGTGTCTTATCATCAAAAAGTGCAGACAACCTAAGTCATCTGCACCATAAAATTCAATATTATGTACTGTAAATTAGTGGCAAATATTTTGTTCTGTTTCCTTATCGAAGAAGTGCATTCTGTTAAGGTCAAATGCAAGCTTTAACTTATCGCCAATTTTAGCATTTGTTCTTGCATTAACTCTTGCTGTAACATTCTGTCCACCAACGAATGTATAGAGGTTAAGTTCTGCACCAAGAAGTTCTGTAACTTCAACTTCTGCATCAACAATACTTTTCCGGAGAAGTATTAAGGAAAATATCTTCGTTATGAATATCTTCTGGTCTGATACCGAGGATAACTGTTTTACCAACATAACCACCCTCAGTAAGTGCCTTAGCCTTAGATTCTGGAAGTTTAAAGCTATATTCGCCG
>ENA-OQKK01000402-OQKK01000402.1-human-gut-metagenome-genome-assembly--contig:-NODE-402-length-11286-cov-3.257012_pt1 | contig 11286 bp, 10 predicted proteins | sample MGYA00242648_ERZ504797 | MGnify/ENA primary metagenome ERZ504797 (study PRJEB26092, sample SAMD00036412) | human gut metagenome | host: Homo sapiens | study: EMG produced TPA metagenomics assembly of... | reverse complement strand
TCGTTGAATACATTGCAACAGAACGACCATCTTTAACAAAAAACTTAATTTGCTTCTTTCCTTCAATAGGTATTTTTATACTTATTGGTAATGCATCTGACAAAATATCATATGACTTATAAAATTCTCCATCTAAATATATTGATAACGTAGCATCAAGCATTTCTGCTCCATCAATATGTCCAACATCAAAACTAAGTTCTCTATACTTTCCATTAAGATTTGATAGTGCTTGATTATTATATCCCATAATTGTAAATCCATTTGTCCTGTCTTGCCCTGACATTTGAAATGTTTCTCCATTTACAAATTTTTTGTAATTATAGGATGTTTCGTATGGTTCACATACATCCATAAAACTTTGGGGTTTTTCTGCAATAATTTTTTCTTTCTTAGAAATCAACTCATTACTTCGTGGTAAAGTTTTCAAGGCACTATCTACCATCTCTATTGCTTCATCATACTTTTCTTCACTCTGTAAATTGTTTATTTTATCTATAATTTGAGTTTCATATTTCCCAGTAACATCTACTAGAAGTACCTCCATTTCTGGCGTCTTTTTATCAACATCATTTAGGATAGAAAGTGCTTTTTCGTAATTCCCGTCAGCAACAAAAGAATTAACCGTTTCAATCACTTCTTTATTTCTTTTTTCTATATTTGCTGAATCTTGTGCTACATTTAATTGCTCTTGCATTTTACTGTTTTCATCTTTTACATTTTTATAATCCTCATATGCCGTCTGTAAAGCTTGCTTATAAGACATATCCTTATCCACAGATTCAAAATACTCTGATAATGTTTCAACAGTATTTTTTTCTAAAGTAGCTTGAGTTGAAAAATTACCAAGAAAAAAGATAAGAATAGAACCTATTGTTGTAATCAATGCTCCAATTATTGCACCTTTAATTGTATCACTCATGATTTATCCTCCCCTCGTAAGTAAAGAACTACTCTATAATCATAAATTTTACTTGTATACCATTTTTAAGTTATTCATCTTAAATTTGAAAGCGTCGATAGTGCATTTATAAGTCGAATACAATGTAACCTATCTCCAATCATGCTTGTTAAAAAGAACGATAACATTTTCTTATTACAATGTGACATATTATTCTCATCTCCCTCAACATATACTTTTGTATCATAACAATGTACATATCTTTATGTACTTAAAAAGTCCCATCACCCTTATCCCTGCAATACTCCCATCGCGGATACTAAGTTTGACAGAGCAGATTCTAACGATTGCCCATCCCGATGCTGGCATAATTCATATGAGTGTTCCAGCGCTACAGGCTATTAATCGCTGTGCACTAAGGCCACATCCGTTTTAATCATTCAAGCTTTCCATTAAAAGCAAATGAATGCGCATCGAAACCTTTAAAGCAACCAACTTTACCAAAATTTTTGTATGACGTCATGTAACTTAATTCGTCCTTAGAAAGATGCTCAAAAGCATAGTCAGTGGTCAACGTGTCATCAGTCCACAGATATACTTTATTTTGGAGCTCATTCCTTTCGAGAGCCTTCATCGTATCTAAAGTCCATTCTGGTACTAATTCTGGGTTTCCTCCTGACAAATCAATTACTCTAATGCCAGTATCTGATTTCTTATACAACTCAACCATCTGTTCAGCTGTAAGCCATTTCGCATTAACTATTCTCCCACGCTTCAACTCATCCGGTACAAAACAATACCAACAATGAACATTACATGATGCAAGCTGAAATACCTGTGCCTCAAGCAGATCAGTATAAGGAATTTCCAGTGCTTTACATGCTGGATCATTTGGCAACGGATCTTGTACCCATTTATCAACATTACGTCTAAAATGATGGATACGTCCATAGCCATCACAATTAGAAGGAACAGACATATCCTTTTCCTGTTCGCTTCCAGCAATTCTTGACAGTAAGAACTGTCTTGTTTCAGGTTTATAAATTGATGCACGACAATTATTAAAACTTTCTTTAAACTTAATATTTTTCATATCTGCTCGCCCTCCTTTTTTCTCATATCTATTTATTATCATATGTATACAGGGATTGTAAGAGATTATTAAAGGGATTTTTATTATTTATAATAATTACAAATTCCACTAAATTCCACTATTTTAATGAAAAATTTGACACATTTTTATATTTTTATGATATACTTTATATGAAATTGTTGTTTACCTTATGGAGAATTAATCATGAAAATCACAAAAGAACTGCTTCTTTCTATTATTCTGAAATATTTCTATGAAAAGAAAGAAATGTCATTTTATGAGTTAAAAAGAAAACCGATAAAGATATAAAATCACTGCAAGCATGGTCTGGTCAAAAGAATCAACATGTGCAAACCAGAAACTTTAATGCTGTCGTAAATGCTTTACAGAACGAAATCTCCTTGCATTTCGACGATTTTTCCAAATATGCACTGTCCGTATTGGAAAAAAATGGTATAATTAGGGAATATGTACAGGAAGTATTTGATGATAATAAACCAATCCAAAACATAATAAATCATCTATTACTGCTTGATTTTTCTGAAGGATACTATTTGCAGGATCGAATTGGTACCGAAAATATTATTCAAAAGGTTAAAGTATTGCTTTCCCCCTTTAGAGATTATTTTCAAGTCAGTGAACAGGTTATCCATGACACCGAAAATGGATTCGAACCTGCTTATGCTCCTTTGATCTATAGTTCCAGATATACATCATCGCAAATTCATGGGGTTAGTCAACTTAACTATTTAATTTTGAAATTTCCCAATACATATCACGTTGGTATCTTATTGTCAAATTATTCTATAGATTATTCAGATACCAGTAAATTCAGTTATTTTTCATATATGATAGACCGTTTAAAGGTTTCAAACAACCTGAGTATGATTCTTTTCGTTACCGATATGCACAAAAATTCAGTTTCATTTCCTGTTCAATTGGCATTAATGGAAAAGCACAATCTTTTTTTTGAATTTATAACGCGCGAAACATTGGATCAGCTTTCGATTCAGGGATTACAACTTCTACAGGAGGATACCGCAAAGTTTGCTCAAATTATTGATTGCCACAAATATGCACAGCTGATTTTCGAGAAACTGATGTCTTATCTTGCCGTTATAAGTAATGAAATTATCTTTGTTCCTTATCGTGAAAAACTTCATAAGGAACTCGATCGAGCAAAAGATGACGAAACAGCTGAAAAAACTTTGAACGAAATTTTGATCTCGTATAGGGAACGTACCAACATACGTAACTTCGAGCATTATGCCACACACACATTACTCAAGGATATCTGTCAATATTCGTATTTATCCAGACACACAATTTATTACGAGCGGATGCAGGTAGCAAAAGAAGTAGATAAAATCTTAAATTCAAAAGAAGAAAAACTCCCTCTTGTGGTTGAAATATGTTCTCCAAACTCACTCACAACACTTAACATTATCGAACGTTGCGAAAAAATTATTTTACTTACTGCCTCACAAAATGCTTACCACGTTATGAATACGCTTGAAGAAAAATCTAAGCATCGTTATCTTCCTGAGAATGTGTCCTTACGCTTCTGTCATTTGAATCCGGAATATATGATGCACCAGTACCCTGAAGAGCTTAACGGAAAAGTTAATCTGCTTGTCATAGGATATGGTGCTGGAAGTCAGATTGACAATTTGACTCGTTTTATCCGGTATGCTTATAACTGGCTGTCAGAAAACGGAACCCTGTTCATATCCGTGTATAATAAGGATGCTATTGTTCTAAATAAACATCATATTCATGATCAGCGTTTTGAAATCGCTCCTACATATATTGCTGATTACTGGACCCATACAACCGGCGAACATAACTCCATGCTAAAAAGACTAAAAGCATATTCTCCGGAAAACTTCCTGTCGGCTTTCCTACCATTTTTCGATCAGAGTAGAATTAGTCTGTCCACATATCCATATATCTCTGCACTAATTGATCCCGGTGAATACTCACAAGAGATTTTGGATGAGATTCGTGAAGCTGATAAATTGTATGCAAAAAAAGGCTCTCATGGACAATTAATTAATTTGATTGCTCATAAAAGAATTTATCAAGACATTCCTGCCGACCAATCTATGGTGCTTGATTATCTTCAGAACAAAGGAATTCCTTTTGATTCCATCACTCATCTGCTTTCTCCTGATTCAAAAAGTTTGCGTCAGAGTCTTCAAGCAAATGACATTCCAGTAACTAACGCCACGCTTCTAAAAACTGTTATTTTACAGAATAGGGATCGAAAAGAGAATCAAAACACATGGATTTATGCCATTCTACCATATAATGAACAAGTGGCATTCGATCATACTAGATTTGAATTGGTTCCTGAGCCATCTGTGGTTAGAAGATTCTATCAAGGAACCATATCCCCACTTACGGTAATCACGGATTTAAAGAAAAAACAAAACCGCAAGGAAAAGATTTATCTACTTAATGTAGATCGAATCAATACCGAATATGTGGTAATGGGCAGTGGCTCCAATTCTGCGAGTATCCGTATCAAAACCAAAGATTTTTTCAACTGTATTATTAATACAGAGAACGTTATAAAAACTAACATCATTGAATAACATAATAAAATGTTAACCAGTCAACGCCATGATACTGGTCATTTTCAAATGAATTGGCAGTCAGTACAAACAAATTTAGTAACTATTAACAACATAGCTTTATAGTTCATAGGAGTCAGTATCTATTGAAATATCTGACTCCTGTTTTTTATTTTCCCGATGTTTTGAATATTCTTGTGCGATGTGTTCTTCCGCAATTATCCGTTTTTGCCTTTTTTTATTGTCCGCTCCCCGTTCTGTTTCCATTTATGGCACAGCATCGGAGCTGGTATGACTTTCTCATGGACGCTCTGATAGAGGGAGGTGTGATGAAACGTCTTGACCTCGCCATCAACGATATGACAGGAATCTTGGATATTCCAGAGTTGACAGAGAAATGCAACCACGAAGAATGTATTTCCGTATTCCGCAGTTTCAAGTCTTACCGTTCTGGTGAACTTGTTAGAAGTCAGGAACAGGATAAATATGGTATGGGAAATACATTGTATATCGGTTCGCTCAAATCAGAAATCTATTTCTGTATCTACGAAAAGGACTATGAACAGTATGTCAAATACGATATTCCTATTGAAGATACGAAAATCAAGAACCGTTTTGAAATAAGGCTAAAGAATGAGCGAGCCTATTATGCGGTGCGTGACCTGCTGACCTACCATGACGCAGAGCGTACCGCTTTTGATATCATCAACCGCTATATGCGATTCGCTGACAAGGAGGTGGAGAAACGACGCAGCGAATGGAAAACCAATGAGAAATGGGCGTACTTTATCGTTTCTGATTGTGGGCGTTTGAAACTGACGACCAAACCAGAACCGTACACGCTCACAAGGACGCTGAACTGGATAAGCAGACAGGTAGCTCCCACATGGAAAGTTTTACAGCAGATAGACAGTACCAACGGTACAAGCTATCTCAAAGATATTTTAGACCATGCGAAGCTCACCGAGCGTCATAGGAAACTGATTGAACAACAGACGACTTCCACAGAGGAAATCATTAAACAGGAGGAATGAGAACATGAAGCATATCTTATTTGATTTATTTTTAGTATCCCTTGGTGCAGGTATCGGAGTGATTACAATGTGTCTGGTACAGGCTAGCAGCCAGTTTGACAGGGATATGGAAACATGGAAAAGAGGTGAGAAATGAAATTCTTCCGTTAATCAGAATGTAATGATATAATTAAATCAGTATTAACGGAAAGGATTACTTATGAAAAACATTTTAGTTGGAAACGGTATCAATATTCAATATGATAATACAAACTATACTGCCAAAAATATTGTATTAAGAATGTTGACAGATTTGGATAGTGAAGATTACCCTTGCGATTACATAGTTGATGACCCTATGCTATTAAAAAACTATATGGGTAAATTATTTTTAGCAGCTAGAGAAGCACTAGACGGAGAGTTTGACAAATATACTACTTGTACCGCTGAACGTGTTGGTTTAAATGATTTTAAGGAAAGATACAATGATAAGAAAAAGTCTTTGAGAATTGCGGATATTGGATTTGAGGATTACTATTTAATACATGATTTGCTTTGTCATAAAACAAGAACCCATAATCCAGAACAATTTACAATCCGTGAATCACTTAAAATGGCTTATTTTCATTCCATATATAATCATGGCAATTTGAATTTGCTATATCAAAAATATGATAATGGATTAGCTGTTTTCCTTAAATCTTTTGATAATATCTTTACTACCAACTACGATAGCAATTTAGAATCAGTAACAGGTAAAAAGATATATCATATTCATGGTCAGTTTGACAGGCTAAGTGAAATATACAATCCTGATTCGTTCAGAAATCATTTGAATGACAACCCATTAGATGGAATACCTAATGAACCAGCGTATCAATACTTACATTCTACCGCTCTATCAACATATTGTGGAGATTATAAAAAGTATCAGATTAATCAAAATACCATGGCAAATGAAGCTATTGAAAAAATGGCAAATGGATATCAAACAATAGAATCTGTAAAAAAAGATGTTGACAGTTGGGAATATTTAAATAATCAACTGACGGTTAATTTGGGACAGGCAATTAAATTAAAAGTTGCCAATCCAAATTTACATTTTCAAGAAGATTATTCCATAAAAGAATTTCAAGAAATAACTGGTGAACTCATTATATTTGGTTTATCACCATATAACGATTATCATTTATTTGAAATAATCAATAATGCAGCATTAGAAAAATGTATATTCTTTTATTACAATGATTCAGAGTGCGAACGAATAAAACTTCTTTTACCTCAACTGAACGCAGAAAAAAAGATTAGTATTTCAAAGTGCCAAAAAATTTTGGGAGGGATTATAATGCCACACATAAAATATGCACGAATTAAGAAAAATAAACTATTACAATCTATTTGTGCCTATGCCCTTTTATCTCATAGCCTACAAGATTGGACTGTTATAATAAAGCAATATAATTCTTTATCATTGAATCAAAGAAATGCTATTGTCCAAGAAGAAAAGTTAAGAGAAAATCTCCTAAAAGAAAAACTTACTGGTTCAGATGATGATATGTATTTGACTTGTTCCATGGTTGATCTGAATATTGTGGCGTCTAAATTCGATATCGACCCGACTACAGTATGTTTGTGTATTGCTCCATTGTGTAAATTAAATGAAAATATTATTGTAGTATAACAACAGAAAGCAGCAAATTTAATAGATTTGCGTAAGCGATGAATAACCACACGGGTATCCGAACCAGGGAACCCTAAATTGGCAGGTTCCCAGATTTTCTGGAAGTTCCAGGCTATCATCTATGATTCCGGAACACTTATCCTGTACAAATGTACTCCACGGTAGCGGCTCTTCTATGCCTGCTGGCTCATTTTTGTAGTCCGGCATATACAGAAGCAATGTGTACAGATACTTATAAACATTCAGGTTGTTTGCTTTTGCTGTCTCGACAAGACTCATAACGATTGCAGTTGCTTTCGCACCGTCAACAGAGTCGTGAAACAGGAAGTTTTTACGCCCGGTGGCGTAAACCTTTGCCTTTCGCTCAGCGGAATTGTTTGAAATTTCACATCTTCCATCCAGAAGATAATTCATTAACGATTCCTTATGATTCAAGGCATACTTAACCGCTTTCTCCAGTTTGCTTCCTCCAGATGGATCCAGCGTGTCAATCCAGGACCAGAATTCATCCCAGATTGGTGTTTCTTCTTCAAGACGTTTTGCTTTTCTGTCTTCCGGAGATAACTCCTTATACAAACGTTCCTTGAAGAACAGACGATTGCAGAAGACGACTCCTTTTTCAGCAGGAAACAGATTTTCATCTTCCTCTGTAGAAATGGGTTCATCCAGTGCCTGCTCCGAGTTGATATCCAGAAGCCGGATTCTTTTTTGCCTTCCTTTTGGAACGGCATCAAAAAATTTACGGCGTGCATGAGCCAGACAGCAGATAAGAATTACATCTTCAATGCATCCGTATGCCGCATAACCATCGCACTGTATCATTCCATGAAAGCCTTTCAGGAATTCAATCGGATAGACGCTTGCCCGGCCCGGTTGATATTCATTCAGTGCCACTGGATGCTTCCCATCGCTTCCACTTTGATAAATCCACATGTAGGATTTCTGAGTTGCCTTTCGGCCATCCTCATGCAATACCTGACATGGAACCTCGTCTGCGTGAATAAGGTCTCTTCTTAAGAGTTCCTCATGCAGCCGGCTGTAAATCGGCTCCAGATATTCAAGAGCTCCTTTCATAAACCAGCGAGCCTGCGTTTCACGGGGAATGGGAACACCACTCATGCCAAAATCCATCTCCTGCCGATAAAACGGAAGATAAAGTCCCGCTTTCCGGTACATAGTCATTGCTACAAGGGATGGTGATGCCGGACTGTGTGGAAACAGAGACGCTGGAGCAGGTGCTGCAACAATCGTTGTTTCATCTTCTTCATGACAGCCGGGACAGCGCATCTTCAGCCTCATCAGACTCTTTCCGGTCTGCTGGCAGAGGGATATTTTTGAAATGCTCGCTTGAAATACCAAAGAATCTCCGGTTTAACTCGGCAATGGTTTCTTCCAGATTTGCAATGGTCTGGCGCAGATCCCGGATGGTATTCTGCATGTCCTCGCCGTTTTTTGTGAGGAGCGCAATCGTATTATTCTGTTGTTCAATGATTGTCAGAAAAGTGTTGATATCACTTTGCCGGTTGCTGCTGTTTGACATGATTTACCACCTGTTTATTTCTACTGTTATGTAAGTACGTAATCATACAATGCCAAAATACCTTCTTGTCTGATATACTCAGTCTTAAAATTCACTATTACTTTTTTATTCAACTTCCTCATAAATAATTTCATCACTTTTCACATCATCGCTCCATATAATTATTTTCTTAACATTATCTATCTATTTTCGCTCTCACATGCTGGTCCAGATATTACTCCCAACCGGCAAAACTTCATACTAATAAATTTATTATTATTCCAAGAATCATTCCTAAAATCAAAAATGCCCACTTCATGATTTTGGATATTTTTAATCTATACTCCAAATCTCTACAATACATCCTGGTATTAGCTAATTCATTATTAATTTCAAATGATGTCTCATCATTATGTTCATTTGAGATACTATTTGACAATTCCATCAACTTCTCAACATATAAAGCTCTATCATGAGACAACCTCATGTTATATTTACCCTTCACTAAATATCGCTTGCCAATTAACTCAGGTCCATCATTAAAATAAAGTTCACCATCAATCGGCTCAACTATCAAGACCCTGTCTCCATAATGTTCAATGCACTTTTCATCGAACACCTTGTGGCAAAACGATTTTGACATAGCCCAAATACCACATACTTCATTTTCATCATATATTATATTTCCTTGTTCTAATTGTTTTTCATAATCAAGCCATGTTGCATTGTAGATTTTTCTCATTGGATGTTCTAATTCGAAATTACTATACATTTTTATCCAAATTTCACCTCTAAAATCCGATGCGGATTTTAGGTATTTATTTTTATACTGTTCCAGAACATTGAGAAGATCTCCCTTAAATTGATAAAGTTTTTCTAGCATAAAATTGACAGACATTTCTCTGGGACTTACTGTCCATAATTGCTGTGTAAAATCATAAACACTAATATCATTGGTCACCACTAATTTCATTTTAATGCCTTCCCAAATAATATTAACAATACACTTTTCACCTTCAATTTGAAATCTACATCTTGATATTTGTTTTAATGCTTCCTGTTTAACATATGAGAGTCGTTGCAATTCATTACTATTATGATAAATAAAATCTTTCAAGTCAAAAATATTTTCATTGTTTTTCATACAATACAGCTCCTTTTTGTGTTACTGCCACCCCAGGTTGGCACGATTATAAATCCCTTACATGTCACTGATTAGACCGTAAGCGCTCAATATTCCTACGCTAGATTTTAATTAACGCTTGCATTATCTTTGCTAGATGCAAGCGTTTTACTACATTTTAATTTTTGCAAACATTTTGAACTTCTTTGCTCCACGGAGTCAATGCCTCAAGCTGTTCATCTGACATATCTTCACTTGGACGATGCTCCAAAAGATATGTCAGGTATTTATAAATGTTAAGCTCATTGGTCTTTGCCATCTTGACCATTGTGTAGACCAGTGCACTGGCAGTGGCACCTTTTGGAGTTGCGCTGAACAGCCAGTTTTTCCTTCCAACTGTAAATGGACGTATGGCATTTTCACTTAGATTATTGGAAAAACTGCAGTGTCCATCCTCAAGATATGTCATCAACGTATATTTCCGGTTTTGGGCATACTTCACCGCTGTCTCGAAACGGCTTCCCTTACGTGGCTTCTGCTCGTCAAGCCAGCTCCAGAACGCATCGAGTATCGTTTTTTCTTTTTCAAGACGATAGGCTTTTCCCTGCTCAAATGTGTGCTTCTTGTTCTGTGATCTGCACTCATACTCAAAAAGTTTTGAGTCTTTTGCACTTACTGCCATGTGATTTTCTGCTCCTTTTTCAATACTCTTATTATACCACAAAGAGCATTAAAAAAGAAGCAGAATGCCAGTATTTTCAAGGCTTCACGGCGTTTTAAATGATTTGGGCTGTTCGATTTCAAGACCTGACATAAGCCAATTGAATTGCTGCCATGTAAGCTGACGCACTTCCTGACTTGAACGTGGCCAGCGGAACCTGCCTTTTACTTCCATGCGTTTATACAGGAGTACAAAGCCATCATTTTCCCATAGAAGTACCTTTACCCAGTCACAATATAAAGCTCGCCGGCAGCTGTTATATCGCCTAGAATAAAAGCTCCGCAAGTATCTGGATTGTTTTTGCAAGAAGCAGTGGATCCGTTTCGTTTGAAATGCGCAGATTCATGTTTCCAATCGTTAACTCCATTGCGGCTGTATCAGTATTTTTATCTATTTCAGTGGGAACAGAAATGGAATTCATCTCAATTTTTACAACTTCCTGATGAGACTGTTCATAAGTTGACAGCTGATTTTCTCAGGAATATCTCCGCAGCCATTATTGCGGAGACGCTTAACCCAGTTATAAAAGGTACCTGGATTAATGTCATTGTTTAAACACCACTGATGATCAGACAGTCCGCTTTTGCGGCATTCCATGATCAGGCGGTATTGTTCTTCGACTGGTACTCTTGGTGCTCTCATAGCTTTTACCTCATAAT
>ENA-OQKK01000399-OQKK01000399.1-human-gut-metagenome-genome-assembly--contig:-NODE-399-length-11330-cov-3.794073_pt1 | contig 11330 bp, 8 predicted proteins | sample MGYA00242648_ERZ504797 | MGnify/ENA primary metagenome ERZ504797 (study PRJEB26092, sample SAMD00036412) | human gut metagenome | host: Homo sapiens | study: EMG produced TPA metagenomics assembly of... | reverse complement strand
TCGGAGATGATTTCCGTTTCGGGCACAACAGGGCAGGAGACCATCGGCTGCTTTCTGCGATGGCAGGAGAGCTTGGATATAAGCTTATTGTGGTGGACAAGATAAAGGATGGAGACAGGGATATAAGCAGTACCTATATCCGCGAGGAGATTGCGGCAGGACATATTAAAAAGGCGAATGAACTGCTGGGATATCCCTTTTTCATAAAAGGAAGAGTAGTGCATGGCAGAGCACTGGGCAGGACTATTGGCATTCCGACAGTCAACCTTTCAGTGCCGCACGATAAGCTGCTTCCACCAAAGGGAGTGTATATGTCAAGAGTTCTTGTCAGGGACAACTGGTACCTTGGTGTAACCAATATAGGATGCAAGCCTACTATAGAGGGCAAAAATCCAATCGGTGCAGAGACATATATCATAGATTTTGGGCAGGATGTTTACGGACAGGATATCATGGTAGAGCTTCATAAGTTCGTAAGACCTGAGATGAAGTTTGATTCAATAGAAGCGTTAAAGAGCCAGATGAGTGCAGATATCAATTATACAATCAATTATGCAGGCAGTCACACATTCTAGTGTGGCTGTTTTTTTGCGAAATTACCCAAAATAACGAAAAAATGACAAATATTACGGAAATATTACGGAGAAATATTGACATTTTAACAATTTGTGATATACTCGTAAACATGGGATTATGGATAGCATGAACTGGAGGCTATATGAAAAATAAATTAAAATTAGGACAGGCAGCAGGCGTTGTAGCGTTTGCTATTATTATAGGTGCTGTATCTATGAGTTCAAGCAGCACAGTAGATGCCAGAACATCATTAAAGGAAAATAGAACAGTCAATGCGGGGGTGGCTCTTGGTCTGACAGAGGCGGCAGATGCCACAGAGCTTCTCACAGCAGGGGTTACATCGGCTCTTACTTATTATGGAGCTGACGTATCGGTAGCGCAAAACGACAGCAATGTTGTTACTGCATCTGCTCAGGGTGCACAGGTTGGCAATACTGCACAGGAGACAGAACAGGCAAATGAGGCATCCCAGACACCGACTGCCGCACAGACCTGTGGTTATACAAATCTTGGTATGTCGGTTATAAGCAGTGGAAACTTAAATATCAGACAGGAAGCTTCGACAGACAGCGAGGTAATAGGAATACTTACCAATCACAATGCCTGTGAGCTTCTTGAGGATGCCGGAGAATGGTACAAGGTCACATCAGGCAAGGTGACAGGATATGTAAACAAGCAGTATCTTGTGACAGGAGATGAGGCAGAGGCTATTGCAGAACAGGAGATTAAGACGGTTGCCACAGTAAATACGGAAACACTGAATGTGCGTGCAGAGAAGTCAACAGATGCTGCGGTGCTTTCGCAGGTTGGAAATTCAGAGGCGTTCACGGTTAATTCTGTCGCTGACGGCTGGGTTGAGATAAGTGTGGATGATTCGGTAGGATATATATCACAGGATTATGTGACACTGGCACAGGCACTTCCTACAGCAAAGACAATAGAGCAGGTGAAGTATGGTGACGGTGTATCAGATGTAAGGGCATCTGTTGTATCGTATGCGTTACAGTTTGTCGGAAACAGATATGTGTGGGGTGGTACAAGCCTTGAGAAGGGAGTTGACTGCTCAGGCTTCACAATGAGAATTCTTGGAAAGTATGGAATCTCATTACCGCATTCATCAAGAGCACAGCCTTCATACGGCACAAAAATCAGTGCATCTGAAGCAAAGCCGGGAGATTTATTCTTCTACGGAAGTGGAAGGAGTATCTCACATGTTGCAATTTATATCGGAAACGGACAGATTGTACATGCCAGCAACAAGCGTGATGGAATCAAGGTTTCAAATGCATATTACAGAAATCCGATTTGTGTCGCAAGATATTTGCCGGATTAATAAAAAAACAGTTTACAACAAATGCTTACTATGCTATACTGCATAAGTATGGTTTTGCCCATGTTCGGTAGTTGGACACTCCGACCTATTGCTGAGCATCATACAGTTATCAGGGCGCATTATAATATAAGGAGGATCAACAATGATCGCAAAGGAAAAGAAACAGGCTATTATCGCAGAGTACGGTAGAACACCAAATGACACAGGTTCACCAGAGGTTCAGATTGCAATTCTTTCAGCAAGAATCGCAGAGTTAACTGAGCATTTCAAACAGAACCCAAAGGATCATCACTCAAGAAGAGGAATGTTAAAGATGATCGGTCAGAGACGTGGATTACTTGCATACCTTAAGGAGATTGATATCGAGAGATATCGTTCACTTATCGAGCGTTTAGGACTCAGAAAATAGTATTTTCTTTAGAGCGGAGTAATTATTATTCCGCTCTATTATTGTTTTTATTATTGTTTTTATTATTTGTTTTTTGTAAAAGCAGAAGTAAGCCGAGACCACTAAAGAGTGCATGAGCGTACATGTATTGTTTAGTAGTTTCGGAAGAGGAATACACTTCTGCAAAAGAATTTTTAAGGAGAATTAATATGTACAAAAGTTATTCAATGGAACTTGCCGGCAGGACTCTTACTGTAGATATCGGAAGAGTAGCAGCTCAGGCAAACGGAGCTGTTTTTATCAAGTATGGTGATACAACAGTTCTTTCAACAGCTACAGCATCTGACAAGCCACGTGACGGTGTGGATTTCTTCCCACTCAGTGTTGAGTTCGAGGAGAAGATGTACTCTGTAGGAAAAATTCCGGGTGGTTTTAACAAGCGTGAGGGAAAGGCATCTGAGAACGCCATCCTTACAGATCGTGTAATTGACCGTCCTATGAGACCTCTTTTCCCAAAGGATTACAGAAATGATGTTACATTAAACAACCTTGTCATGTCAGTGGATCCTGAGTGCCGTCCTGAGATAGTTGCAATGATCGGTACAGCTCTTGCTGTTCATATATCAGATATTCCGTTTGACGGACCATGTGCCATGACACAGATGGGACTTGTTGATGGAGAGTTTATCGTAAACCCTTCACAGAAGCAGTGGGATGAGGGCGATTTACAGCTCACAGTTGCTTCTACAAAGGAAAAGGTCATCATGATTGAAGCAGGAGCCAATGAGATTCCTGAGGATCAGATGATTGAGGCAATCTACAAGTGCCACGATATCAACCAGACAGTTATCGCATTCATGGATCAGATCCGTGATGAGATTGGCAAGCCAAAGCATGAGTATGAGAGCTGTGCTATTCCTGAGCAGATGTTTGAGGATATCAAGAAAATTGTTACTCCTGAGCAGATGGAGGAGGCAGTATTCACAGATGAGAAGCAGAAGCGTGAGGAAAATATAAGAGCAATTACAGAGCAGTTAGAGGAAGCCTTCGCTGACAATGAGGAGTACCTTGCAGTACTTGGCGAGGCTATTTACCAGTATCAGAAGAAGACAGTCAGAAAGATGATTTTAAAGGATCATAAGCGTCCGGACGGCCGTGCAATCAACCAGATCAGACCACTCGCAGCAGAGGTTGATTTGATTCCTAGAGTTCACGGCTCTGCAATGTTTACCCGTGGACAGACACAGATTTGTGATGTTGTAACACTTGCTCCTTTATCAGAGATTCAGAAAATCGACGGACTTGATGCAAATATCACAACAAAGAGATATATGCATCACTATAACTTCCCTGCATACTCTGTAGGAGAGACAAAGGTATCACGTGGACCGGGACGTCGTGAGATTGGACACGGAGCACTTGCTGAGAAGGCACTTGTTCCTGTACTTCCAAGCATTGAGGAGTTCCCATATACTATCCGTGCCGTATCTGAGACATTTGAGTCAAACGGCTCTACATCAATGGCTTCAACATGTGCATCATGTATGTCACTTATGGCTGCAGGTGTTCCGATTAAGGCTATGGTTGCCGGAATCTCATGCGGACTTGTAACAGGCGATACAGATGATGATTTCCTTGTACTTACAGATATCCAGGGTCTTGAGGATTTCTTCGGAGATATGGATTTCAAGGTAACAGGTACACATAAGGGTATTACAGCTATCCAGATGGATATCAAGATTCACGGACTTACAAGACCTATCGTTGAGGAGGCAATCGCGAGAACACGTGAGGCACGTCTCTACATCATGGATGAGGTCATGAGCAAGGCAATCGCTGAGCCTAGAAAAGAAGTAAATGAGTGGGCTCCAAAGATTGAGCAGATTACAATCGATCCATCAAAGATTGGTGATGTTGTCGGACAGAAGGGTAAGACAATCAACGAGATTATCGACAGAACCGGTGTCAAGATCGATATCACAGATGATGGCGCTGTTTCAGTTTGCGGAACAGATAAAGGGATGATTGCAAAGGCAATCGACATGATTAAGATTATCACAACTGATTTTGAGCAGGGACAGATCCTTGAGGGAACAGTTGTAAGCATCAAGGAGTTCGGTGCTTTTATCGAATTTGCTCCTGGCAAAGAGGGAATGGTTCACATTTCTAAGATTGCAAAAGAGAGAATCAACAGAGTAGAGGATGTACTCACACTTGGAGACAAGGTAAAGGTTGTTTGCCTTGGCAAGGACAAGATGGGAAGAATCAGCTTCTCTATGAAGGATGTAAAAGAGGATTAATTAATATACGTTAAAGTATAACAATAATATCCAAGTAAAGGGCTGCACGCAGGTGCAGTCCTTTTAATATATGAAATTATAGTAAGGTGATAGGATGTAAGGCAAAACAGGTGCGTCTGTGTCAGATTGTGAAAACGAATCATATACTAAATTAAAAAATAGAATAATAATGAAAAATGCGAAATGTAGTATAAATGCAAATCTGGTATATAAAAATGGATATAGTGGTAAAAATGTCAATATAGCAGTGCTTGATACGGGGGTGTTTAAACACAAACAGCTTGATGGGTGTATAAAGCACTTTATTGATTTTGTGGGTGGAAAGGAGACATGTTATGACGATAACGGACATGGTACACATGTGTGCGGTATATTGTCGGCTGCAGATATAGGCATGGCTCCGGGGGCAGGACTATATGTGTTTAAGGTGCTTGATTATCTTGGCATGGGGCAGACATCGGATTCAATTCGTGCACTTAAGTATATAAAAGAAAACTGCGTCAGACTTAATATAAAAATACTCAACTTCTCTGTAGGATATCTGCCATGTTCTGATACAGCAGAGCGTGTTAAGATATTGAAGCTGATAGATGAATTGTGGGATATGGGAGTGGTAGTTGTTGCAGCAGCGGGCAACTACGGCCCGGCACCGTTTTCTGTAACTGTGCCGGGAATTTCAAGAAAAATAATAACAGTCGGAAGCTTTGATGATATAAGAAGTGGCAAAGGTCCTACCGACTGTTGTATTGTAAAGCCTGAGATTCTGGCTCCCGGGCATGATATCATAAGCCTTGGAACGAGAGATGGCACATATGTAAGAAAAACAGGTACTTCAATGGCTACACCGATTGTGTCAGGTGCCATAGCACTTCTATTGGAAAAAAATCCAAATATGAGACCGGAGGCGGTTAAGCTAGCCCTGTATAATACATGTGACAGGGCAGGGGATAGTCGCAAAGGCTCGTGGGGGATTATAAATGTTGATAAATTGGTGGGAATATTATAATATGTATTAGAGATTTATTATAGGAAATATTAGGTTGTATAATTGTAATTTCGTGGTAGGGCTTAAATGAGAAAAATATTACAAAGACTGCTTTCAAAGCTTTTTATAGTTTCGACAATAATAATCATACAGATGATATGGTGGTTCTTTTGTTTTATACGGCATCTGTTGCCAGCAGGGTGTTTCAGGATCTGCTGTATGTGGCAGCCATATTGCTTTCGCTTTATATTGTCAACAGGCGGATGAAAATGTATATAAAAATGTCATGGATATTTTTGATACTGAGTGTTCCAATCGTTGGTATTCCGTGCTATTCTTTTTCGGAAGACCGGAGCTTACGTCGAAGACACAGAAAAGAATGGCAAGAATTGTGGAAGCATATGCGCCGCTTCGGCCTGAAAACGAGCTGCTAAATGAGACACTCAGACTGACAGATATGGATGCATACAGACAAAGCAGGCTTATCACTCAAAATCAGAAATATCCACTGTATGCGGAGGACTGCACAGAGTACTTTAAATCAGGTGAGGAGGCTTTTGAGAGCATTTTAAAAGATTTAAGGTCAGCTGAAAAGTTTATCTTTATGGAGTATTTCATAATCGGCAGTGGCGTTATGCTTGATCAGATACTTGATATACTCAAAGAAAAGGTAAAGCATGGAGTTGTGGTGAGAATCATATATGATGATTTTGGCAGCATAAATGCCATTCCGCCACATTTTATAAAGGAGATGGAGAGCATCGGAATACAGACCAGACGCTTCAATCCATATAAGCCCATGCTTTCAGTAATTATGAATGACAGGGATCATAGGAAGATACTGGTAGTAGACGGACGTGTGGCGCATACCGGTGGTTACAATATAGCAGATGAGTATATCAACAAAAAAATCAGGTTTGGTTATTGGAAGGATGCCGGTATCCGTGTGGAGGGAGAGTGTGTAAACAGTTTCACAACGATGTTCCTTGAGATGTGGAATTATATCAATAAGGACAATGCAGTACATGATGAATATCTGAATCCACACAATACCTTCAGCCAGTCAGAGAAAAGCGGTTTTGTCCAGCCGTTTTGCGATTCTCCACTTGAGCATGATGATGTAGGAGAGAATCTTTATGTGAGTATCATCTCAAGAGCTAAAAAATATGTTTATATTTTTACACCGTATTTGATACTTGGAACAGAGCTGTCACATGCTATGATATCGGCAGCCAGGTCAGGTGTTGATGTGCGTATTGTTGTACCTAAGATTCCCGATAAAAAGCTCATTTATCTGCAGACAAAAGCCAATTTCAGACCTCTTATCGAGGCGGGGGTAAGGATATATCTATACACACCCGGCTTTATACATTCAAAGTGTATTGTGGCAGATGATGATACTGCGATAGTTGGCACATGCAATCTGGATTTCAGGAGCATGTACTGGAATTTTGAGGATTTTGTATACATGTACAGGACTCAGTGCATCGGAAAAATAAAAGAGGATGCGATAGAGACGTTTGCGGTTTCAGAGGAGGTGTATGAGGAAAGCACAAATGATATCTCATTTGTAGGCAGGCTGCTGCAGAGTATTTTGCAGCTTTTTGCACCGCTTTTGTAAATGTGTCTGTAAAGCGTCTGATAAAAATCTGTTGAATAATGTTACAAGTTGTAATATAATAATCCAAGCGATTGCATAAGCAACGCACGAAGAAACTGAATATGTAGCATAAAGGTGTCGGAGCAGACAAGCATTTGAATCTGATTTATGACAGGCGATGTGAAGCTGGCTCCGGTGAAAAGGGAAACAGGTGCAAATCCTGTACGAACTCGTCACCGTAATTAAGGAGTGACGGCCGATAGGTCACTGGGCAACCGGGAAGACGGCCGAAGCAATGATATATAAGCCGGGAGACCTGCCTTTGTGTTGTACGGAAACAATAGTGTTTCAAGCCACGAGTAACTGGCTGTACGTGATGAAATAATTATAATTACAGACAAGGTTATGATAGCCGTATAGTCTGGGTTAGAAGGATTTTGACATGTATAGCTCTTTGACATAATAGTACAAAGAGCTTTTATTTTTGACGCTTTAAATGTTTTCGTCTTACATATTTAAAACATGTGCAGCTTAATAGCTGCAAGGAGAATGAAAAGGAGAAAACATGAAAAAGAAATTAGTAGTAGTACTGATGGCAGCAGTTATGGCTATGACAGCAGTGACCGGCTGTGGCAGCAAGGCAGATGATGCAAAGAATGATACACAGGCATCTAAGACTTCAGAGAGTGAGACAAGCGCAAACGCAGATCAGGAGGCAGCAATGCATGTGGCAGATTTAATCGATGCAATCTACGTGCAGGAGAGAACAGATGATACAGACAAGCAGTGCAAGGAGGCTAAGGAGGCCTGGGACAAGCTCACAGACGCACAGAAGGAGCTTGTAGAGGGAGAAAATGCTGATCCTGACTATTTCGGCAGAGATACAGGCGATGCTTCAAAGGATGATCCGAGAAACCAGGATGATATCGGCGAGAACGAGATTCTTGTAGTAAGCTTTGGTACATCCTTCAACGACAGCCGTGTGGCTGATATCAAGGGTGTGGAGGATGCAATAGCAGCTGCAAATCCTGACTGGTCAGTCAGAAGAGCCTTCACAGCACAGATTATCATCAATCATGTACAGGCAAGAGATGACGAGAAGATTGACAATATGGATCAGGCACTTGAGCGTGCAGTCAAAAATGGTGTAAAGAATCTTGTGGTACAGCCTACACACCTGATGCATGGCGCAGAGTATGATGAGCTTTCAGAGGCTGTAGAGAAGTATAAGGATAAATTTGAGTCTGTAAAGATTGCAGAGCCACTCCTCGGTGAGGTTGGAAGTGATGCAACAGTTGTAAATGAGGATAAAAAGGCCGTTGCAGAGATTCTTACAGAGGAAGCAGTGGAAAAGGCAGGCTATGACAGCCTTGATGCTGCAAAGGAAGAGGGCACAGCATTTGTATTTATGGGACATGGAACAAGCCATACAGCAAAGATTTCATACAGCCAGATGCAGAGCCAGATGACAGCTTTGGGTTATGACAACGTATTTATCGGAACTGTAGAGGGTGAGCCGGAGGATACATCATGTGAGTCTGTCATTGAGAAGGTGTCAGCCGCTGGCTACAAGAACGTCATTCTTCGTCCGCTTATGGTTGTTGCAGGAGACCATGCCAACAATGATATGGCGGGAAGTGATGATGATTCATGGCTTTCACAGTTTAAGGCATCAGGAAAGTTTGATAAAATCGATACACAGATTAACGGACTTGGTGAGATTGAGGGTATCCAGAAGCTTTATGTTGAGCATACAGCGGCTGCCATGAGCAAGTAGCAGTTACTTAAATGTATAGTGGGGAAGCTATAAAATAACAGGAGCAGTATATCAGACATGAGAAAATTATTCAGAAACAAGTTTACTTATATCGTTGCAATGACACTGGTTTGTGCCATGAGCTTGGCAGCCTGCGGTAATAAGAATGCAAAAGCTGAAACAGAAAGCAAAAAAAGCAGTGCAGGATGCGACAGAGAGCACAAAAAAAGGCTAGAAAAAACAGAAAAGATAGCACTTTCAGATGGTACATATACAGCAGAGTTTACTACAGACAGCTCAATGTTTCATGTGAATGATGCATATGACAACAAAGGTACACTCACCGTGAAGGATGGCAAGGCAACAATACATGTTACTCTCACATCCACACACATTGTCAATCTCTTTTTGGGAACAGCAAAGGATGCCTCAAAGGACAAGGCTGAGCTTTTGGAGCCAACTGTAGAGACTGTCGATTATGGCGATGGCACAACTGAGGAGGTCAATGCGTTTGATATACCGGTTCCTGTTTTGGATGAGGAATTTGACCTTGCACTTATCGGTACAAAGGGCAAATGGTATGACCACAAGGTAAAGGTTTCAAATGCCACACCTGCGGACGCAGATGCAAGCGTATCTGAGAGTGCGGGAAAAGAGCTTCCTGACGGAACATACAATATCAATCTCGATTTCGAGGGCGGAAGCGGTAGGGCGAGCATTGCATCACCGGCTGAGGTGACTATAAGCGGTGGAGCCGCTACTGCAACAGTGCAGTGGAGCAGTCCAAACTATGACTATATGATAGTTGACGGACAGAAATATATGCCTGTAAATACAGACGGCAATTCTGTATTTGAAATTCCGGTTAAGCTTGATACACCTATGCAGGTTATCGGAGATACAGTTGCTATGAGCAAGCCGCACGAGGTTGAGTACACACTCACCTTCCATTCAGATTCTGCTACAGAGGTGCTTGGTGAGGATGGAGAATAATTAAGCTATGCATGGAAGAAAAAAGATAATTATATATATATTGATATCAATTATAGGACTGTTCTGGCTGTCAGGCTGTGACAGTCCTTCTTCCGATTCAGGGAATACCGAATCGAAGGCTGAGGCAGAGGCACAAAACGGTCTTATATATAAGAGCAGTATGAAGCTTTTATATGCAAAGAATTTTTCTGTTGACTATTATGAGGGTGGATACAAGATACTTACGACAAAGGACGGTACCAAAATACTTACCGTGCCAAAGGGCAGAAAGACTCCAAAGGGTATTGACAAGGATATCATTGTATTGAAGGAGCCTGTAAGTGATTTGTATCTGGTCGCATCAGGGGTGATGGATATGTTTGACAAGCTTGATGCAGTGGACACTATTAAATTTTCGGGGCTAGACAGTGACGGCTGGTATATTGACAGTGCAAGAAAGGCTCTTGAAAGTGGCAGAATGCTTTATGCCGGCAAATATTCAAAGCCCGATTATGAGCTTTTGGTGTCAGAAAACTGTTCACTTGCCATAGAAAATACTATGATTACCCATTCGCCGCAGGTAACGGAAAAGCTTAAAAGCTTTGATATCCCTTCAATAATCGAGTACTCAAGCTATGAGGAGGAGCCGCTCGGCAGAGTGGAGTGGGTGAAGTTTTTCGGAGCACTCACAGACAGGGATGAAAAGGCTGATGAGCTCTTTAATGAGCAGGTGGATATTGTAAATCGCATCGCAAAGACAGATACTGCTGCAAATGATGATAGCAGACCGACAGTTGCATTTTTCTATATCACATCCAATGGACAGGTTCAGGTGCGCAAAAGTACAGATTATGTGCCAAAGATGATTTCGCTTGCCGGCGGAAAATATATTTTTGATGCATCAAATGACGACGATACAGGCAGGTCAACCATGAATATGCAGCTAGAGGATTTCTACAATGGAGCAATAGATGCTGACTATCTGATATATAACAGTGCGATAGACGGCGGTGTGAAGAATCTGAATGAGCTTTTGGACAAGTGCCCGGTGCTTGCTGATTTTAGGGCAGTCAAAGACGGCAATGTATTTTGCACCACGAACGATATGTATCAGCAGTCTATGTCCATCGGGTATATGATTGATGATATGCATTCGATGATTACAGGTGCTGCCGACAGTGATATGAAATATCTGTTTAAGCTCAAATAACTGTGATTTGTGGAATGTGTGTGGTGGGCTGAATTGTTACCGGATATGACAGAATGCAGGAAAATCAATAGCATAAAAAGATAAAAAGCGGAGCTACAACATGGAAAAAACCAGAAAAATAAGGTGTTTTACAACATTTATTATTCTTATAATCTTAATTATCATATTGCTTATCATGAATGTGTGCATAGGAACTGTACACATATCATT
>ENA-OQKK01000397-OQKK01000397.1-human-gut-metagenome-genome-assembly--contig:-NODE-397-length-11363-cov-2.853774_pt1 | contig 11363 bp, 13 predicted proteins | sample MGYA00242648_ERZ504797 | MGnify/ENA primary metagenome ERZ504797 (study PRJEB26092, sample SAMD00036412) | human gut metagenome | host: Homo sapiens | study: EMG produced TPA metagenomics assembly of... | reverse complement strand
TGCCATAAAAGGTCACGTTCCTTTCTTGTGTCGGACAGGTTCTGAAACGGTTTACTGTACAGCGGCAGCGTTGTCGTACATGGGCTCGATGATCTTTTTGTCCAGGCGGGCAAAGAACACAAAGCTCAGGGTCACACTGACCAGCTCTGCAATGACGAAGGACCACCACACCATATTCACATTGCCGGTCTTACTCAGCAGCCAGGCGGCGGGCAGCAGGACCACCAGCTGGCGGCAGACCGAGATGATCAGGCTGAACATGCCGTTGCCCAGCGCCTGGAAGGTGGAGGACAGGATGATGCTCATGCCGGCCAGCAGGAAGTGGAAACAGATGATGCGCAGGGCAGGCTTGCCGATGGCCAGCATAGCCTCGCTGGCGGAGAACAGGCCCAGCAGCTTGTCGGGCAGGAACTGGAACAGCAGGAAGCCGACCAGCATGATGGCCTCGGCATAGAACATGGCGCACTTGATGGTCTTTTTGACGCGGTCGGGCTTGCGGGCACCGTAGTTGTAGCCGATGATGGGCACCATGCCGTTGTTCATGCCAAAGATGGGCATGAACACGAAGCTCTGCAGCTTGAAGTAAACGCCGAACACGGCCACGGCGGTGGCGGTAAAGGCCATGAGGATCTGGTTCATCAGGAAGGTCATCACGCTGCCCACGCACTGCATGGCGATGCTGGGCAGGCCGACAACGTAGATCCGCTTGATGGCTTCGGCGCTGGGGCGGAAGCCCTTGAAATCCAGCTGGATATCGGGGTTCTTGCGGAGGTTGAGGTAGAAGGAGACCCCTGCGCCGCAGAACTGGCCGATGACGGTGGCCAAGGCTGCACCGGTGGTGCCGGACAGGGCCTCGCCGCAGTAGCCGAAGATGAAGATGGGGTCAAGGATGATGTTGACGACGGCACCCACCAGCTGGCTGATCATGCTCAGGGTGGTACGGCTGGTGGCGGCCAGCAGTTTCTCGTTCATCACCTGCATGAACATGCCCAGGCTGAGCACGCAGCAGATGGTCAGGTAGCGGATGCCCTGCTCGGCGATGTCGGCATCGGCGGTCTGGGCGTAGAAGTAGGGGCGCACAACGGTCAGGCCCAGCACCAGAAAGACCAGGTAGCTGCACAGTGCCAGGAACAGGCCGTTCTCGGCGGTCTTGTTGGCGCGGTACTGGTTCTTTTCGCCCAGGCTCTTGGAGAGCAGGGCGTTGACACCCACGCCGGTGCCGATGCCCACGGCGAACATCAGGTTCTGCAGCGAAAAGGCCAGAGAGACGGCGGTCAGGGCGTTCTCACTGACACGGGCGACAAAGATCGAGTCCACCACGTTGTACAGTGCCTGCACCAGCATGGAGATCATCATCGGGATGCTGAGCTTGATCAGCAGCGGGTTGACATCCATGGTGCCCATGATATTTTGGGTCAGAAAGATTGAGCTGTTTGTTTTCCACGATTTCTCCTTTTGACGTTGAATGATAGACGAGGGTTTATGCTTGAACAGGAGGGCGATGCCGTTGCCCAAACGTGGGCAGAGCACAAAAGCACCTACCCACGAAGCAGCATTGTTTTTTGGGCCGTCCGGCCCGGCGGGGATCACTCAGCCATGGTCTTTTCCTTGGCGGCGACAGCGTCCAGGATCATCTTGACGCAGGTCTCGCGGCCCAGGGCGGCGTTGATGGCCAGATCATAGTTGTGGGCATCGCCCCAGCGGTTCTGGGTGTAGTAGTTGTAGTAGGCAGCACGGTTGCGGTCGGTCTTTTCGATCTCTTCCTTGATGCCCTTCTCGTCGTGTGCCTTGACCAACGGGTCGGTCTTGGCCAGCTCACGCCGCCATTCCACCGGTGCGTAGATGAACACGCGCAGCACATCCTTGCGCTCCCGCAGCACATAGTCACCGCAGCGGCCCAGAATGACGCAGGGGCCTTCCTCGGCCAGCTGCTTGATGATGCGGCTCTGCAGGATGAACACCTGATCACCCAGCGGGAGCTCGTTGCCCATGGTATACAGGCTGTACAGCAGGCTGTGGGTGCGGCGTTTTTCGCTGGCGGCTACGGCTTCCTCCGAGAGGCCGGAGTGCTTTGCGGCCATGGTGATCAGCTCCTTGTCGTAGAGCTTGATGCCCAGTGCGTTTGCAACATCCTCTGCGATGTAGTTGCCGCCGGTGCAGTACTCACGTCCAATGGTGATGATCGTTTTTGCCATAATGTGTTCCTCCCTATGTTGTGGTTTCTATCCCGAAAAGCGCTTTGCGCTGCCGACTCAGAGGCCGGGCTGCACGGTGCTTGGGTCCTGTTGGGGTGCGGCAGGCTCTGCCGCGGGCTTGGGGGGCGCGGGGAGACGGACTTCCGCCACCCGCATCCGCCCGGTCTGGTCCACCGCGTACACGCTGCAGCGGCCGCCTGCGGCCAGCTGCTCGGGCGGGAAGAGCAGCCCGCCCTCGGGCGTGCGCTCCATCCGGCGGAAGGTGCGGTGGGCTGTGTGGCATGGGCCACGCCATCGTGACGGCGTAAGCCGCCCAGCCGGAAAAATCCTCCGGCAGCGGGTCCTGCTGGCCCCGCTGCTCAAAGAAATAGCTGCCATCCTCGGCGCGGGTCAGGTCGCATCGCACCCGGTTGGGCAGATCGGCGGCCACTTCCCGCTGCTTGGGCCGCGAGGGCAATGGCCCGGCCCGTGAAATATCGCATAAAATCCGCCAGCGCCATGGTGCAGTTCACGGCACCGTCGCTGTCTGCAGTGGGGTCGTTCAGCAGCACGAAATCCGCCAGAACGGCATCATCGTGCCCAAAGCCACGCAGGCCCATCCAGACTCCCACGGGGTCCCGCTGGCCCCGGATGTGACGCTCCACCCGGACTGCGATGGAGCAGTCATCGTGGATCTGGGCGCGCAGGTCGGCCAGATCCATCCAGGCCTGCCAGCAGGGGTAGCCGCAGCAGCCCGCCGCCGCAGCCGCAAAGGCGGCATTGCCGGTGGAGCTGGTGGCTTTGTCCTCCATGGCGTAGGCCACTTCCTCGGGCAGGATATCTTCGCCGTAGCGGTTCATCAGGGCCGCCATCACAAGGGGCAGGTCCATCTCCCGGCCAAAGCTGGGGTCGTGGGCGCTCAGACAGTATTCCGGCAGGTAGAGCCGTCGGTTCAGCGGGTGGCCGTTGTGCTTCTCCCAGGCAAGGGGGCGCACGGCGGCGGCCAGCAGCCGGACAGCCGGGGTGGCCTTGTCATCGTTGGTGGAAAGGTTCACCTGCAGCTGGATGCCGGTGCCGCCGCCCGGTGTGGCAACGGTGACGGTGTCCCCCATCAGGAACACCAGCCCGTCCTCGCTCTGGGCTTTGATGCTGCAGCGGGGGTAATCCGGTGCCCACTTGCCAAAGCTGAGCCAGCCGGTCCAGGTGTTCCCGGCATAGACCCGGCAGCGCACCTCGACCATGGTGTTGTGGGGGGCGCTGGCGTTCCAGCTGACATTCAGGTTGCAAAAGGCCGGCATGGCGAACTCCGGGGTGGTATAGCTGCCGTAGGGCAGGTAGCGGCCGGCGGAGGAATCCAGCACCACCGCGCCGCTTTCCAGCGCCACATTGTCCAGTGCGCCCCGGGAGAAGGTCTCGGTGCCGTGCAGCACCAGATTGTTCCGTTGTTCCATCCGCACTTCTCTCCTTTGCGCGCTGTGGACGGCGCAGTGTTATTCTTCGGGGGTGTCCTGGCCGCGCTCGGCGCGCAGCTCCTTTTCCAGCTGGGCATCGTGGAGCTTCTGGATGCTCTCCTCAATGTGGAACACCCGGTTCAGGTCGCCGTAGACGATCTGGCAGCAGATCTCGCACTGGAACCAGAAGCCGAACACCAGCATGAGCAACAGGCCCAGCGGCATGCACAGGATCACCAGGCCCCAGAACAGGATGGTGACCAGCGCCGCGGCCAGCGCATGGGGCAGGAACGCGATCATGCAGTTCAGGCTTGTTTTTCAGTGTCAGGCGCAGGGGCTGATCCAGCAGCACGATCTGGGGCCACATGTAGGAAAACAGCATGTGGAACAGCACAAGGTTCAGCACCGTGGCCACCCACATGGGAACGCCCACGTTGGTGCCGTGGTACAGCATGTTGAAGCAGAAATAGACCAGGAAGATCTGCACCGTGACGACCACACAGTACAGGATGCCGGGCAGGATGCTGGCCTTGAAGTTCTGCCGGAAGGCCCGGCGGTAGGTCGTCCACCAGTAACCGGCCTCGTCACGCAGGGCACGCAGCACGGTGTCGTACATGCCTGCCAGCGCAGGGCCTGCAAGGATGCCGCCCGCAATGGCGCTGACGATCATCACGGTCAGGTTGTTCATCAGGAAGCCGATGTACACCAGGCAGATCACCGGCAGAAAGCCGATGCAGGTGAGCAGGTTTGCAAGGAACATGCCGCTCATATCGCGGCCCACCAGCTCAAAAAAGCGGCCTACGCCCGTTTTGCGGGGCGTGTCCTTTTCAACGCCCGGCCCGTCCTTGAAATCTTTAGAAGAAGGAAATAAACCCATTTGTTCCGGAATACCTCTCTTTTGTAATGGGCAGCAATGCCATTGTGCTACCTTTCTGCTTATAAATATACCCGGATTTTGTGGATTTTGCAAGCTAAAAAGCACGTATTTGTAAAAAAAGTGTGTTCTCTCCCATTTTGCCCCAAAGTATGTTACAATGATACTGGCCTTCTGGGCCGGAAGGAGGAAAGGAATTTGAGCATTTTACGCACCATTGCGTTATTCGTTTATCTGTTTGGCTATATGATCGTGCACTATGCCACCCTGCGCAGGGCCGAGCGTGCCCTGGCTGCCGGGGATCTGGACACGGTGGAGCGGATCGTCAGGGCCAACATCCCCCGCTGGAGCCGGGGCATCCTGCATGTCACGGGGGCCCGGATGACCGTGGAAGGGCGGGAGAATATCCCGGCGGGGCCCTGCGTGTTCGTGGGCAACCACCGCAGCTACTATGATATCCCCATCCTGCTGACCGCGCTGGACGCGCCCCACGGCATTCTGGCAAAGGAGGAGCTGGAAAAGATCCCCCTGCTCAACCGCTGGATGAAGCTGCTGGGCTGTGTGTTCGTCAAGCGGGATGACATCCGCGCTTCCGTCAAGGCCCTGAACGATGCCACCGCCATCGTGGAGAGCGGACGGAGCTTCGTCATCTTCCCTGAAGGCACCCGCTACAAGGGCGAAGAGGGCGGCGCGGGCGAGTTCAAGGCCGGTGCCTTCCGCATTGCCATCAAGACGGGGGTGCCCGTGGTGCCGGTGGCCATCTCCGGTGCGCGGGGCCTGTTTGAGGGCCACGGCCTGCGGGCCACACCCGGCGATATCCGGGTGCGCATCCTGCCCGCCATCCAGACCGCAGGCATGAGCAAGGCTGAACAGAAGCAGCTGCCCGATGCCGTGCGCCAGACCATTCTGGCCCAACTGTAAGGAGAACTATGGCAAGCTATCGTTACGAGCGGGACATCGACCCCGCAGACCTTGCCCCGACGGGCGGAAAAACAGTATACCCGCAAAGAGCGCTGGGCCAACTGGTAGGGATTATAAACCTCAAGTGGGTCCTCCTGATCGGCATTGCAGCGGCCTTTGTGGCTTACAGCTTCATCGGGCAGTATTTCTTTACCACCAAGCCCGATTATAATGTGGCGGTGGTGGCTCCCTGCTACCTGCCGGATGACACCGTGACCGCCCTGCAGGAGCAGCTGGCCCGGTATGGCGAGGACCTGAACGGTGACGGCAAGACGGTCGTGACCCTGAATGTCTACACGCTGGATTATTCTGCCGGGGATACCCAGACCGAGAGCGATGCCTACCTGACCATGGCGGGCACCACCAAGCTGGCCACGGATGTGGCGGGCGGCCTGAGTTCGGTGTTCCTGCTGTATGACCCGGCGGGCTTTCAGGAGAGCACCGGCTCCCTGCGGTATCTGGACGGCACCCTGCCCGAGGCCGGAAGCGACAGCGACTGGTGGAACATGGTCTACCGCTGGACGGACTGCCCGGTGCTGGCCGGGCTTGACCTGGGCGAGTACCGTGCCGACACCACCCACGCTCAGGGCGGCGACAGCCAGGCCTATCTCGCGGATTTCTATATCGGGATGCGCGGGGCATGGAACACCGGCACCGAGGAGAACCTTGCGGGCGGCGAGGAGCTCTGGCAGGCACTGACCGCCGGGGCAGTCTCCACCGTGGAAGCGGAGGGGTGAGCCGATGCGGTTTCGCCTCCTGCGCCGGGAAAAAGGCGCGCCCCGTCGCCCGGCCCCCGTGCCGGAACCGCCTGCTGTGCCGGTTCCGCCCCGTGCCGCCGAGCTGGAAAACCCCTATGGGAGATACTATGGAACGGCGCGAAGCCGGGAAGATCTGAAACGCTGAAGAGGTGCTGCCCACGGGCGGCACCTCTTCAATTCTATTCGCTTTTTGCAGGTGCTAGTTGAAAAGTTATCCACCCTGAAACCCTGCGCCCTTTGTTGTTTCTGTGTCCGAGTTATGGTATACTAATCCAGTATCACGAAATGCAAAGGATGTGGAATGATGGACGCACTGGAACAGGCCCGCCGGGAGATCGACACGGTGGATGCCCAGCTGGCTGCCCTGTTTGAGCGGCGGATGAAGGCGGTGCTCAGCGTGGCGGAATACAAAAAGGCCCACGGCCTGCCCATCTTTGATGCCGCCCGCGAAAAGGTGGTGCTGGACAAGGCCGAAGCGCGGATCGGGGACCCGGCCCTGCGCCCCTATTACCGGGATCATGTGCAGAACATGATGGATGTGGCCAAGCAGTACGAGGCCGAGGTGCTGGGCCGCAACCGCGCCGCCTATCAGGGCGTGGAGGGTGCCTTTGCCCACATCGCGCTCCGGGCGCTCTTTCCCCATGCCGAGGCCATGAGCTGCCCCACCTGGGATGAGGTGTTCGATGCCGTGGAGAAGGGCGATGCCGCCCACGGCGTGGTGCCCTTTGAGAACAGCCACGCGGGGGATGTGTCGGCGGTGCTGGACCTGTGTTACAACCACCCCGGGCTGTGGGTGGTGGATGTCTACGACCTGCCCATCTCCCAGAACCTGCTGGTGCTGCCCGGCACCCAGCTTTCCGACCTGACCCGTGTGTACAGCCACCAGCAGGCCATTGCCCAGAGCGAGACCTTCCTGAAGCAGTTCGGCCTGCCTGCCACGGCCATGCCCAACACGGCCATGGCGGCAAAGTTCGTGGCGGAGAGCGGCGACCGGACCAAGGCGGCCATTGCCAGCGTGGAAACGGCCGCCCTGTACGGGCTGGAGGTGCTGGTGCCCAGCATCAACACCGACGGCGACAACACCACCCGCTTCATCGTCCTCAGCCGCGAAAAGCCCACGGCGGGCAACCGGTTCTCCCTGCTGTTCACGCTGGACAACAAGCCCGGCAAGCTGGCCGAGGTCATTCAGGTCATTGGTGCCAGCGGCTACGATATGGAGTCCATCAAGAGCCGCCCGCTGCCCCACGTCCCCTTTGATTATTATTTTTACGTCGAGCTGGTGGGAGACCCCGCCGCCGAAAAGACCGCCGCGCTGCTGCGCGAGCTGAATCATGTCTGCCGCACGGTACGGCTGTTAGGAGTGTATACGAAATGAGCGATTTCATCGGGACAAAGCTCACCATGAATCTGGGCGAGCGCAGTTATGATATCATCCTGAAAAACGGTGCACTGGAAAACCTGTACCAGTTTGCCCGGCTGGACCGCAAGGTGGCCGTTGTCACCGACAGCGGTGTGCCTGCCGAATATGCCCAGCGCGTGGCCGACCAGTGCCGGGAATCCACCATCATCACGGTGCCGCAGGGCGAGGCCAGCAAGAGCTTCAAGATCCTGGAAACGGTGCTCCGGCAGATGCTGGAGTTCAACATGGGCCGCGGCGACCTGGTGGTGGCCGTGGGCGGCGGTGTGGTCGGGGATCTGGCCGGATTTGCCGCTGCCATCTACATGCGGGGCATCGATTTCATCAACTGCCCCACCACCACCCTTTCCATGATCGATTCCTCCATCGGCGGCAAGACCGCTGTGGATCTGGGCGATACCAAAAATATCGTGGGCGCGTTCTGGCAGCCCAAGCTGGTCATCGTGGATCCGGCCACCCTTTCCACCCTGCCCCGCCGCCACTACATCAACGGCCTGGCGGAGGCGGTCAAGGCGGGCCTGCTGGCGGACCCCGAGCTGTTCGCCATCTTTGAAAAGGGCGATATCGACACTCAGATCAGCGAGATCATCTACCGCAGCCTGCGGTTCAAGAAGAACGTTGTGGAGCAGGATGAGACCGAGCGCGGGATGCGCAAGGCCCTGAACTTCGGCCACACCATCGGCCACGGCATCGAGGCCGTCAAGGGCATCAAGGGCCGCCGCACCGTGGGCCTGTTCCACGGCGAGTGCGTGGCGCTGGGGATGCTGCCCATGATCGAATCCAAGGCGCTGCAGAAGCGGGTGCGGGCGGTCTACCGCCGCATCGGCCTGCCCACCCGCACCACCTATAACAAGGAAAAGGTGCTGGCCGAGATGCTGCACGATAAAAAGGCTCAGGGCGGCCAGATCACGGTCATCAAGGTGCCGGGTCTGGGCTGCTGGCGGGCCGAGACCATCCCCGTGGAGGGCCTGCGCCCCCTGCTGGGTGTGGAGGAGTAAGCCATGAAAAACACCTTTGGCAGCGACCTTTCGCTGACCATTTTTGGCGAGAGCCACGGCAGGGCCATCGGCGCGGTGCTGGACGGCATGGCGGCGGGCGTGCCCGTGGAGGAAGCCTTTCTTGCTGCCTGCATGGACAAGCGCCGTGCCCGGGGCGACGGCCTTTCCACCCCCCGTGTGGAGGGGGATGCGGTGCAGTTTTTGTCCGGCGTGGTCAACGGCCGCACCACCGGCACCGCCATTGCCCTGATGATCGAAAACCAGAACACCCGCAGCGGCGACTATGCCAAAACGGCTGACCTGCTGCGGCCCGGCCATGCGGATTACACTGCCTACGCCAAGTACCACGGCTATCAGGATGCCCGGGGCGGCGGCCACTTTTCGGGCCGCGTCACCGCCGCGCTGGTGGCGGGCGGTGCTCTGGTGCTGGGCGCTCTGAACCGGGCCGGGATCGAGATCGTGACTCACATCGGGCGGTGTGCCGGGATCGGCGATATCCCCTTTGCGCTGGACGATCCCGCCGCGCTGGCGGCGCAGGCCGAGGCACTGCTGAATCAGTCCGAGGGCTTTGCCCTGCTGGACGGCAGTGTGGAGGAACCCATGAAAGCCGCCATCCGTGCCGCCGGTGCCGAGGGCGACAGCGTGGGCGGTGTGCTGGAGACCGCCATTCTGGGCCTGCCCGCAGGCGTGGGTGAACCCTATTTCGACAGTGTGGAGAGCAAGCTCGCTCACCTGGCCTTCTCCATCCCGGCGGTCAAGGGCATCGAGTTCGGCTCCGGCTTCGGCTTTGCGGACCAGAAGGGCTCGGAGGCCAACGATGCCTTCCGGATGCAGGGAGAGCGCATCGTCACCGCCACCAACCACAATGCGGGCCTGAACGGCGGCATCTCCAACGGGATGCCCGTGGTGTTCCGCACGGCGGTCAAGCCTACCCCCAGCATCTACAAAACGCAGGACACGGTGGACTATATCGCAAAGAAGGACGCGGAGCTGTCCATTCAGGGCCGCCACGACCCCTGCATCGTGCCCCGGGCTGCCATTGTGCAGACCTGTGCCGCCGCGCTGGCCGTGGGCGACCTGCTCACCGCAAAATACGGCATGGCCTGGATGGAGGACCCCACCGGCTACCGCAAGGAGGTGCTGTAAATGGAATACGGACTCATCGGCGGGCGGCTGGGCCACTCCTACTCCAAGGTCATCCACGAGATGCTCTGCGGCTACCGGTACGACCTGTGCCCCCTGCCCACGGAAGAGGAAGTCCGGGCCTTTATGACCCGGCGGCAGTTCAGGGCCATCAATGTCACCATCCCCTATAAGCTGGTGGTCATGGAGTACTGCTCCTACATCGACCCCCACGCCAGGGCCATCAACGCCGTGAACACCATCGTCAACAGGAACGGCCTGCTCTACGGCTACAACACCGATTACCCCGGATTCTCCTACCTGTGCGATGCACACGGGGTGGAGTTCAAGGACAGGACCGTGCTCATTCTGGGCACCGGCGGCACCCACAACACCACCTGGGCCGTGGCCCATGACCGGGGCGCGAAACAGATCTATACCGTCAGCCGCCATCCCGACCCCGAAAAGGGAGAGCTGACGTATGCTCAGGCCCTGACCACCGGGGCACAGATCATCATCAACACCACGCCGGTGGGCATGTACCCCAATGTGGGCGTGAGCGCCCTGGATATCACCTCCATGCCCGGGCTGGAAGCCGTGATCGATGTCATCTATAATCCTGATAAAGACCGAGCTCATCCTCCGGGCCGAGGAGCTGGGGGTGCCCGTTGCCGTCGGCGGCCTGGAAATGCTGGTGGCGCAGGCTGTGTATGCGGCAGAATTTTTCCTCGACCGCAAGTTTGAGGATGCCGGTGCCGAGATCGCCCGTGTGACCAGCGAGCTGCGGCGGGAACAGCTGAACATTGCCCTCATCGGGATGCCCTCCTCGGGCAAATCCACCTTGGGCCGCGCTCTGGCGGAACGGCTGGGCAAGCGGTTCGTGGATCTGGACGAGGAGATCGTCAAGGCCGACGGCCGGAGCATCCCGGACATCTTTGCCGCTGAGGGGGAGGCAGGCTTCCGGAAGCTGGAGGCCGCGCAGACCGCCCGCTTTGCCAGGGAGAACCGGCAGGTCATCTCCTGCGGCGGCGGCGTGGTCAAAGACCCGGCAAACCTCCGGGCGCTCCACGCCAACGGCATCGTGCTCTTCATCGACCGGCCGCTGGAGGATCTGCTGGTGGGCGGCGGCAGGCCCCTTTCACCAGCCCCGAGGCCCTGAAAACCATGGAAGCCCAGCGCCGTCCGCTCTATCTGGCGGCAGCGGATGCTGTGATCCCCAACAAGACCACCCCTGCCGGATGCCGTGACGGCGGCAATGGAGGCGCTGGATGAAATTTTTAGTCATTAACGGTCCCAACCTCAACCTGACCCAGTTCACGGAGCCGGGCATGGAGGGGCAGATCGATTTCAATACACTGCTGGATTATATCGAGGCGGGCTGTGCCCAGATGGATGTTCAGGTGGACTTTTTTCAGTCCAACCACGAGGGCGACCTCATCGATGAGATCCAGTCGGCGGCAGGCCGGGCCGATGGCATCATCCTCAACCCGGGCGGCTACGCCTATTACAGCGTGGCCATTCTGGAAGCGCTGCAGGTGTGCGGCGTGCCCGCCGTGGAAGTGATGCTGGCCGACCCCAGCGGCAAGGAGCCCTTCCGCAGCGTGGATGT
>ENA-OQKK01000396-OQKK01000396.1-human-gut-metagenome-genome-assembly--contig:-NODE-396-length-11372-cov-4.026767_pt1 | contig 11372 bp, 17 predicted proteins | sample MGYA00242648_ERZ504797 | MGnify/ENA primary metagenome ERZ504797 (study PRJEB26092, sample SAMD00036412) | human gut metagenome | host: Homo sapiens | study: EMG produced TPA metagenomics assembly of... | reverse complement strand
TTCCGGACTTCCAGTTTCTTGCAATCCGGATTTCCAATTCCTTGCAGTCTGGATTTCCAGTTTCTGGCGTTCCAGAAGCAAAGTATCTTACTGGCTTTCCTCTGCTCCGTTTCACAAAATTTTTCACATATATGACAGAAGGACGATTATTCCCCTGCCGATACCGTTCGATCAATCCAATCCCATGCACACTGTCAAGCTCATAAAGAAGCTTTGTCACTGTCGTATGCGACATTCGCAACAGCTCCTGCAATTCTGCAATCGTGTAAATAATATAGACATAACCATCACCGTCAATCCAGCCATTTTTCTTGGATAGGCTGATTCGATCAAGCAGAATTCCGTAAAGGAGCTTTGCGTCTGTGGACAGGCTTGCAAACTCTTTTTCTGAGAACAGAGCTTTTGGTATCCGAAAAAAAGAAAACTGGTCAGATTCTTCTGCTCTGAAGTATTCAAAATCTGCCATAGCTTATTTCCTATTCTTCCTCATTATTAAAATCACTCCCTGCTACACTGCCTGTTCCATGACACATCTCATTAAACACAAAGTTGAAGCACATCATTAACTCACTCAGATAATAATTCCTTGCCTCTTTATTGCAGGCATACATATCCTCGATATAAACCTCCTCGTTTCCATTCATTCGTGCGATCGTTTCCAGAACTTTCATAAACTTCTTATTAGAGCAGCACTCATACTGTTCATTAACATATTTCTGAATTTCCAGTACACGTTCAGGCTTTCCATCAAAAACAGATAACACGCCAAATGCCAGATCCATACCAAACTCATAGCCATCGGCTTCTACGGCATCAATATCAAGATTACCTTCTTCATCGTAATAGCCACGCTCTTCCATAGGAGTCAGTGGTGTCTCATATTCATCCAGATATCCCATATCCGCAATAGTTTCCAAAATATCTCTGGATGCTTTCACCATCTTATCCATGATAATTTTTCTTTCAGCCAGCGGCATATTTGCCATAATAGTATCTAATGTCATCATTGATTCTTCCTCCATCTCATTTTCATAAATATCATTGATATAAAAGTGGTTCGCCTTTCCATTGTTTGGAATGATACGCACCAGATCACCAATCTGAACCAGTTCCTGTACTGCCTGATCTACGCCATATCTGGTCGTATTCAAGTCTTTTTTCATTTCACTTTTCGGATAGATTACAAACAAATCCCCTTCACCATCTACCCAGCCATTTTGCACCGCAAATTTTAAACGATCCAGAAATAAGCTGTATAAAATCTTTGCTGTATTTGACAGATTCTTGTATTTATCCATCTGGAACAGCATCTTTGGCACCTGTAAACAATCTACCGGCATATACTCCATCTTACTCATTGATTGTTTCCTCCTTCTGTTTGTACAGCACTTCGGCTGAAGTAATATTGATTTCCAGCATACCCACAAATACCTGATAGTACAGCAGGCATATCTGTTCATCCTCCCTTGCCAGATACAATCCTTCCAGTTCATTGGACGGATGTTTCATTCCATATACTGCCTGACAGATATCATGGATTTTCTCACATTCCACACTTCTCAGATGCATCTCCAAAGTGTGGTTAAATCTCTGCCAGTCCTCCAGTTTCTGGTTTACTGACATCATGCACTGGAACAGTTCCGCTGCTTCACATGCTGCTGACAGCACTACATTTTTGTTATTGATACTTCCATCGGCATTTTTCATATGCCCTACCATATACGCCTGATCGACTGAAACCATCTTTTATCCTCCTCTATCTAAACGGCATTTCCTCTTCCATGCCCTCTGGAATCTCTAAGAACCCTTCCGCATCTTCTGGAAATGGTGGTCTGCCAACCATTTTTGCACCTGCGAATTCAATCCGGTTAGCATACACTTCGGTGGTATAGATCTTTTTCCCGGTATCCTTATCTTCATAATTACCTGTGACAATCTCGCCTTCCACCATGACCTTCGTTCCCTGCATCAGATAATCTCTGGCAAATTCTGCTTTCTTTGCAAAAGCCTTTACCGGAATGAAACTGACTTCATCGGAATAATTTCTTCTGACTGCCAGAACAAACTTGGCAATCTTATGAAGTCCTTTTTCATTCTCCACTTCGTTGTATCCGGGATTTCTTACCAATCGCCCGGAAATAACTGTTGTATTCATTGGCTTAACCCTCCTATGCTTTCATTGATTTGTAACAGATACCGATACATGGTCCACATTTTCCATAGGCACATCCGTAACATTCATCTTTTTCCAACTCTTCCTGCTTCATTTCATCGGCAAACATTCCTAACAGCGTTGTGTAAATCTTTTTCATTGCCAGGAACTTCTCTTCTGCTTTTTCCATCTTCTCTTTGTAAAATGGAATCAGTTCACGAAGAACTGGATGAAAACGCTCATTTTCATCATCCCAGGCACAATTTTTCATCATGCATCGTGGTTGTTTCTCATAGCTTCCCAGATAATATGGGCAGAACGTACAACCTCTTTCTTTGATAATCTCAACCGGAATCACTGGCATCTGACTTTTGATTTCTTTTGTTACATACTTGCTTTCAATTCGCTCTCTCATAATGAAATCCTCCAAAATTTATATTTGCAAAAGGGATTTACCCTGAACTGCCTGTTTTTAGGCACAAAAAAAGAGGCAGACTTACGATTTTTGTTTTCGCAAGCCTGCCTCTTATCAAACTAATTTTCTACCTTTCAATGATATACCGTATAAAAACGTATATCGCTCTGATCACATACACTGGAATCATGATACTTCCGATCAATGCTCCAATGATGACACTTAATGCAGCCATACCAAGTGTTGCTGTGGTATCCATTCCTCTTGGGATTAGAATCAGCCGCATTTTATGTATTCCAAATGGTAATCCGGCAATAAATATCCACCAGAACCAATCCGTCTGTCCGCTGACTTTCATAATGTTTTTGTCATCCAAAACCAGAATACCATAAATGCCAGTGGCAGAATTGATTTTTAATTACATCTCCAATCGTCATTTCTTTTGTCCTCTTATCCAATCTGTTTATCTTCTGTACTTTAGAAATATATGCCTGATATCTTTCCATCTGGCTATCATTATATCTTATTTGCTTATCATATTCCATTCTATCATCCCCTTTGTTCTGTTTGTGCCTTCCACGAATCTAATAACTGAAATATAATTTTTTCAATTTGTTCTTTCTTATAATCTGGTGGAAAATATTTTTGCAGTTGCTTTTCTGAAAAGCTGATTTTCTGGTAATTCACTTTTGCTTCTCCTCTAAGAATTTTCTCAATATCTTCTCCAGTCAATTCTTTTTGCTGACTAAGTTCTTTCAATTTTTTTGCCTGAGATCCATTAGGCATTTTCTTTGTTGTTCCTATGAACGCCAATAATAACGACTGCTCATTGCTTTTTAAATACGATAGATCTACTGCAACAGTGAATGGCAATTCATTTTTGTCTACAAACTCCAGCAAATAATTCGACAAATAGGTCAATCGTATATATCGTTTGATTGTACTCATTGTTTCCCCGACTTCTGTACCTACCATCTCAGCTGCCCATCTTTTTTTTAACTTGGTTCAACTTGGACCAAAGTTAGATCTGTTCTTCTGCCTTGACGTTTCAGTGCTTCATACTTCATGCGGTATGCAAATGCTTTCTCACTATACAGCAGGTTTTCTCTTTGAATATTGGAATCGACCATAACTACAGTTGCTTCATCATCAGACATATCTCTAATAATAACCGGCATTGTTTTCAGTCCCAATTCTCTGCAAGCATATTTTCTTCTGTGCCCCACTACTAATTCATAATCCTTTTCCCCAGAATTTGAAGGTCTTGCAATTCCTGGCACAAGAACTCCATATTCTGAAATACTTTCAATCATTTCCTCCATTTTGTCATCCCTGAATACTTTAAACGGATGGTTCTTGAATGTATCCAGCTCGTCCAGTGGAATTTCTCGCACACACTCCTGCTCCTCTGACAATCCAAACAGTGCATCTACACCTTTGAATTTTATCTTTGAAGCACTACTCTCTTTCACTGCCATCATCAATCACCTCCTCTACCAGTTTCTTATATGCTTCGGCAACACGTCCTTTGGGATCATGTTTATAAATACTTACTCCCTCAGCACTCGTCTCTGCAGCTCTTATAGAAAACGGAATTGCAGTCTCAAAAATATGGATATATTCTCCATAATTAGCATGAAGTAATTCTATAATCTCTTTTGAAAAATTTGTTCTGCGATCCACCATGGTAAGTAAGATTCCGTCAATTTGAAGTTTTCGATTTATCTGCTTCCTGACTTTATATATTGTCTGCATCAACTGTTCGAGACCTTTAACCGGAAGATAATGTGCCATAACCGGGATGATAATCGAATCAGCTGCTGCAAGCGCATTTACAGTGAGCATTCCTAACGATGGCATATTATCAATCAGGATGTAATCATATTCCGGCGAAATTAACTTGATAAACTGTTTTAACACATATTCTCTGCTCATAACATTTACCAGGCTGACTTCTACCCCAGAAAGTTCAATATTTGCCGGAAGAATGTCCAATCCCTCTTCATGGTGAAGAATTCCATAACTTTCCGGTAATTCAAGACCGTTCATCTCACAATGAAGAATTGTTGCTACAGTTATTTCCAATTCATCTGGATTCTGATAACCAAGACTCTCTGTTAAGCTTCCTTGTGGATCGAAATCTATTGCCAGAACTTTATATCCTTTTTTAACGAGTCCAATTCCTAAATTCACACACGAAGTTGACTTTGCGACACCGCCTTTTTGATTGACTATTGCTATAACTTTTGCCATCTCTATTTCCTCCCAATTCGTAATGTATGTTTTGAAACTGCTTTTTCTGTCTTTTCCTGCTTCTCAGCCTGCAATGTTAAATCATGTGTCTTTATCAACAATGCCTCAAATCGTTCTTTTTCTTCTTTCTGTTCGTGTACTGTCATATTTGTTTCCACATTTGTTTTTTGTGAAACACTCAACTTATTTCTAATATTATATGTGTTATATCTTCTTCTGATGCAATTCGCCTCTACACCAGACAGCGTAACCAGCTCTGACCAGGAAGATACTTTACACCTTCTTGCGATTGTTCCCCATGATGGCGTTTCTGGATTTCTACAAGCATCATATATTTTTGATGTTGCCGGTTGTATTCGTTCAAATTCATTTCTAAATAATTCCAGAAAATCATATTGATCATCAACACATTTTGTTCCATGACGTCCAATCCTTACATATTCGATTTCTCCATAATAATCGTTCAGAAACTCTTTTGCTGTTTTTCCAAAAAGCTTTTCAAAGACCATATGACTTGGCAATTCCTTATGACTGTCACACTCTTTTATTTTCGGCGGGACTCCACCATGCGATTCTGTCCATTCATCCAGTGCTTCATATACACTGGCTACATCCCATCTATCCAATGGGGTGGAGGAATATTTTTTTAATGCCTGTATCACTTCCACAACTTCCTCCGTCTGTGGCAGACATTGTAGTAATTCAATTGCTTTGGGTATGGCTTTTCTTCTTGTCATAATTCTTGCCATAAAAAAACCTCCTTTGAATGCTCATCATCTCATTCAAGAAGGTTTCTATCAGAAACAATTCCGAATTGTTTTCAATATCTTATCTACACTGCTATTTCAACATAAGATATCGAAATGTTTATCTGACAGCACTGATTTTTAATCTAATGCCTTTATCAGAAATCCCTTATTTTAAGGCTATTCCGGTCGTTTCCTTTATCTTACTCTATTGGAACTGCATAGGTAGAAAATTTCACATCATAGGACATGTCAAACTTATCCACTGCTTTCAGAAGTCCGATGCTGCCGATCTGGAACAGATCCTCCATCTCCACCCCGCGGTTTGCAAACCGCCTCACCATGCTCCAGACCAGTCCCATATTTTCCTCTGCCAGTGTATCCCTTGCCGCTTTATCCCCTTCGTGTGCCTTTTCGATCAGGGCAAGCGTATGTTCCATGCATTCTGACTCCTATGACTTCCGATCCGGCCCTTACATTTCCGGATGCACACCGATTTTCCGTTTCATCACCACTTCCGTCCCCCATCCCGGATGCGACCTTACTTCCAGCTCATCCATAAACGCCTCCATAAACGAAAACCCCATCCCCGACCGCTCCAGCTCCGGGCAGGTCGTAAACATCGGCTCCATCGCCTTCTCCACATTTTCGATCCCGACGCCGGTATCTTTTACCGTCACCTGAAACACCTTCTCCTCCAGATCCAGCACACACTTCATCTGAATTTTCCCTTTTTCCTGCCGGTATCCGTGAATCATCGCATTCGTAACCGCCTCCGAAATCGCCGTCTTGACATCCGCCACTTCCTCCACCGTCGGATTCAGCTGCGCCAGAAACGCCGCCGCAGACACCCGCGCAAAACTCTCATTGCAGGGACGGCTCTCAAATTCCAGCGTCATCGTATTCCACCGCATCTTCTCTTCTGTTTTCATCCTTTCTCGCATCATCCCATTCCCCTTTCTGCCCACTCCCCGTCCAAAACCTACTTCCACGTCTTCTCCTCTTCCACCTCAATCACCCGCGTCACCCCCGACATCACCAGAATCCTCCGCATCCGCTCTCCCACATGCACCGCTCTCACCTTCCCGCCAATCAGCTCCATCTCCCGAAACCTCCCCATCACCAGTCCAATCCCCGAACTGTCCATAAACACCGTCTTCCGAAAATCAAACACCACCTCCCTCACATTCCTCTCCACCAAAATCTCCCCCGCCTCCTCCCGAAGCCGGTCAGCCACAAAATGATCCACCTCTTCCGGAAGCCGAATCGTCATCACCGCATCCTTCACCCAAACACGATTATCCATTTCCCATCCTCCCCTTTTCCTGTCATAAAATAAAAAACACAAAAGATTTTTCGCCGTAAAGCGAATTTCATCTTTTGTGTTTTATCTTCTCACTTTTATACTTTTTTGCCCTTCGTCCCACGCACCCTCCGCGTAGTCAGTGGTATCAGCCCGACGAAACAGCGCCGCATCTCCTGCGGCATTCTCGCCCCGCGGGCATCCGTCCTCACTATTCCTCCGTCTTCACAGTCCCCCCCAGCGCCTCAATCTGCTGCTCGGCCTTAGTAGCCTTCTGGGTTCCCGGGAACTTATCGATGATCTCCTGGAACACCGAAATCGCATTATCGGTATCCCCACTCAGCCGATACGCATGCGCCAGATAGTTAAGCACCGTATAGTCACTGTCGTTGATATTCTTAGCCTTCGAAAGCTTATCAATCGCCTCCGTGTAATTCGAATCATCAAACGCACTGACGCCAGAATCTGAGAGTTCCTGGAACATCGTCGACTGCATGCTCTTGTAGATCGTATCGTAAACGGCTCTTGCATCTACAGAGAGGGCCTCCGGGTTGACCTCCGTCAGTGCATTGGTTGCATTGCTTGTATTGCCCTGCTGCTGCGCTTCCACTGCTTTCAAAAGGTTTTCATACGAAGCCACCGTGTCCTGTGCCGTCTGGATCTGCTGCTGGGCAGATGCCGTCGTTTCGTTCAGGGAATCCACCTGGCTCTGAAGCTGATTCAGCTGCGCCTCCTGGCTCGCCATTTTTCCGCTGTATTCCACAACCTTTTCATCCGCCTGGCGGTTAATTCTCTGCGTATTCGCCGGCCCGACGAGAAACCACACAACCAGTGCGCCGAGCATCAGTCCAATGCCGATATTCAGCATGGTAGCCGCCGTCGATGTCTCGCGGAACGTCGGCGGAATAATCACCGTATCGCCGCTTACTACCCGCTCTCTTTCGTCCTCCCGCTGCTCTTCCGTCCGCTCCCTGCGTCCGAACCGCCTCGGCTCCAGCGATGTCTGCGTACCCGTCTGGAAGTCAACCTCCTTCAGGAAACGCAGCGTCGTCGAATTTGTCTTGTCAATTTTCGCCGCCTTTTTCAGAATCTTCCGCGCTTTCTCATACTCACCCTTGTGAATATAAATCAGCGCCAGCAGATGATATCCCTTGATCAGCTTCGGATTCTGGTTCAGAATCTTGCGCAGCTGGATTGCAGCCACATCCTCATTGTTCTCGCGGCAGCATTTCAGCGCACTGTTGTATTTCTTGATCGTCTGATTGATCATATCCAGCTTCGCCTGCTCCGCCTGCAGCGTCGCAATATACTCCGTCGCCACATTATTCTCCGGCATAATATTCTTGCTGATGATCCACTCACTTAACGCCGCAACCGCTTCACCCGTCTCAAAATAGACAAGGCCTAACAAGTTCCGCGCATGGATGTTGTATTTGTTAAACTTCAGACTCCGCCGCAGCATATCGATCGCTCCGGAAAGATCCCGGATCTCTGCCTTGTCGAGGCCCAGATTGTAGTACATATTCGAAAGAGAAAAACATTTTCTCTGTACTCTCAGGTTAAAACCACAGTTGGGACAGATCTCCATTCCGACGTCCACAACCGATTTACAATTCATACAGTTCATTCCGGCACCTTACTCTTCCTTTTCCGCTTCTGTCTCGTTTTCCTGTTCCGGCTTGTCGTTTTTCATCATTTCTTTCAAAATGTCGATCACATCCGTCAGATCACGGCTGTAAATCGCATCCTCCACCTCGTCCACATCGAGACACGGTTTAAACTTCTTCAGTTCTTCTTCGTAATTTAACATAAACAAAAAATTCCTTCCTGTATTCGCTAACCATTCCGCTTTGCAAGATATGCTTTCAGTTCGCCCGCCAGATACAGAGAACCCACGCAGAACAGCATGCCGCTGCCCTTTTTGCCCAGTGCCTTCTCATACGCTGCCCCGATCTCCGGTTCCGCGCAGACATCCGTGCATCCTGCTTTTCTGAAGTCCTCTGCAAGCACTTCCGCCGGTACGACGCGGCTTCCGTCGATCTGCGTTGCAACAACATGGGACGGATGGATGCCCTCGCAGATTTCACCGATCATCTCATGATAGTGCTTGTCTGCAACTGCCGTGAACAGAATCGTGATCTTCGTTTTCTTTCGCAAAATAGCCTGCCGTGCTGACAAACTGTGCAATGCCGTCCTCGTTGTGCGCGCCGTCGATGATGACGCCCGGCGCAGCCATTTCCATACGGCACGGCCATTTGATCTTCGAAAGGCCTTCCGCAAGCACGTTCTTAGGAATGTCGTGCAGTCCTGCAGAATATGCATCGTGTAGAACGCAAGGCTTGCATTCATCATCTGGTATTTTGCCACGTACGGAATCGCAAGCTCTGCTTTTTCGCCGCCTGGGTATGCAAAGGTAAAGGTGATGCCCTCGCGGCTCTGTGTTTTCATCTCATAGAACGACGGCTCCATCGGCCATGCCGGGCTTCCCATCTCTTTCGCCTTTGCGGCAATGACAGAAGCCGGACCTGGCTGGCTGGCGTCGTAGATTACCGGGACACCGGCTTTGATGATGCCGGCTTTCTCTCCCGCAATCGCCTCGAGGGTATCGCCGAGATACTCGGTGTGGTCGCGGCTGATGGACGTGATGATGCATGCCAGCGGCTTTTCGACCACATTTGTCGCATCCAGCCGTCCGCCCAGTCCTGTTTCCAGAGTCACATAATCAACACCTGCCTCTGCAAAGATCACCATCCCCATCAGAAAAAGCATCTCAAAATAAGTCGGATGATAGCTGCCTTCTGCAACCAGTTCATCCGCAAGTACCTTTACTTTCTCAAAGGCCTTCAGGAAAGTATCATTATCAATATTCACCTCATTGATCTGGAAGCGTTCATTGATCTCCACCAGATGAGGAGAAGTAAATAATCCGCAGGAATATCCCGCCTCTCTCAGAACAGAGGTCAGAAACGCACATGTACTTCCCTTTCCATTAGTTCCTGCCACATGGATCACCTTAAACTTATCCTGAGGATTTACCAAGTCTTCTCAGACATTCCTTTGTGTGATCCAGACTGTTCTTCTTTGTAAATTTCGGAGTTTCATCAATATAAGCAACTGCTTCTTCGTAATTCATAAAAAATTCCACCACTTATCTATAATGTATTTAGTTACTCTAACATTATATAATAGTGGTGGAAGATGTCCAGTACCAATCGTAATATTTTATCCGACAAAATTATGGATTAATTTTCATTCGTACCGGCACTTTCTGTTAATTTCCATTTATTATTTGAATAAAGTGCATAGCAGGACCGGTCATAGCTCTTGCTCAGCGGTTTTCGCGTCGAACTGTTGCTTCGTTGGATCACCGCAATCCTGTCGAAATCATTCAGCTCCGTACCTGTGATCATCAACGTAGTCGGATTTATATAGACCGTATCATACCATTCTCCGTTCAGCTTGATTTCACTGGACGGCGTAAATTCCGTTCCCTTAATGTAATATGTATGATCTGCCTCAGAGATACATTGAATGGAATCCAAAGTCACATCATAGATTCCCATACGCATTCTGGTACGCAGATAAGGACTTTCGCCGCTTTCCCCGTAGGAATATCTCTTTCCATAAAGGAGGTCATACTGCAGGGTTTCCAGATCCACCTGATAATTTCTGGTATTTCTTCTTGCCTGATGATAGCGGAAAACAGTTCCCTCATGGATTCCCACACGATCCATAACCTCTGCCGCCATCTGGTATGCTGCAAGATTTTCTATTTTTTTTCTTAAGTCCGTAAGTTGTCCCACATCACATACTCTGTCTGGAACAGATACTTGTTCTTCAGGTCCTCCACAGTCAGTCCCATAGTCGGAAGGTGATCACCGTACATAACAAGGACCACATCCTCAGGATAATCTGCCAGCTTATCTGTCAGCTCTTTTACAAAATTATCCATCTCATGGATCTCATTTACGTAATATTCCCATTTATTGTTCTCTTCCTCAGTCGGTGCACCGGAAACTGTGATCTCAGGATCCTCCAGAATCTGCTCATCCGGATATGCACCATGTCCCTGTACGGAAATAGTATATACATAATCCGGCCCCTCAGTAGAATCCAAACATTTCAGGATTTCATCTGTCAGAACCTCATCCTTTACCCAGCCATTTGGATTCTTCTCATTCTCTCTTGCCATGTACTCTTCGGAAGTAAAAGTATCAAATCCGAGATTCGGGAAAATAGATCTTCTTCCATAGAAGTTTGCCTCATTATTATGAACCGCATGGGTGGTATAGCCCAGATTCTTCAGTACATAAGGTGCACTCTCACAGGTAGTCTCTCTCAGAATACTCTTATAAGGATATTCCCCGGGTCCGAAATAATGCATACTCATTCCTGTAATGGATTCAAATTCCGTATTGGCAGTACCTGCACCGACAGACGGAACCTTATAATATCCTGAAGAATATTCCTTCATCAGCTTACGGAAGTCGGAATCGGGTCTTC
>ENA-OQKK01000394-OQKK01000394.1-human-gut-metagenome-genome-assembly--contig:-NODE-394-length-11427-cov-1.474336_pt1 | contig 11427 bp, 15 predicted proteins | sample MGYA00242648_ERZ504797 | MGnify/ENA primary metagenome ERZ504797 (study PRJEB26092, sample SAMD00036412) | human gut metagenome | host: Homo sapiens | study: EMG produced TPA metagenomics assembly of... | reverse complement strand
CTTTTTTTATCCTTAGATCTGCGATACAACTTCCATAGTTTCTCATCGATCGCTCCAACTTGTTCATTCGCTGCATTGGATGCCTGATAAAAAGCCGACGTACGTTCCAAATTCTTTTTACTTAACGTATGATCTCCCTTGGCACTTGAAAGTGTCAAAGCCGCAAAAACTGCTAAACAGACCATAGCTAACACGAGCACGATCGAAGCTGCTCCAATCCCTAAAAATGGCATTTTACGATCTTTCATTATCTTTCCTTTCCTGCCTGTATCTTAAAATATCAAGCTGATAAATCTGTTGGTTTTCCCGCCACATCGTAATCTTTCCCAGAACTTTCGCTGGCTGCCTTTCAAGCTTTATCGTCATATGATAACGGGCTTTTGTTTTCTTTATCTCATTCCAATCCTGATCATAATAACACTGATAATCTCCAGCTTTACCATTCTATTTGTGTAAAATATTCTTGAAAATCTTTGATGTCATAAGCACCCGCTTCTATCAGTTCTGCAGCTTGTGTTACATAATTTTTTTGTCTCTGTCATTTCTCTTGCTTTTGCACTAATGTTATGAGCTTTTACAAATACCTGAAGCAGGATTGATCCACAGATTGCAAAAAAGAATAATACCATCATTAATTCCATCAGGATCAGGTGTGTTCCATTGCTTTTTTGTCTCATACTTCCTCCTAATTCCTGCTGTGTCTGTATACACAGTTCTGATATATCTTGCCATCACTTCCCTGAATCTTTATATGATACAGCTGTTTTGTTTCTATTACAGAAAAATCTTTTGCTGCCACGATCTTCTCTCCCTGCATCGTTGTTGTATCCAGACCTTCTCTTACCATTAATTCTCTCAACGCACCCTTCTCTTGATAGAGATATGTATTGTATTTTTTTCCCATTGATCTTTTCTGTATGGATCAGGGCTGTGCGTCCATGAAAGCTGCCGATCTCGATGCTGTCCTTTTCATCCCACTGTCTTATCTTTTCTGTTACATAAGAAATATCGATCCGTTCCTCATAATCCTCATTCATCACAGAAGCTGTATGACTATATATATTCGCCCCGATCATACTCAAGGAAAACGCACAAACTGCGAACACTGCAAATAAGATCACAAGAAACATCTGATCTGTCATATGTCTTTGTCTCTCCAAAAACCTCACCTCTCATTCAATGGGATTACCGTAACTTGTGGCATGCGGTTAGACCCAATGATCTCGTATGAGAATCACAAACTCGTCTTTGTCATTACTCCAATCCATAATGTTTCTCCATATAAGAAAGACTTTCTGGATATCGACCCTTCCACACTGTAACATTGTACTGCCCCTTTGATCACGGCTTCTTTCAGACTTTCTTCCTGTCTTTTCTTTGTTTCCCGAAAAATCTGGCTGCTGCTATTCCATAACACAGCCACCATAATGCCACAGATCATAACTGGCAGGAAAATTCGAATTTTATTGTCAATTTTTCTTTGTTTTTGAAAACGATTTCTCAAAATCTGCCTCCCTTATCCAATTCCAGCCATAATACCAACTAGTGGCAACATGACAGATAATAAAATGATCCCTACGATCACACATAAGATTCCTACCAGCGTCGGTTCTAACACAGCGATCATCTTCTGAATCTGATCCTGCAGTTGTTTCTGATACAGATCTGCTGCCTGTTCCATTACCTCATCTACGGCACCCGTTTCATAACCGATGATCATCAATCTTTCCTGCATTCCATCAAAAATACGTGTCTCTTTCAACGCTTTGGGAAATGTTTCTCCTTGTTTCATCTGTTCCTGACATTGCTGAATCTTCATTTTCAACGGTTCATAATCTGTCAGTTTCTCAGAAAGTGACAGACTTTCATCCATATCAAGTCCACTCTTTAATGCCATTGCCATTCCACCTGCGAATCTTGTTCTTGCGCGTTTCCATGCGATTTTCTTCATAAATCCGATGGTTTGTATCTTCGAGATAAATTCAATTCTTGCCTTTTTATAAAAATAACGAAAAATACTATGATCAAGATCACCACTGCCAAAACTACCAGAACAATTGCTGACTGCCTCATCCAATCTCCAATATTCAATAACTGACGTGCAACTCCTGTCATCTCTTGCCCTAATTGCATATATACCTGTTCAAATACTGGCATAACTTTTATAAATAATACTGCAACGATCACTAACAACATCCCGAGCATCGCAACCGGATAAGTCACTGCACTCTTGACCGCATCTAATATTTCTTCTTCCCTCTGGTAATATGCCGCCAATGCTTCCATCGTCTCATCCAATCTTCCTGTCTGTTCTCCGATCTCCGTCATATGAAGTGCATATTCTGGGAAAACCCCTGTTTTCTCCATTGCAGGATAAAGCATTCCACACATTTCAAGTTCTTCGCGGATCTCTTTTAATATCTCCCTGCCTTCTGTCTGGACATCTCCATCTTCCATAATGTAAATCCCCTCAAGCGATGAAATCCCAGATTTCAAGATCAGCGCCATCTGACCACAAAATGTGATCAGTTCTTCGTTGCTAAGTTTCTTCTTCATATCTATCCCTTCTTAATAACTATACTGAAGTACATAATGTTCTCCATTCCCAATATATTCTTTCACATCTTCCTTGTTATCACTATTCGCTGCCAGTGTCGGATCCATTAACTCCCAGCTTTTCCCATCGAACTGAATGATATTATCTACCCATCCCTTTTCATTCAGCCAGGTACTGATCCAGGCATGATAGATATCCCCTGAATACCCGATCTCAAGCTTGGTCGGAATGCCCTGCGAACGCAGCATCGCCGTCATCAGTGCAGCATAATCAAAGCAGATTCCCTTCTTTGTCTTCAATGTCTCATCTACCGATGGCAGATATCCACTCTGAACATTCTGCGCTTTCTCATCATCATATTTTACATTTTTGACCACATAATTATAAACAGCTTTGACGATTGCCAGATCATCTTTGGAATCTTTTGCCAGTTTCTTCGCTTCCTTTACTGCTTTCGTCTTACTTGTAAATTCTACATACTGGTTAGGATATAAAAATGGCAGAAATTTATTTTTAATTCACCTCAAAACTATCCATCATCAAAACACTGTATTCATCGTCCTGCACATTTTCATATACAGAGATCTGATATGTACCATTTCCACTGGTCAATGGAAAATATGTCGGCTCTTTTGTCCGTTCAATAAAATATTTATATACTTTATTATTCTTTCCGATCACTTCAACACTGATCTTCTTTGCACTTCCCTTATATCGCAGTGCTACATAGCCTTGAGCCACATTCGATATATCAACCACAGCCTCCCCATGATCCAAAACTTCCTTCCCCGGTGCTTCTGGCTTTAATACTCCTGCTTTCTGAGCTGTTACCTGCTTCTTCCGGCCACATCCGCCAAATGGTAACATAATGATCAGGCATGTCACGATCAGTATTATTTTTATGACATACTTCATAAGAATTCTCCTTGTATTTACTTCCTCTAGTATAACAGATTCACAATATGCCTTCTAATTTTTTTACGTATACAAATGCTCTCTTACATAATTTAAAAACTGCTTCTTTGCATAATCCAATGGCTTATTTTTTCTATAAAATAGTGATATCACAGAATGTAATTCATCTTCTAATGGTATCATTTTAACTCCAGCACATTTAGCTTCTCTATAAACCGTTGAAAATGTGATCGTAACCCCAACCCCTTCACTTACAAAACTCATGATTGTATTTGCTTGTGGAAATTCAAAAGCTATTTTCGGTTCAAATCCTGCTTTCTCACAACTCTTATAAAACACTTCGTAACTTCCGCTGCCTCTCTCTGGGAAGATAAAAACATCATCTTTCAATTCTTTCAGTTGAAGTCGATCTCTTCCATAAAGCGGATGTTTTTCATATAACACTGCACACAATTCATCATCATACAGTGGGGAAAAACGGAATTTTTTCTGATCTTCCATCATATTTTCTCTCAAGATCAAAAAATCATAACGATCGGAATTTTCCTGGATCTCACTTGCAATCCTTTCATCGATCACAAGTTTGATATCTGGATATTCTTTCCTGAAATCCGCCACCAATCTTGCAAAATGATATGGTGCAAGAACCGGCATACAACCAATCTTAAATTTCCTGATTTTTCTGAACATTTTTCAACATCTCTTCATAGGTTCCCGTCATTTTCTTTGCATAAGACAAAAAGATCTCTCCTTCTTTGGACAACTCAAATTTCCTTGTATTCCTGCGGATCAGTGTAATTCCTAACTCATTTTCCAACTTACGGATCTGTTTTGATAATGCACCTTGTGTCATGTTACAGGCATATCCAGCTTCTGTGAAATTTTTCTGTTTACATAATTCCATATAATAATATAATTGCTGTATTTCCATTTTTCCATACCTTTTTCAAATATCTTCGTATATTCCTATTTGGAATATATCAAATCTCAACTGGAATTGCAATACTTCGCTCTCACTATATATAATAAGAAACACAAAAGGGAATACGATTGATAAAATATGAAATTTTGATGAAAGGAATCGTTGATATTATGAAAAACAAAAAAGATTTTTTTACCATAGATTGTTATTTTATATTTTAGGACTGTTGATCATGTCTGTTGGTTCTAATTTATTTTTGAAAGCAGCTCTTGGAGTTGCACCTAGCTGTACGATGGCTTTGACATTAAGTTATCTTTCCCCAATTCACAGCTATGCCTTATTTAACTTCCTGATCAACTCTACTTTCTTAGTTTGCGAAGCTCTGATCCTTCATGAATTCGGGAAAATGCAGTTGACTCAGCTTGGTTTGACTTTTGTTTATTCTTTATTTATCGAATTTACTTCTTATGGTTTATTCTTTATTGAACCTCATGGACTTGCCGCTAAGATTTTACTATCTGTCATCGCATGTGCCGTTCTATCAATAGGTGTCGGATTCACGATCAGTTCCGGGTTCGCTGTTATGCCAATGGAAGGACTTGTGAAAACTATCTCTGATAAGAAGAATATAAGCTTTGGCGCTGTCAGAGTTTGTCTGGAAGTTTTATTTACTGTATGTTCTGCGATCTCTTCTTTTGTATTGCTTCCAGAATTACCATCCGTTGGAATCGGAACCGTGATCGCCGCTTTCTTAAGTGGTAATATTACAAATATATTTTCTTCTCTATTTCATAAGAGAATCAATGCCTACCTTGGATTTCAGGCATGATCCTATAGAAAAAAAACGTAATCTCAAATGAACCTCTTGAGATTACGTTTTTTTATTCTATCCTGCTTCTTTAGTTTTTGCCTATTCCCATGGATCGATTTGCTGATTCGTCGGTACGACTTTGATCTTCTTTGAAATCGTTATCTTTGTCCCTGTTTTTAATTTTGCAGAAATCGTCGCTGTTCCAGCTTTATTTCCTGTGATTCTTCCATTCGAGTCAACAGATGCCACGGATGGATTACTACTCTTTCATCATTTTGCCTTGATATGTTGGCTTCGTATCCGTCTCTTGACACAACCGTAACTGCTGCAACCCATACCTTTATATAATTTGTGCGCAGATATCATTCAAACAACATCTCTCACAATGAGGCTTTGTTCTTGCCGTACAGACATCCCTTCCATGCCATACCAGCCTGTGGCAGAAATCACTTCCTTCTTCTGGTGGAATGATCTCCCATAATGCCATCTCAACTTTTTTAGGGTCTTTTATCCCATCAACCAATCCAATCCGGTTGACCAAGCGGATACAATGTGTATCCGTAACGATCGCAGGTTTGCCAAAAACATCTCCCATGATTAGGTTGGCACTTTTTCTTCCGACCCCAGGAAGACTTAGGATCGATTTAAAATCGGTTGGGATCTTACCGCTATATTCATCTCTTAAAACTTTCATACATTTGCTGATATCTCTTGCCTTGCTCTTTCCAAGACCACAGGGCCGTACGATTTCTTCAATATCTGCAACATCTGCTGCTGCCAATGCTTCTACTGTTGGATATTTTTCAAATAATCCTTTTACCACGACATTCACTCGTGCATCCGTACACTGAGCCGCCAGTCTTACACTAACTAATAATTTCCATGCCTGATCATATTCCAATGTGCAGTCTGCATCTGGATATTCATTCTTCAGCCGCTCAATGACTTCTAATGCCAGTTCTTTTTTATTCATGTACAGTATCCTCCTTGAATGTTGTTTTATCATTATTATACCTTGTATTTTTGCATATTTCTATGCTATAATGATTTTGATTTTTGTTTATCGAAAGCAAAATTTTCTCTCCTAAAAAAGACAACCTTAAGTTATGCAAAAAAGATAATGGCGGGAATGGTTTTTTACTACAAATGTTGATCTATATCAAGGGAACAAATCGCTCTAATTCAGAATCCATCCTGCGTAATGGTATGAAGGTTAAATCTTCAAATAGAAAGGTTATTTCTACAAAAACTTTTGGAAAAGATTATTATCTTATTGCGGATAACAATCAAGTAGGAATCGGTGTAAAACTTAAGAAAACAGGATCAACAAAAATCACTGCAAAATTTAAATATAGAGGTAAAACTTATTCTGTAAAAACAACAGTCAAAGTTATAAAATACTCAAATCCTTTTAAGAAGATCGTAGTGGATGGAAGAGACTGTACTTCTGATTTTAAGAATAAAAACGGATCTGGGATTTCCTTTATGGGACGTAACATCAAGATCACTCCTAATAAGAACTGGAGAGTAAAATCTATTTATACTTACAAGCCAGGAGCTACTAAAATGAAAAGAGTAAAAGGTTCTTCCGTTACAATCCCAACAAATTGCCGTGCTTTTATTACAATGGAAAATAAAAAGAATAAATTAACGGAAAAAGTTACTTTTGATGAAATGGATACTTCTGAAGATCCTGGATTTATATTCTAGACACAAAATTGTGACATGCTCCCACCACTTAAATCCCTGATTTTGAAGTGGGGCGTTCTTGCTCAATGGCTCTACTGAGCCAAGTATCTACAAGCTATCCTCGCGTGCCCCGCGATTCTTTTGCCCGGACACGGGCATATTTTCTTATTATCTGATTGTCCGGATACGGACAGTCTATGCTGTCAACATCCTTCTTGCCTCTTCACGGATGTTGATCGCTGCATTATGATCTCTGTCCATCTTATTTCCACACTCACAGTGATAGACTCTTTCGGATAATCTCAGCTCTTTCTTTATCCTTCCACATTTACAGCATTTTTTACTGGAAGGAAAAAACCTGCTTCTTCCATCTCGATCTTTTCTGAAAACACTGCCATCCCCTGCATTGCATAATCTATTCCAAGTATCTTTGCAGTACTGTAATCTGGTTCAGCTGCTTGGTTTTCACAGCTGTATCCTTCATACAGCAGACTTGCAAAATATTTTCCGGATGCTTCCATACTGACAGTCACTGATCTCAAGCGAAGTCCTTCTGCTGGCTCCCTGTGTTTTTTCCTGATTTCCGGATATTCCTTTTTCAACAATCTGCTACTGGCACTTTTATAAGCATTGATAAATTTACTAAGTTCTGTTCTCGGCTGCGCACGGAATATTACATGCACATGATCAATATCATGATTCTATTATACCATAGATTGCGCTATCGAACAAGTGTTCCTTTTGTTTTTGCGCAATTCGTCTCCCGCCTGCAGAGGAAGGAGAATTCTTGCTATATTATGTTAAAATGATAAAATAATTCAAATTAATTAAACAGGATCTAAAATAGAATGTAAAATATTTTAGATCCTATTTCACTTTTAAGAAGATGATTTAAGATTCTCGAATAAACTAAAAAAAATGTGATAGAATCTGAAATAAAAGGAGAGATTTGTATGAAAACAAGACAACAAGCAATCACTTACGGTCTGACTTTCCCACACACATATGTGGAATCTCCATTCAAAGATCCCAATTGGGAATTAGTAAGGGTAAAAGGAAGTAAAAAAGCCTTTTTATGGGTCTATGAAAAAGATGGTTATATCAATCTGAATATCAAAGTAGATCCAGAATGGAGAGAATTCTGGAGAGAAGCCTACGATGCCGTCATCCCAGGATATCATCAGAATAAAAAATATTGGAATACGATCATCTTAGACGGGACTATTCCAGAAAAGACATCAAAAAATGATCAAAGAAAGCTACGATATCATCACGGACAGTCCGACAAAAAGAATCTACGAAGCAGTCAAACAAATTCCAAAAGGGCATGTGGCAACCTATGGACAAGTAGCAGCCATGGCAGGAAATCCAAAGATGTCACGAGCAGTAGGAAATGCCCTGCATAAGAATCCAGATCCAGAGAATATACCATGTTTTCGAGTCGTCAATGCAAAGGGAGAACTAGCAGGGGCCTTTGCGTTTGGAGGAGAAGGAAATCAGGCGAAATTGTTAGAAGAAGATGGAGTTGTGGTTGTTGATGGGAAGGTTGATCTGGATGTGTATGGGATGTAGGGAAATATGATTTAAAAGAACTAGAATTTTTCCATCAAATCCATTGGAAACCACTACTCAAAATGTTAAAATAACCACAAAGGAAGTGATGCACAATGGAATATTACGGAACCTTGGGACCAACCTGTTGCGAACCAACGATTTTAAAGAAGATGTTTGATGCCGGAATGACAGGGATCCGGTTGAATTTATCACATAGTTCATTAGAAGGAAGCCATGCATGGATTTATCATTATTTTGAGGCAGCGAAGCAGACAAAAGGAGAGAAGAAGTTAATGATCGATCTGATCGGGCCAGAACTTAGAATTGGATATCTGGAAGGAGATATGGGCCTTTCAACAGGAGCACATGTGGTTATAGGACATGGTGGAATTTTAGTACCAGAAGAAATCATGCCGCATATCAGAAGAGATCAGGAAATTTTATTAGATGATGGGAAAATAAAACTGATCGCAGAACGGAAAATATCACCACGATCCTGGAGATGCCGCATTGTCTGTGGAGGAGTATTGACGGCACGTAAAAGCATAGCTTTGCCAGGATGTAATATCAACAATCCGACGTTAACGGAGGCTGATCTGAAGAATCTATCTTTGGCAAAACAATATCAAGTAACTGATGTTATGCTTCCATTTGTACGGAATAAAGAAGATCTGATCATACTAAGAGAAGCACTAAAACAAAACAACAGTGAAGATATTCGAATCTTTGCCAAAATAGAAAATATGACAGGAGTAGAGCATTTGGAAGAATTACTTCCATACTGTGATTATATTGTTATAGCAAGAGGAGACTTAGGAAATGTCATGCCATTATCCAAACTCCCAAAAGTGCAGGCATATATTGCAAAGGTATGCAAAGAACATAACAAAAATTTCATGGTAGTTACACAGATGCTAGACTCTATGATCCGAAACCCTTATCCAACAAGGGCTGAAGTAAATGATATTTATCATGCAGTTCATCAAGGAGCGAATGCATTGATGCTGACGGGGGAAACCGCTCACGGCAGATATCCGGTAGAAGCTATGAAGATGTTAGTAGAAACCGCAAATGGGAGTTTAGAAGAATTATGATGAATAAAAAATGGTGGCATAACAAAGTTGCATATCAAATTTACCCAAAGAGTTTTAAGGATACAAATGGTGATGGAATCGGCGACATTCCTGGAATTATCAGCAAGTTAGATTATTTAAAAGACCTAGGGGTTGATATTTTGTGGATATCTCCGATGTATCAGTCTCCGATGGTGGATAACGGTTATGATATTTCCGATTATTATGCGATCGATCCGATGTTTGGATCAATGGATGAGATGAAACAATTGATCAAGGAAGCAAAGAAAAGAAATATGTATATTCTGATGGATCTTGTTGTGAATCATTGTTCCAGTGAACATGAATGGTTCCAGAAGGCAATGGCAGATCCAGAAGGGGAATATGGATCATATTTTTATATCAAAGACGGGAAAGATGGGCAGCCACCGACCAACTGGAGATCTTATTTTGGAGGCAGTGTCTGGGAGAAGATCCCAGGGTATGACAATAAGTTTTATTTGCATTCTTTTGCAAAAGACAACCAGATCTGAATTGGGAGAATGAGATTGTTCGTGAGAAGATTTATGAGATGATCTGTTGGTGGATGGATCAGGGACTTGCAGGTTTTAGGATTGATGCGATCATGAATATAAAGAAAGACCTGACATGGAGTGACTTAGAACCAGATGGTCCGGACGGACTCGCAGATGTATATAAAGTAACTGGAAAAGTTAAAGGAATCGGAGATTTTCTTCTGGAAATGAAACATCGTTGTTTTGAACCATACGATGCATTAACTGTTGGAGAAGCAATGTTTGTCAAAGAAGAAATTCTTCCACAATTTATCGGAGATCAAGGATATTTTTCCACAATTTTTGCATTTGAGCCATGTCATGCATATCGAAAAGGGAAAAACTATATGGATTATGACTGGCCGCAGCCATTTGATGACTGGAAAAAGAAACATTTCATAACCAAAAGATCATCGAAAAGGCAGGATTTGAAGCGAACATTATCGAAAATCATGACCAGCCAAGAGGAGCGAGCCTGTTCATTCCAGAAGAAGATTATGGATTTTACAGCTTATCAGCACTTGCAACGATCATTTTCTGTGAGAGAGGTCTGCCTTTCCTATATCAGGGGCAAGAGATCGGGATGAGCAATCGTCAATGGAAATATGATGAATTTAATGATCTGGAAACAATCAATCAGTATCAGATCGCATTGAAGGCAGGAATGTCCAAAGAACAGGCATTGGAGATTGCAAGACATCACAGCAGAGATAATGCGAGAACACCAATGCAATGGAGTTCGGAAGAAAATGCAGGATTTTCAAAAGGAAAACCGTGGATGCCAGTTAATGAGAACTATAAAAGTGGTGAATGTTGCAGAAGAAGAAAAAGAATATGGATCGATCATAAATTTTTACAAGCGGTTGATCGCATTTTATAAATCAGAAGAATATAATGAGATACTAACATATGGTGATTTCAGACCAATATATGAAAAGAAGATCATATTTTTGCATATAGCAGGTCTTATGGATGTCAGAAACTGGTATTAATCTGTAACTTTAGTTCTAAGGAAAAAGATATTGAATTATCAGAAGACTATGAAAATGTTATATTTGTGAATTATGAACAGACAACTGTCATTGGAAATACGTTAAAAATGAAACCGTATGAATGTGTTATTTATGAGATGTAGATCAAAAAAGAATCCTGAACGATCAGGATTCTTTTTTATCTTTAGTAAAAATCTGGACAGTGGAGCGTGCCAAGTGAAAAATTTAAAAAGAGAAAAATTGAGTGATTTTTTAGGGCTGACAGATATTTTTTCTGTCAAAAATGTAGTAACAAACTAAAAAACGCCGCACGTCCAGACAAGATTGCCCAGACGGCCGGCGATTAATGATCATACTCCC
>ENA-OQKK01000390-OQKK01000390.1-human-gut-metagenome-genome-assembly--contig:-NODE-390-length-11552-cov-2.908184_pt1 | contig 11552 bp, 13 predicted proteins | sample MGYA00242648_ERZ504797 | MGnify/ENA primary metagenome ERZ504797 (study PRJEB26092, sample SAMD00036412) | human gut metagenome | host: Homo sapiens | study: EMG produced TPA metagenomics assembly of... | reverse complement strand
GGAAAACCACGCTCTGTTTCGTATTCAATTACAGAGCGGCAGGAAAGGAGGGATGCGGACCGTTGACAACACTGGAATTCAATGCGCTGGTGCGGCAGTATCAGGGGCTGGTCTACACGGTCTGCCACCAGCTGGTGCCGGACGAGGGTGATGCCCAGGATCTGACACAGGAGACTTTTCTGGCCGCATGGCGGGCCATTGACCGCTGCCCGCCCGGGTACGAAAAGCAGTGGCTGGCGCGTATCGCTTCCAACAAAGCCAAGGACTACCTGCGCAGCGCGTGGGTGCGCCGGGTGAACACCCCGGGAGATGATATCCTTGCACTGGAAGGCGCGCCGCCTGGCTCCGACCCGGAGCAGCAGGTGCTGGATGCCATGAGCGAGGAGACCCTGACCGGGAAGATCCTGGGGATGCGGGAGCCGTACAGCACCCCCTGCCGCCTGATGCTGCTGGAGGGCCGCACCGCCGCCGAGGCGGCAGCCCTCTGCGGCAGGCCCCAAAAGACGGTGGAGGCGCAGATCTACCGGGCAAAGAAAATGCTGGCGGAGCAGATCCGTCAGGAAAGGAGGAGTGAAGATGGAATTGTTTCGTGAAGATGGCTGCATGACCGACGCGGGCTTCCGGGCCATGATGGATGGCCAGCTGGATGAGCTGGGTCGGCTGGAAGCCGCCGAACATCTCTCTTATTGTGACCAGTGCATGGACCGCTACACGGCCCTTTTGACCGCCGATGCACTGGAAAAACCGCCAAAGAGTGTGCAGGGCGCGGTGATGGGCACGATCTGGGCCCGCCTGATGCAGAATACCTATGGCAGGGCTGCTGTGGCCGGTGTGGCCGCTGTGCTGGCCCTGACTCTGTGGCGGAGCGGGGCGCTGCAGCAGATCATCCAGTATGGTGCCGGGCGGGAGACCGTGCTGGAGACCGACCAGAGCCAGCTCTGGGAACCCGGCCAGAACGACCGGCCCCGGAGAACACCCCGCAATACCGCCCCATTGAGGACGACCGACCGCAGGCCGCGCCGGAACAGCTGGGGAGACCCGTGCAGACAAAACAGGACCGCCGCTATGCCGGCGAAGGCTCCTCTTTGCTCCACAAGCTGCTCACGGATGTGACCGATAAGATTGCGGGCAATGCCCCAAATACTGAGAAATGAGGGAATGATTATGAAGAAAAATGGCATCCTGACCCTGCTGTTCGCCTTTATCCCGGGCGCAGGCCAGATGTATCAGGGATATATGAAGCGCGGCCTTTCGCTGGTGCTGATGGCGGCTGCCATCAGCATGGCAGCCATGCTGATCCCGCCCGTCGCGTTTGCGCTGCTGGTGGTGTTCATGTACAGCTTTTTCGACACCTTCAACCTGCGTGCCCAGATCAGCATGGGCACCGCCCCGGAGGACGATTATCTGGTACACTTCGACCCGCAGGACAAGCGCCTTGCCCGGATGATGATGGACAGCCACAAGCTGGTGGGCTGGTGCCTGATCGCCATCGGTGCGCTGATCGCTTACGAGCAGATCATTATGAACACGCTGGGCGATATCCTGTGGCGCTGGGGCCAGAAGGCTCCGGTATGGCGGGCCATCTATCTGGTGATGGATCAACTGCCCGAGGTTGTGCTCTGCGTGGCGCTGATCCTGTGCGGCATCTGGCTGGTGCGGGGCCCCAGAGCAAAGAAAGCTGCCCCGGAAGCCGCCGCCCCGGAGGAGACCGATTTTCAGGAGTATCAGCCTGAAAAGAAGATGCCCAGCCTGCTGGATCACTTTGCCCGCAAGGCAGAGCCGGATACGACCGGTGAGGTGACCCTTGACCCGGAGGATGAAGACGATGGACGAGAAGAAGAATGACACAGCAGAGACCCCGGCCTTCAAGGCCCCGGAAAACGCCCCGGTGCGCCGGGTGGGCACCCCTGACGCTGGGAGTCTGCCTGATCGCCTGTGGCGTGCTGTTCCTCTGCTATTTCTTTGTGCCGCATTTCAACTGGGAGCTTGCGCTGAAGATCGCCCCGGCGGCAGGGCTGATCCTGCTGGGGTGCGAGGTGCTGTATTTTGCCGCAAGGCCCCAGCGCTGGAAGTACGATTTTCTTTCGGTGTTCCTCTGCATCGTGCTGATGGTCAGCGCCTTTGGCGGGGCCTGCCTGATGGCAGCCTTTGATTTTGCCCTGCGCCGGGGGGAGTTCTGGATCGAATACGATGCCCGGCAGGAACGGGACCTGACCGATGAGGAAAGCGACCGCCTGCGCCTGGATCTGGACGAGGGCACCGGCCCTGACCTCGATGAGGAAAATGAGGACAGCAGCGCGGCCTCCCACACGGAAGTGTGAGCCATACAAAAAACATATCACAGCAATACAAAAGATACCTTTTACAGGGGACACCTGTCCGGGTATACTGAATGTGCACCCGGACGATGGGTGCTCGAAGAAAAAGTGTAAAAGCGAACCGCCATGGCATCTGTCACCATGGCGGTTCGCTTTTTGTTTGTAAGCTCGTGTGTTACTTGCGGGCGATCATCTCGGTGTAGGCCAGCACCAGGGGGCCTACGCCCTTGGCATCGTTGCAGACCACAGGCTCACTGAAGTAGTAGGCCAGGGAGCCGTCGCGGTGGTCCTTGCCGCCCAGACCTGCCACCAGGCAGATGCCATCCAGCTGCAGGCTGCCGTCCGGGTTCTTGGAGAGGTACCTGTCACAGGTGCCGTAGAAGGCTTTCTCAGCCCAGGCAGCCATCCGCTTGGGCAGGTAGCCCAGGCGCACGCCCTTGAGCACCGCATAGGCGAACAGGGCAGTGCCGCTGGTCTCAAGGTAGTTACCCTCCACGCCGGGGTGATCCATCACCTGCCAGAACATGCCGGTCTCCTCGTCCTGGAACTTGTGCACATCCTCAATGGTCTGCTTGAGCATGGCCATGATGCCGCGGTACTCGTTGTACAGCTGCTCGTCCATCCGCTCCAGCACATCCACCATGGCCACCATGAACCAGCCCATGGCCCGCAGCCAGAAGTTGGGGCTGCAGCCGGTCACGGGGTCAGCCCAGTACATCTGGCGGCTCTCGTCGTAGCCGTGGTAGTACAGGCCGGTCTTTTCGTCCCGCATGTGCTTTTGGATGTTCATGAACTGCTTGTAGCTGTCGATGCAGCCCTGCATCTTGTTGTAACGGGTCTCGTACTCCATGTAGAAGGGCTGGGCCATGTAGGTGCCGTCCAGCCAGACCTGCCAGGGGTAGATATCCTTGTGCCAGAAGTTGCCCTCCCTGGTGCGGGGCTGAGTGAGCAGCTGGCTGCGGATGGTGTCGATGGCCCGGCGGTACTTCTCATCCCCGAAGATGTCGTACAGGGTGAACAGGTTCTTGCCCTGATTCACGTTGTCCAGGTTGTACTCCTTGGGGTCATAGGTCTTGATGGAGCCGTCCGGCTGCACAAAGTAGTCGATGAAGTCTTTGGAGAAGCTCAGGTACTTCTCGTCGCCGGTGGTCTTGTACAGGCTCAGGCAGGCTGTGATCATGCAGCCGTCGATGTAGTTCCACTTGTTGGGCTTGCCGCTGCGCACCTTTTCAATGTTCCACATGGGGGCCTCGGCGCTGGAATTGGCGATCAGGTAGTCCACATAGTCGCCCAGCAGGGTGAGAATTTCTTCATGGGTCATGGGTCAGTCCTCCTCGAAATGGCCGACATTGGCAAAGCGCAGGCGCTCGCCCTCGTAGCCGGTGATCTTGACGTTGTGCAGGTCGATCTCCTTGACGTTCTCCGCATAGATGGCCAGCTTCTTCACGTTGGGGCGGTTGTCCGCCATGGCAGCCTGACCGGCTTCGGCATTGGGGTCAAAGGTGATGGTGACATTCTTCATGGAGATGCGCTCGATGGGCTGCTCAGGCAGGCCGTCGAAGTAGCAGCCCGCGAACTGTGCGTCGGTGGCCACGATATCCTCCATGGTCAGGGTGCCCAGCCTGGGGGTGTACTCATCCACCGGCATGGCATCGCGGCACTGGACATAGGGACCGTGGCCGTCCGGGTCACAGAAATAGAACATGTTGATGACAAAGGGAGCCTTGACACCGCGCATCTCCACGTTGCGGAACACCAGCCCGTCGATGACGGCGGTGTTGCCGCGGCCGCGCCGGGTCTTGACCCGCAGGCCGCGGTCGGTGTGGTCCATCAGGCACTGGGTCACCACCATATCCTTCACGCCGCCGCTCATTTCGCTGCCGATGACGATGCCGCCATGGCCCTTGTCCAGCAGGCAGTTCCGGATCACAGTGTGCTCGCAGCTCTTTTTCAGCTTCATGCCCAGGAACACCTTGCTGGCCTTCATGGCAATGCAGTCATCACCCACGTGGATGTTCGCGCCGATGATGCGGATGTACTCGCAGCTCTCGGGGTCGATGCCGTCGGTGTTGGGGGCGTTGTAGGGGTTGTTGATGTTGAAGTTCAGCAGGTCCAGGTGCTTGACGAAGATGGGGTGATGGTCCAGGAGTAGCTGTTCTGCACTGTGATGCCGTGGAGGCAGACGTTCTCGCTGTCCACCATCGCCACGGCGCGGGGACGCCATGCGATGCGCTTGACCTTGGGGTCGACCCACCAGTCGCCGTTCTGGGCATCGCAGTCCAGCGTGCCCTCGCCGGTCACCACCACGTCGTGCACCTGCGTGATGTTCAGCAGACCGGCAAAGCTGTCCAGCGGGTTGCCCTCCCAGCCGGTCAGGTAGTATTCATCCACCTCATTCTCACTGGGGATGACACCGGGCAGGATGGGGTAGTGGGTGCGGTCGTTGTCACCCAGCAGCACAGCGCCCTTTTCCAGGTAGAGGGTGGTGCAGCTCTTCATAAACAGGCTGGCGGTGCGGTAGCGGCCGGCGGGCAGATAGACCGTGCCGCCCTTGGGGCAGGTGGAAAGGGCGGCCTGCAGTTTGCCGGTGTTGTCGGTGGTGCCGTCGGCCACCAGGCCGTAACGGGATGCGTCCACAAAGAAGGTCTCGGCCTCAGTGGTGAAATCGAGGGTCAGGGTCTCACCCTCAGCCTGCACGGCAACCGTGTAAGGGGTGCCGGGCAGCAGGCTGAACAGGGAGAACACGTTGGTGTTGCAGGCCTCGTACACCGTCTTGCCGTTCAGCTGAACGGTGAAGGGATGTGCCGGACGGTAGCACAGGCCGTTTTCCAGCTCGAACACGGCACTGCGGGTCATGGAACGGATCAGGGAAAGCTTCATAAACAGGATGCCTCCTTGGATGTTGAAAGAATTATGGGTTGCCCGCAGGTGGCGGGCATGGTACACTGAGGAAAAGAAACTGTTGAATGGGGTGTGCGGATGAAAGCGGAACGGGAAAAATGGAGCGGCCGGGTAACGGCAACGGCGCTGCGGTTCCAGACCGGCCAGTATGAGCTGGCTGAGGAGGAGGAGATCTGCCGGATCATTCTGGTGTCCGGCGGCAGCTTTACGCTGGTGCGGGGCGGTGAGAGCCTGCTGGTGAACCCGGGCTGTGTGCTGCTGCTGGGCCCCGGCGGGGGCCTGCTGCAGCAGGCGGGCCACATTGCCCCTGAGCTCATCGGCTGTCGGTTCCCGGCGGGCGTTCTCCCGGTGCTCAAGAACCTGATGCAGCGGGATTTTATGCCGCTGTTTGAGCCGGGAGCACAAACGGCCCTGTACGGCCCGGTGCAGTGGTCGGGCCGCCTGCGCACTCTGCTGGGCATGATGCAGAGCGCCGAAAACGAGCCGGAAAGCCCCGGCATGATCTATCTGGCCCTCATCCTGCACTATGTGGAGCAGGAGTGCCGCAGTGAAAGGCAGGACATCCGCCCCCGCAACGAGACGGTGGAGCAGATCTGCGCTTACCTTGCGGCCAACTACCAGCAGAAGTTCTCCCTGACAGATGTGGCTGCGCGGTTCTACCTGTCGCCCTATTACCTGAGCCGCCTGTTCCGGCGGGTCACGGGCCAGTCCATTGTGGATTACATCAATGGCCGCCGCATTGAGGCTGCCCAGCGTCTGCTGGAGAGCACCGACCTGAACATCAGCGCTGTGGCCGAGCAGACCGGCTTTGCTTCCGCCGCCCATTTCCGCCGCGTGTTTCGCGAGACGATGGGAACGGGGCCGCTGCAATACCGCAAGAGCCACCGCGGATAAGAACAACGCCCCCTGTGCACAGCACAGGGGGCGTTGCTTATTCATCGAAAGTCAATGGTTCTGTCCGCAGAGGGGGTGCTTAGCCCTTGACAGCACCGGCGGAGATACCTTCGACGAACTGATCCTGTGCACAGAAGAAACGATCAGCTGCGGCAGGATGGAGATCAGGGACAGGGCCAGGATACGGTTCCAGGCAAAGCCGGTATCACCGTCCATGGACAGCTTGACGAACAGGGACATGGGGTACTTTGCAGGGGTCTGCACGTAAAGCAGGGGGCCCATGAAGTCGTTGCAGCTCCACATGAACTGGAACAGTGCGCAGGACACCAGAGCGGGCATCAGCATGGGGACAATGACCTTGTACAGGGTCTGGAAGGAGTTGCAGCCATCAATGGCGGCAGCCTCGTCCAGATCGCGCGGGACATTGCGCATGAACTGCACCAGCTGGTAAACAAAGTAGGTCTCAGTTGCAAATGCAGTGTGGACCCAGATGGCCAGATAGAACGGGCTGTTGACCCAGCCGAACTTGGTGTACAGCAGGAACTGAGGAACGTTCAGAACGACCTGGGGCAGGAACAGGGTGGCCAGCATGATGCTGAACAGGATCTTCCGGCCCGGGAAGTCGAAACGGCCAAAGCCGTAGGCTGCAATGCAGGAGGAGACCACCGTGCAGATGACCTTGGGCAGAACATAAGAATAAGTGTTCAGCATGGCCTGCAGGATGTTGATGGAACCGCCGAAGTTGTTCAGCGCGTTCCTGTAGCCCTCCAGGGTGGGGTTCTTGATCCACAGGCCGATGCCTGCAAAGATCTCGCTGTTGTCCTTAAAGGTAGCGCTGACCATCCACAGCAGGGGATAGATCATGATCAGGCCCACCAGGATCAGGACAAAGTACTTAAAAAACGTCGCAATGGCGTTGGATGCTTTCATTCCCATACTGTCACACCTTACCTTTCATCCGAGTAGTAGACCCACTTCTTCTGGCTGGTGAAGGCGATGATCGTGAGGATGCAGACGATCACGAACATGATCCAGGCCAGAGCGGAAGCCATGCCCATCTGGTTGGACTTGAAGGCGTAGTTGTAAACCAGAATGGAGATCAGGGTGGTGGAGTTGCGCGGGCCGCCGTTGGTGATGATGAAGGGGCCGTTGAACTCCTGGAAAGCCTGGCAGATCTGAGTGACCAGGTTGTAGAAGATGATGGGGGTGATCATGGGAACAGTGATGGAGAAGAACTGCTTCCACTTACCGGCACCATCAATGGTGGCAGCCTCGTACAGGTCTGCAGGCACGCCCTTCAGGGCGGCCAGGAACAGCACCATGGCGGAGCCGAACTGCCAGATGCGCAGGAAGCAGATGATCCACAGCGCATAGTTGGGGTCGCTCAGCCAGGAGGGGCCCTGTGCGTGGCCGAAGGTGATGGCGCGGATGATGGTGTTGACCAGACCATCATCACGGAAAACGGCCTTCCACAGCACGGCGATGGCAACGGAGCCGCCCAGAATGGACGGGATGTAGTAAACGGTACGGAACAGGTTCACGCAGGCGATCTTGAAGTTCAGGATGTATGCGATGAACAGGGCAAAGATCAGCTTCAGGGGCACGGTGACGAACGCGTACTTGAAGGTGGTGACCAGAGCCTTGGTGACCTTGGCATCAGAGAAGGCGGTGACGTAGTTCATCACGCCGTACTGGTGGATGCCGTTGAAGAAGTTCATGTCGGTGAAGCTGTAATACAGCGACTGACCGAAGGGGATGGCCTTGAACACGATAAAGCCGATGATCCAGGGGATCAGGTAGATCAGACCCTGCCACTTATCCAGGAACTTCTGTGCGGGGGTACGCCCGAGAGAGGGCGCTTTGCTTTCTTTCATCCGGGGATCCTCCTTTGGTGAAAATCAGTGCAGCAAACCTTATGTCACACTTTGGCAACAGATTTGTCAGAGAATTGTAACCTGTACCTGAGAAAAAAGGGGCATCGGGCCTACGGGTGGACGATGCCCCTGATATGTAGCTTAACTCAGGTCAGCAAAGAAGATCAGACAGTGTAGCCAACAGCAGACATGCCGTCCAGCAGGGTGTCAACAACATCTGCGCCGCTCTTGTTGTCGTAGTCAACGGTATCGAACACTTCCTGATAGATGCCGGTGCCGGTAGCCTTCAGATCGGAAGACTCGAACAGGGGATCCAGCTGGCAGGAAACAAAGCTCATAACCTTGCCGTTTGCCTCGGCGACCAGCTCGTTGATCTTGCCGGCAGCCTGAGCGGTAGCCAGACCAGCCTTGGAAGCGGGGACACCGCACTCGGAGCCCATGATGGCAGCGCCGTCGCCGTTCCACAGGTACTCGATCAGGGTAGCAGCCTCAGCGGGGTTCTTGCAGGTCTTGGTGATGGCCATGCCCATGGAGACCTTGGAGAAGCCGCCGTTGTAATCGCCGAACTTGATCTCCTCACCAACGGTGAAGCCGGGCTTGTTCTCCTCGTCCAGAGCGTCCTGGTACTTGGAAGCAGCGGAATCCCACTCGAAGATGCCGGCGATCTTGCCGGTGATCCACTCGTTGGACTGGTGGGTAGCACCGTCGCCGTTTGCACCGTAGTAGGTGGGCAGCGGCATGATGACGTGGCCATCGACCAGGCTCTTGATGAAGTCGATGCCCTGGCAATCTCATCAGCGGTGTAGTTCAGGGTAGAGGTGGTGGGATCTGCCCAGTCCTTGCCGTACTTGGACTCGAGGTAGAACACCATCAGGATCATACGGTCGTATGCGCCCAGGTGCAGGGGATAGTAATCATCGCCCAGCTTCTCCTGGAAAGCCTTGCCGGCTGCAAACAGGTCGTCCTCGGTGGCGGGAACTTCGGTGATGCCGGCCTTGTTAAAGGTGGTCATGTTCCAGTAGAAAGATACGGCCGGTCATGGAGATGGGCACGCACTGCTGTGCATTTGCAACGTTGCAGGCACCCAGCTTTTGCGTCGTCCCACTGGGACATATCCAGGTAATCGGTGACGCTGTTCAGATCCAGGAAGGTCTGGCCGTTGCCGGAGTAGTTGTACAGCCAGTTCCAGTTGATTTGGCAGACATCCTCAGCCACGCCGCCTGCAAACTTGGTGGACATGGTGTCCTCCCAGCCGGACCATGCAGCGAAGGTGGGGTTGACGGTGATGGTGGTGTGCTCAGCAGAGAAAGCCTTCAGGGCCTCCTGGTAAGCGTTGTGGCGGGACTCGCCGCCCCACCAGCTCATGGTCAGGGTAACGGGATCGCTGCTCAGGCCGGCCACGGAAGCAGCCTCGGCTGCAGAAGAAGCGGTGCTGGAAGCAGCGCCGCCATTGCCGCCGCAGGCAGCCAGCAGACCAGCTGCACCGACAGCACCGGTGACCTTCAGGAAATCACGACGGGAAATTGCCTTGCTCATTGTTGTTCTCCTCCTAATAAATCAAAAAACATCGAGCGGGCCTTACTGCACAAGGCTCGTTGTATACAAATATGATAACAAAAGGAATGGGAAAAAGAAAGATGTAAATTGAAGTGATACGGACAAAAAACGAACAAATATTGCTCTTGTGATTTGCGACGATTTGACGGCATTGCCGAAATGAATAAACTTGGAACGAAAAACTATGCAATCTGCATAGTTGGATAGATTGGCATAGAAACGGGCCGAGAAGTGTGGCGGAACCTCTAAAATTGCAATGTTTTTGTAACTTATTGCGAAATTGACGGTATATTGTTGTATACAACATGTGAAAAAAGTGACGATATCGCTGTTTTGCAAACTGATATATCAATTGCGCAAAAAACGTTCGCCGTTGGATACAACTGATATATCACTTTGAAAGACGGCAGGCAAAAAAGCGCGCCGCCCGGCTGGGCAGCGCGCTGAAAACTGTAAAAATCTTTTGGGAGATCTGGGCTCTCACGCAGGAGAGGGCTCCTGTGCCTGCCGGAGATCGACACTTACTGTGCGTTCCGTTTGGCGTAAAACGCCCGCCGTGCCCTGAAATAGCACTGGGGGCACATGCTGACGTACTGCACATCGTTTTCCAGATCGATGGCGACCTGCTCGCCCTCAAAGACGAACTCCCCATTGACCCTGCGGCAGTTGCAGGTGGCCTTGCGCCCGCAGGTGCAGATGGTCTTCATCTCCTCAATGGTGTGGGCCAGCTCCAGCAGACGGGTGGAGCCGGGGAAGCCCTTGAGGGAGAAGTCTGACCGCAGACCGTAGCAGATGACCGGGATGTTCAGGTCCACCGTGACCATGAACAGCTGCTCGGCCTGTGCCGGGGTAAAGAACTGGCTCTCGTCGCAGAGAACACAGGCCAGCGGCTGCTCCCCGGCAGAAGCGGCGCGCACGGCCTCGAACACATCCACCTCGGGCGGGATGAGCAGGTCGGCCCTGCGGCGCACGCCCAGGCGGCTGACCAGCTCGCCGCCGCCCTTGGTATCCACCTGGGGCTTCAGGATCAGCACCCGCATCCCCTGCTCTTCGTAGTTGTGGGCCACCTGCATCAGCGCGGTGCTTTTGCCGCTGTTCATGGCACCGTATCGGAAGTATAGCTTCGCCATAGTTGCTCTCCTCATAAAAAGGCAACCCTCTCTGCTCGTTCGGGGGGAGAGGGCTGCCTGTTTTCTGTGATATGCTATAAGAATAGATCAGTCCTGATTGCGCAGGCGGTAACCCAAGCTCATCAGGCTGTCGCCCAGGTGGACGTTCTCCACCACCACTTCGGGGTAGGGCACCGACAGGTCGTAGTGGGAGAAGTTCCAGAAGCCTTTGATGCCCAGTTCGACCAGCCGGCCGCTGAGCTCCTCGGCACCGCTGCGGGGCACACAGAACACAGCCACCTCAGGCTTATGCTCTGCGCAGAAGGCCTCCAGCTCGTCAACGTGTAAGATCTGGATGCCGTTGATCTCTTTGCCCACCTCACTGGGGGAATTGTCAAAGGCGGCGATCAGCTTGTAGCCGTTGGTGTCGGTGGTGATGAAGCGGCTGACTGCCTTGCCCAACCGGCCGCAGCCGATGAGGATGGTGGGCAGCAGGTCACCGTTGCCGAACAGCAGATGCTCCAGGATGGAAAGCAGGTTCTCCACCGAGTAGCCGATGCCCTGGCGGCCGTTCACGTCGCCGATGCAGTTGAAGTCCTGCCGCACCTGAGAGGCCGTGGTGCCCATCTGGGCGGCCAGCTCGCGGGAGGAGATGCTGGTGATGCCGTCGTTCTTCAGCGTCCGCAGGTAGCGGTAGTACTTGGGCAGGCGCTTGATCACCGGAAGGGAAGCTTTGCCGGGATTGTTCATGGAAATGGTTCTCCTTTCATCCAAAGGGATGCCGGTCTCTTTGCGCCCTGCAAGGTGCACCGGCGATTAAGACAGTTTCTGAACAATAATGATATATACTTGTCAATCTTATTCTTACATAAAGTATACTGCAATGAGACAGAATGTAC
>ENA-OQKK01000388-OQKK01000388.1-human-gut-metagenome-genome-assembly--contig:-NODE-388-length-11583-cov-1.937064_pt1 | contig 11583 bp, 12 predicted proteins | sample MGYA00242648_ERZ504797 | MGnify/ENA primary metagenome ERZ504797 (study PRJEB26092, sample SAMD00036412) | human gut metagenome | host: Homo sapiens | study: EMG produced TPA metagenomics assembly of... | reverse complement strand
GATCAGCTGAAGCGGAACGCGTTCAGTTACATCCGGAAAGACTGATCAGCTACTTAGCGGAATGCGTGGTCAGATGAGCCGGAATTTGCACTAGTTTTCCAATTTGACTTATAGGATATATTATAAAATCTAGTCAAATAAATATTCATACGAATGCAAGCAATTTCATAATCAAACAAGAGCTTGAGAGACAACCACATTTTCGATTGTCTATCAAGCTCTGGTTTATCTCTTAGTACTTCAGATTAATTCATTATTACTCTGCCTTTGACTTTGCTAACATAGCAATATCCCCCACACCATTTAAAACCATAGTTGGACGATACGCATAAGTTTTGAGCGTATCCTTCGTTGAACATCCAGAAAGAACCAATACGGTAGACATACCACTTTCCATACCAGAAATTACATCCGTATCCATCCGATCTCCAACCATCACTGCTTCTGCAGAATGACAGCCAAGCATATTTAATCCGGTTCTCATCATCAGTGGATTCGGTTTTCCACAGAAATATGCCTGTGTTCCTGTTGCCATTTCTATAGGTGCAATCAATGCACGACAAGCAGGAGCAATGCCGTTCTCAATCGGTCCGGAAACATCTGAGTTTGCTCCGATCAGCTTTGCACCTTTCAGAACTAAATTCGTTGCTTTTGTTAATGTATCCAATGAATAGGAGCGTCCTCTCCCACAACAACATAATCCGGATTTACATCATTCATTGTGATACCTACATCATAAAGTGCATTTAACAGGCCGGCTTCTCCTATCACAAATACCGAACAGCCTGCCGCCTGTTCTTTTAAAAATGCGGCTGTTGCTAATGCACTGGTATAAAAATGTTCTTCTGGCACATCAAGTCCCATCCTAGCCAGTTTCTGATTTAATTCTCGTGGTGTATATCCACTATTATTTGTCAAAAACAAATATTCTTTCTTTTCATCATGCAACCACTGGATGAATTCTGGAACACCTGGCAATATCTGATTGCCATGATAGATCACACCATCCATATCACAGATGAATCCTTTTTTTTCATTAAAATCGATTATGGATTTTATCATGTTCATATGCGCCCTGCCTTTCTTGTTTCTTTAGAATACACCTTACTCTTTTCATAATAGAATAAAACTCTTTTTTCTACAAATATTTTTATATTATATCATCCACACATGAAATCAAATACATAGCACTGTAAAATCAAAGTAAATATTTCGATCAACAGAACCTTTTATGACAACATCTCTTTCACACAAGTACTTCGATAATCACTTGGTGATATTTTATATCTTTCTTTAAATACTCGGTTAAATGTTCTCTGACTTTCAAATCCACTATCCAGACAAATGTTTGTAATAGAATCACTCGTATTTTCCAAACGATGGCATGCATAGTTCAGCCTTGCATCGTTAAGATATTGATTAAAGTTTCTATGGAATGTCTTGGAAAAGAGTCTGGATAAAACATATTTGCTCACGCCCAGGTCTTTTGCCATCTCTTCCAACGAAAACTTCTTCTTGAAATTTGCTGATATATAGGAAACTGTCTGGTAAATAAGATCGTTGCTCCCCACACTGCTCTTTTCTACCAAATTTAATTTTCCTATTGCTAGCGTGCCAACACAATTTGAAGATATGCCTGTGCAACAGTAATATCCGACTGTTCTGTCTCTAAAATTGCATTTATAGCCCTATATACCTCCGGTTCAACCTTTTCCGCTTTGATGATTGGGTATTCAGGAGCCATGGATTGCATGATATCTGCAAATTTAGCTATCGTAAATGGCGATGCGATCAGATAAGTCGCTTTATTTACACCGGGTGTCAGTACCTGATAGTGATGAATAACATCTGGAAATACAAAGCCTATATCTCCTTTTTCCATATGGTATAGTTCCTGTCCGACACCAAGTTCTAATGCTCCACTTGTTACACAAACGATTCCAGTGCATTATGAAGATGTGGTTCAATATGTTTTGTACTTCCTATTTATTGCTATGATTTCCTCTTTTGTGTCAACATATTTTAACTGCATGAAATACTCCCCTTTGCAACATTTGTCTTTTTCAAAATACAGTTCAATCACTTTATATATAGAAAAAAGCACTGTCTCATCGAGCAATGACTAGACAATGCTTTCTCCTGTCAATTCTAATTTATGTCTGATGCATCTGTTACTTCATCTGTAACAATTCCTTTTTCTGCTTTCAGTTTTTTATTTGCATCTTCTACATTCATTCTTGAAAGTACAAACATAATCAATACATCAAAGATTAACGGAAGCCAAAGATACATAAACTGCATCATATCAAGTGCAGACTGTGGCTGAGTTGCATTTGTTCCGATATATCCACTGAACTCAAGCATCCATCCAACAACAGCGGTTCCAATACCTCCACCGATTTTTACGCCAAGAGAAGTACAAGAGTACATCGTTCCGTCAATTCTCTTTCCCTGTGTAAGATAAGTGTATTCAGAGCAGGATGCGATAACTGCATTCATATCTCCCTGCCATGGTCCCTGACCTAAGGCTGCAAGAGCTGTAAATGCCATCATCAGCGGAACACTGCCCATATATCCGGCAACAACAACAAGTGCTCTACCGATGACTGCTAAGACATAACCTCTTAAGTTCAGTTTATACATACCTTTCCACTTACCAACTAATGTCGGTGTGAAAATCAGGGCAATGATCAGTGGAATATTTACTGCCCATGCAAATTGTCCAAACAAATTCTTATTTTTCAGTACCCATGTCATGTAATAAATGCCAGCTCCAATCATGGCACCATATAACTGCTGTAAAATATATGTTCCACAAATCATCATGTAATATTTGTTTTTAACAAGAAGCTTGAATGCCTGTACCATTCCGTACTTTTCATTATCATCCTTTACTTCTCCTTCGTTAAGTTCTTCCTCAGGAAGTTCCTTAACAGAAAGTGCTGAAATCGTATTTACGACAAGACCAATGATTGCATAGATAATAGCAACCGTTCTCCATGCCGCAGCATCTCCACCACATTTATCTACAAATCCAACTGTAATCGCCTGAATCAGAAGACTTGTTGAAAATGCAAAAATAAAACGGTAAGATCCCATCTGTACACGCTCTTTGCTGTTCTTTGTAATCAGTGACGTAAGTGCTGAATAAGCAATATTGTTTGCTGTATAAAACACACCATTTAACAGTGTATAAGAGATAAAGAACCATGCATATTTAGCCGTTGTTCCAAAGCTGACTGGTACTGCAAAGCAGCAGACCAGCGTAATGGCACAACCAATGTATCCGTATAGCATCCAGGGTTTCGCTTTTCCCATTTTACTGTGTGTTTTGTCAATCATTGATCCAAAAAATATATCCGTAAAACCATCAAATAGTTTTGATACGGCAATCAGGGTACCTACGACACCTGCAGCAAGTCCTACTGAGTCCGTCAAATAGACCATCATAAAAGAGGTCAGGAACGCATAGACTACATTACCTGCAATATCGCCTGATCCATATCCAATTTTGTTATACCATTTCAAATACTTTTTTTCTTCCATCGAATTTCTTTGCTCCTCATCTTCATCGCACTTAGAATTTCAAGATGTCTAACAGAGTATGATGTCTAATTCTAGTTTTTCTCTGTTTTGTCTGGTTGCTCTGTATATCCGGACTTTACATAACAATCAGACTCTCTTTCCTTGTTTACGGGTTACATGAAACTTTATTATCCCTTTATATACGGTATCAGTGTAAACTGGAACCGGAATAATACATCATCAAATCGGTACTGATCTAATACAACTGGACCACAACTATTAGAACCAATGCCATTTAATGCGTAGTCAACACAGAATACTACACTATCTGATTCTATTAATTCATAATTATGCGTTTTCTTCTCAAGTTCTTCCTGTGTATAATAAGAAGCATTGAATGAAAATGCCTTTTCTGCGGATGCCACAATTCCATATCGGCTGTTGTTAAGCTCTACATATTCACAATCATAATGGCTTCCATTTTCCTGTGGACGGATATAGTCCTCATGTAAATCCCCTACATCTGCCCGGTACAAACCGTGGCTCGCAGCCTGATGTTTGTCACAATAGCTTTCCTGTGGTCCCATTCCAAAGTATCTTACAGCTGAAAGTTTTTTATCCAGGAACATCCTCACACCAAATCTCGGAAGATCCGGGAATTCATCGTCTTTTGTTACTGCAATATCTGCATCAATCTTTCCAGCAGCTTCTATTTTCCATGTAATCGTCACATCAAGAATCTTCTGTACTGTCTCTGCCACAACGGAAGCATGGCTTGTAATCTTCACACCATGTTTTCCCTGCACAACCTCTGTCGTATAGGCTCTTGTGTAAGCCTTATCATAGTGGGCTTTCTTCCATTCAGACTTGATGTACATATCGTTATCTGTTGGAGCTCTCCAAATATTTAATTCCATCGGATGGTTCAAGTATTCCCGCCCTGCGAATTTCATCTCTGTAAAGAGTGCAGTACGTTTGTCTATGGTATAAGCAAATTCACGCCCCTTGATATGAATCTGTGTATCATTTTCATTTACCTGTAATTCAGAGTCCACTACTGTTTTTGGTATCCATTTCTCTGCAAGTTTACATTTTGTATCCTCTTTACTTACCTCAATTTCATCAAATCCAAGAATATGGTCTTCATCCAACAGTGGCAATTCTTTTTTCAGATGGTAAATAAGTTTTAAATAACATTTCCCATTCTCTGGAACATTGATCTTCAGGTTTGTTTTTCCTTCCCCGTGTGGTGCCACAGAAAACTCCGGAAGTATGCCTTTGCTGATCACAAGACCATCCTGTGTCAGCTCATAACTAATCTTCACATAATCTTTCAAGTCATCAAAATCCATGTAGTTATGAAGCACCAGTTCTCCGCTTTCTTTGTTATAGGAAATAACTCTTGCCGGGCGATAAACATTCTTGTATTCCAAAAGTCCTGTATGTACCGTTCTGTCCGGATATACTAATCCATCCATACAGAAGTTGCCATCATGAATTTCTTCGCCATGGTCGCCCCCATAAGCATATATAGTCTTTCCATTCTCAGCAGTTCCATGAGCAATCGCATGGTCACACCATTCCCAGACAAAGCCGCCGCACATTTTATCATTATCCTGAATCATCTGGAAGTAATCTTCAAAATCTCCAGGTCCGTTTCCCATGCTGTGACAGTACTCTACCAAAAGGAAGGGTTTGCTTCCATCTTTATCCAGATATTCCTGAATTTCGGAAAGCGCTGGGTACATCCGACTGTACACATCCAGATTGCTGTAATCATATGTTTCATCATAATTACGATATCTTGCACTCTCATATTGTGTGATACGGTCTGGATCAAAATTCTTTGTCCATTCCAGTGCTTTTTCAAAGTTGCAACCATAAGCACTCTCATTTCCCATTGACCACATAACAATACAGAAACGGTTTTTGTCACGCTCCACCATGAGTTTTACGCGATCAACGATTGCCTCTTCCCATACCGGATCATCTGCAATCTTCTCATTCCATCGTTTGAACCGATTGTAATCGGTGTCTTCTTTTCTGTAGATCATAAATGGACCATGAGCTTCAATATCTGCTTCATCTATCACCATGAATCCATACTTGTCACACATTTCATAGAAAAATGGTGCGTTCGGATAGTGGCTGGAACGGATCGCATTAAAATTATGCTGCTTCATTAACGTAAGATCGGTTGTGAGCTGTTCCAGACTGATTGTAAATCCAGTAACCGGATCGGAATCATGTCGATTGACACCACGGAATTTAATCTTCTGTCCATTTAGGTAAATGACCTGGTCTTTAATCTCTATCTTTCTTAATGCAATGTGATCTACAATTACTTCATTCTCTGTTTCAAGAATCAGTTTATATAGATATGGATTTTCTGTATTCCAAAGTTCCGGACTTGCGATTTCTAATACAGCTGTTCCTTCTTCAGCAATACTTCCTAGTGCTACAACTGCTCCGTTTCTATCTTCAATCGAAATTTTTACATTTAACGGAGAGTAGAATTTCATTTCAATTTCTACTTTCGCAAGCATATCCTCAATTCTTGTTTTAATATGATAATCACTGATTGCCTGTTTTGGGCGTTTCAAAATGTACACATCCCGGAAAATACCACTCATACGGAATTTGTCCTGATCTTCCAAATAGGAACCATCACACCACTTCATTACCAACACTGCCACCGTATTCGTTCCATCCTGAAGTACATCGGTAACATCAAACTCACTGGTCATATGTGAAACCTGGCTGTATCCTATGTAAGAGCCATTGATCCATACATAAAAGCAGCTGTCTACTCCTTCAAAGTTCAAAAAAGCTTTTGATGCTTTCTCATCTCTGCTGTACTCAAAATTATGTACATAAGCTCCACACGGAATATCCTGTGGCACATATGGTGGATCAAACGGAAACGGATACCGGATGTTTGTATACTGGTGTGTATCATATCCTGCCATCTGCCATACACTTGGAACCTGAATCTCATCAAAATTTTCTGTATCATAATTCTTCTCAAAGAAAGAATCCTGAATAGTCATAGATGCTGTTAAAATACTGGAATTTCCAAGTTCCATTCAATAACTGCATACGATCTGATTCTTCTCTGTGTTCCACCAAGTTATCCATTCTTTTGGATGCCGGAATATAATAGGCTCTGGGCTGGCATTGTGTTTTTCGTGCAGTACGCTTAGATTTTCATAATAACGTGGTACGATCATAAATAACTCTCCTCCAATACATATACTTTTTTGTTCTTTGTTCCCTAAAGCAAACCTTATACTTTACTTTTTTGTTTACGTTCCTTAGTTATGCTATATATATAGCTTATCCTAATCCGCAAAATATGTCTATAAATTGGATTAGACAAAATATGCACTAAATGATACAATGATAAAAAGTGCGAAAAGAGGTGCTGTCCTATGTACTTGAACACCGGTTATTTGAACCACTCACATATGGATTTCAAAGACAAAAGTCGTCCGCTGATTGTAGGTAGCTGTGGTACTTACCGTCTTTCCAGACATCCCAAACTTCCTACCTACCGTCCAAGGGGTCGTCTGGATTATCAGATTATATATATCACTGCTGGTTGTGGGCATTTTCATTTTGATAATGTAAATAACGAAACGATTGTTCCAGCCGGCAACATTGTACTGTACAGACCGAAAGAACTTCAGAAATATGAATATTACGGAGAAGATAAGACAGAAGTATACTGGATTCACTTCACAGGAAACAATGTGAAAAATATCTTACGTCAATATGGTTCCCGGATAAAGAACGTGTCTTTCAAGTGGGTACATCTAATGAATATGAACATATTTTCAAACGTATCATTATCGAGCTCCAACGCTGTCAAGATAATTATGAGGAAATGCTTGTCCTTTTGCTACGTCATCTTCTGATCAGTTTCCACCGGGAACTGACAAGAGAGCACATATTAAAAAAATGAATATCTTGATCATGAGATGGATAATGCTGTTACCTTTTTCAGTGAAAACTACAATCAAAATATCAATATTGATGATTATGCTGCCTCACGAGGCATGAGTGTCAGCTGGTTTATCCGAAATTTCAAAAAATATACCGGTTCTACACCAATGCAATTTATTGTGGGAATCCGCATCAACAATGCTCAGATGTTACTTGAAACAACAACTTATTCCATCAATGAGATTTCTAAGATTATCGGATATGATAACCAGCTTTATTTCAGTCGGCTTTTTCACAAGTTGAAAGGATATTCGCCGAGAGAATACCGAAAGCTGAGAAACAAATTCTGAAATCCACAAAGAGGATACCACCGAATTATCAAAACAATGATTTGTGATATCCTCTTCTCACTTTTGCTATTCTTATTTTACAAACTCAGCCGAATAATAATACATATACTCATTATCTGTATCTATGTATTCTCCTGTAATGTCCTGTATCGGCAACGAACTCACTCCTTGTTCGCCATAGATCAGTGCTGCCAATCCTTGCTCTGTTCCGTACTCTATCGTGCTTTTGTTCTCTATAGAGGTCGCAGATCTTCCATAATATTCTCTGTTTGCAACACCTTTCAAGATTGGCGTTTCTGTCATATATTTTGAATATTCATCTGCTACAATAAGCTTTGCAGTAAAATTATCAAAATCCGGAGTGATGACGATCAATCCATTTTTTGCAGATTTCACGTCCTCATAGGAAAGTTCCAAAACTCGTTTATGAGAAACTCGTTTTCCAGAATGATATTCTGACAAGTAAACGTATAATGCTTGAAATGTATCTTTTGAATTGTATCGAAACATCATGGTTCCATCAATTCCGGACAACAATTCAGCCGTTTTCATTTCTACACTATCCGGATCTACTGCTTCTATATAATTTTGTGGTTGCCGCAATTTATTACATACCATGATTCCAAGAGTAATAGCAAATACTCCCACAGCAATAAGAAGTACAGCAATAATCTTCTTTAAATAACGCTGTTTATGACTACTATCTTTTGATATCTGTATCAGTGTATCTTCCGATTTTTTTCTACATTAGTTACCTCAATATCTTCACCTGCCAAAAATTCATTTAGACTGATGCCTAATATTTCACATAATTCTAAATACACAGACACATCTGGTAAACAAATCCCACGTTCCCATTTGGAAACTGACTTATCACTCTTACCCAGTTTCTCAGCAAGCTGTTTTTGAGTCATACCAAGTTTTTTTCTTTTTCTGCAATATAGCTTCCGATTTTCACAAGGTCCATAAATACTTCCCCCTTTCAGAATTATAGTATCTATTTTGTCCCAAAAAGTACACCCCTTAATGGTAGAATCGTATTATATAGGCAGAATCTCATCCAATTTCATAAAATAAAAAGGACGCTGTATGCTCTCGGTTTCTTTCGGGGCTGCAGCGTCTTTTCTGCTTTCACGGCTCGCGCAGACCGCAGGGCAGTCAAACAGATTTTTCAGCAGACATAGTTTAAGCCCGATCGATTGTTTTTTCTCTCGACCGGGCTTTTAATGAATTTCCAGTAATTTCATTTTATACACCTACTGCTTTCATTGATTTCGGGGTATTTCGTTATGTTCCTTTTGGACCGTACCTCCTGGATTTTTTTGTTTTATTTTTCCCTATGGGCCTCTGCCTTTCATTGGAATCATCTCCTTTAGGTTCTATATGTAAACTCTTTCAGAGATTTTTTTTGATGTTCAGATTAACTATGCCATTGGACTGTACCTCTTACTTTCTTAGATTTCGTCTTGATGTTTCTTTTTCGTTTTTATTTTTGTTCTCTTTTCTTTTGTTGATCTTATATTAACTCATCTTCTCCATTTTGTCAATACTTTCTTTTAATTTATTTTACATTTTATTATTTTCAGAATATTATGACATCAAGATCGAAAGATCAGAAACCTGATGCAGTCTCACTTACAAAGAGGCGGCCGCAGGCTTTCGCAAAATTCAACCCCCGGCTTTTTTGTACCCACCGCAGGGCGGATCCTGCTCCCTCCGGAACTCCACAGAATCTTCTTTCCAAAAGAGTAGAACGAAAGACTCCGCTGTCTTTGCCTTTCGCAAAGTCCAGCGGAGCATTTTTCCCATATTCTTTCTTCTCTTCCTAATTTTTATTTGCAGAGTTCTTCGGCCAGTGCCTCGATCTCTTTTACGTTCTTCTTCCTTCACAGCGGACATTACCTTTTACATTATTCTCTGTCCAGGTGATATTTTTGCTCTTCTCAAACATGCCCTTCTATCTAACTTTTGCTTGCGGTCGGTGCCCAGTCTTCCGTTTTCGATCAGTACCGGATGGTGCGGTTCTGGAAGCTGCGCTCTGTCAGACGGTTGATGAAATCCTGCATGAACGGGTAAATGCCTGCATTGTAGGTCAGCGTTGCGAGAACCAGCTTACTGTAACGGAAAGCATCCGCTACGGCGGCGGACATATCGTCTCTTGCCAGATCGTAAATAACAACATTCGGACAGCCTTTTTCTTCAGCTTAGCCGCAAGCAATTCGGCAGCTTTTTTTGATTGCCGTAAACAGAAGTATAGGCAACCACAACGCCCTCTTCTTCCGGACGATAAGAAGACCAGATATCGTATTTTTCAATGTAGTGGCCAAGATTTTCCGTCAAAACCGGACCGTGCAGGGAACAGATTTTCCGGATATCCAGCGTACCTGCTACTTTCAGGAGCTTCTGTACCTGCAAACCGTATTTTCCGACAATACCGATAAAATAACGGCGTGCTTCGTCATCCCATGGTTCCTCGCGGTCGAGTGCACCGAATTTTCCAAAACCGTCTGCTGCGAACAGAACCTTGTCCGTGCTGTCGTATGTAACCATAACCTCCGGCCAGTGTACCATCGGAGCGAACACGAAGGTCAGAACGTGTTTTCCGAGCGTAAGGGACTCACCGTCCTTTACTTCCAGTTTCCTTCCGGCGAGATCCATCTTTGGGAAAAAGTTTTTCATCATGGCAAAGGTTTTTGTGTTTGCAACAACGGTTGCTTCCGGATATGCTTTTACGAAGTTTTCAATATTCGCAGAGTGATCCGGCTCCATATGCTGTACGATCAGGTAATCCGGTTTTCTGCCATCCAGTGCTTTCGCAACATTTGCCAGCCATTCATCCGCAAAGTTTGCATCTACGGTATCCATAACTGCCGTTTTTTCATCGAGAATTACGTAAGAATTGTATGCCATGCCGTTCGGCACTCTGTACTGACCTTCAAAAAGGTCTACCTGATGATCGTTGACTCCCGCGTAGATAATATCCTCTGTAATCTTCATAAAAATCCATATCCTTTCCATCTTGTTTTTTCCTGCCCGGAACCTGCTCCGAACCGTATATTTTTATATTATCCTATGATGGAGAAAAAAAGCAAGTAAAAAATAGTTAAAGATTTACTATTTTTACTTGCTCTCCTCCGTTTACACACACGATATCCCTTTTCCACAGCTTGCAAATCATCACAATACTTCTATTTTACAGGCATGTCTTTTGTTCTTTATCATAACTGATTCCAAACGCCAGTATGCGCCCGGTATATCGTTCCCTTTCCGCCATCTTTCCCTTGAACCGCAAAGCATATTCTTTCTCTTTAATCTGCGCAATCGCTTCTTCCGGTGTATGATCTACCATAAGTTCCGTTCATAACAGTTCTGTATTTATCGTATGGTTCCCTGCTGTTTAAAAACTGTCCCATGTTTTACGGCCTCCTTCTTATGCTACATGTGCTTTCAGAATCTTTCTGTGCTTGATTTTGTGAGATGCTTTTCCGTCAGTCACAAAAGCAAGTGCAGAAAGATTTTAAGAGTACATGCTGATACTATGAGTATAGTCTTTTTCTGTGGGAGGCGCAAGAATGGAATCCCGTTTCTCACTTCTTATTTATTTTCCGGGAAAACAATCTCTTTCTCTGGTACGCCTTCTGATTTGATGACGTAGCCGTCAACATCATCAAAATGAATCTTGTACTGATATTCGCTTTCACGTCCCTCTTTTGCGTTCATCGGCATCAGCGTAATAGGTAAGGCGAATTTCGAAAGTATTTTT
>ENA-OQKK01000385-OQKK01000385.1-human-gut-metagenome-genome-assembly--contig:-NODE-385-length-11604-cov-3.293021_pt1 | contig 11604 bp, 11 predicted proteins | sample MGYA00242648_ERZ504797 | MGnify/ENA primary metagenome ERZ504797 (study PRJEB26092, sample SAMD00036412) | human gut metagenome | host: Homo sapiens | study: EMG produced TPA metagenomics assembly of... | reverse complement strand
CCGCCTGGCTGGCCGGCGTCCTTGACATTGACGCCAGCGACAAGGCTGCCCGTTTTATCCGTTTCTGTGACTGCTTTAATATTCCTCTGATCACTTTCGAGGATGTTCCCGGCTTCCTGCCCGGAACAATACAGGAACACAACGGCATCATCCGCCACGGTGCGAAGATAGTTTATGCATACGCCGAAGCTACAGTGCCCAAGGTTACTTTAATTACCCGTAAAGCTTACGGAGGTGCCTACATTGTCATGTCCAGCAAGCCGACGGGAGCCGATGTGAACCTGGCTTACCCACAGGCGGAAATAGCCGTTATGGGAGCTGCGGGAGCTGTAAATATCCTCTATCGGAAATCCACTCCTGAAGAAAAACAAGAAATAATCAAAGATTACGAAGATAAATTCTCTAACCCTTATTGTGCGGCAGAACGCGGCTTGATTGATGAAGTGATTATGCCCCGTGACACCCGCTATAAACTCATTCAGGCTTTGGAAATGTGTCACAATAAAAACCAAAGCAATCCGCCTAAAAAGCACGGCAATATGCCGTTGTAATTGTTCAATGTGTGTGTATCCCCGCAGAAGTGATTTTTCCGGGGATACTTTTACCAACCCACATGATGGGAAATTTTAAATATAAAATGATGACTTAGTTAAAAATAAATATATTTCTTAATACTATGGAACTTCTTAAAAACCTCTTTGAAGGATATCCCAATCTTTGGGGCGGAGGTGTAGCACACTCCGTACTCATTCTGTCACTAGTTATCGCCTTTGGAATTATGCTGGGTAAAATAAAAATATCCGGCATCTCACTTGGTGTCACATGGATTCTTTTTGTCGGTATCGTATTCGGCCATTTCAATCTGAATCTGAATGAACACCTGCTACATTTTCTAAAAGAATTCGGTCTTATTTTGTTCGTCTATTCCATTGGTTTGCAGGTGGGTCCCGGTTTCTTCTCAGCCTTTAAGAAAGGAGGATTTACGCTGAACATGTTGGCTATGGGGGCTATTTTTATCAGTGTAGTCATTACTATCATTTTACATTTTACTACCGGAACTCCCATAACCACCATGGTCGGCATTCTCTCTGGTGCTGTTACCAATACTCCCGGCCTTGGTGCCGCCCAACAGGCAAATAGTGATTTAAATGGCATAGATGCACCGGAGATTGCGATGGGATATGCTGTTGCCTATCCCTTGGGGGTGGTTGGTGCCATTCTCTCATTGCTTGCACTGAAATACATTCTTAATATCAAAACATCACAAGAAGAAGCCGATGCCGAAAAAGGATTGGGACATTTACAGGAACTGACCGTACGCCCCGTTACATTAGAGATAAAAAATGAAGCAATACATGGGAAGACCATTAAGGAAATACGTCCTTTGGTAAACCGCAACTTCGTCATTTCGCGCATACGCCATCATGACGGACAGCAGGAAGTGGAACTAGTAAATTCAGAAACGATATTACATATTGATGACAAGATTCTGGTTATCTCGAACCCTATTGACATTGAAGCGATTACAGTATTTTTTGGCAAACAGGTAGAAATGGAATGGGAACAGTTAAACAAGAAACTTATCTCACGCCGCATTTTGATAACAAAGCCTGAGTTAAATGGAAAAATGCTCTCACAACTTAAGATACGAAATAACTTCGGTGCGAGCATCACCCGTATCAACCGTTCAGGAGTAGACTTGGTAGCCTCCCCACATTTACAGTTGCAAATGGGCGACCGTGTAACTATAGTTGGTAGTGAACTTGCTGTCACTCATGCCGAAAAGGTTTTGGGAAACTCCATGAAGAGACTGAATCATCCCAATCTTATCCCCATTTTTTTCGGCATCGCATTAGGATGTATCTTGGGAAGTATTCCATTTATGTTTCCAGGTATTCCACAACCAGTAAAACTTGGTCTAGCAGGTGGACCGCTTATTGTATCCATTCTTATCAGTCGTTTCGGTCCTCAATATAAAATGATTACATACACCACGATGAGTGCTAACTTGATGATAAGAGAAATCGGGATTTCCTTATTCCTAGCTTGTGTAGGGTTGGGAGCCGGGAAAGATTTTATAGAGACAATTGTAAATGAAGGTGGATATATTTGGATTATGTATGGAGCTATTATTACGACCGTACCATTAATCATAACGGGGCTCATTGGGCGTTATGCCTGTAAATTAAACTATTATACCCTTATTGGTGTATTATCAGGAGCAAATACTAATCCGCCTGCCCTCGCCTATTCCAATGATCTGACTTCATGTGACGCTCCGGCCGTGGGATATGCCACCGTATATCCGCTTGCTATGTTCCTACGCGTACTTACGGCTCAATTATTGATACTCTCATTAGGTTAAACTTTAAAATTCTTTAAATATGTACCAACAAGAAACGATTACCAAAGAACTACATTTACAGTTAAGTGATGAAGATTTGGCACAGTTCGAACTTGATGCCAAAGAAACGGAACGTCTCGGACACATCGGCACCCACATGGATTGCTATATGGAAGCTCCCCGCTATAAAGAATATGTAACAGATGCCGTCGTGGTAGATTGTCGGAACGGACTACCAGCCGACGAATACTTTAATAACTTGGACATAGAAGGTAAAGCATTGGTTTTATATACCGGCAATATGGCAACCAACGACTATGCAACCAAAGACTTCTTTATGTTTGACATGAAGCTTAATTGGGACTCTCTGGCTGCATTACTTTATAACCATCCAAAGTTTATTCTTATTGACTCACATGGGTTAGGCATGTTTCACAACACCGGTTATTCGATATGGAATGTGAGAAAAACGGTTGTTTTCTTATTATGTGCCTGATGCTTGAAGGAGAAGAAATATTGAATATAAAAAAATTAAAGATTGAAATTGACAAGGAAATGCCTTCCACTGGAAAGCCATGTCGTGTCTATGGATTCTAAAAAAAGAAAAACATAACTTCATTTAAATGGATAAGACAGCCGAAACTTTGATAGATGTCAGTGGATTTATTTCTGAATATTCCGCTCACATGATGGGATGTGGTGTACATACTTCACGAGTGATACGCAGTGCCAATCGCATTGGGGAATCATTCGGTTATATGGTAAAAATCAGTGTCATTCAGAAAAAGAAAAGACGAGATCGAAAAAGCAAGTATATCAATTGGTTACTCATAACAATAGTAGCTGTGCTGCTTGGAAGCATGGTAGTAGAACTTGTCCAAAATGTTTAATACCATCCAACTTTTATAAATCATTTCTGATTTTTAAACTAACTCAATGCTGTAATAATTCCAATTTCCATTATCTTTGTTCCCGAATCGGTTCCGAATAGATGTCCTCTATCCGGATTAAAAGGGAATCGGGTGTAAATCCCGGACAGTCCCGCTGCTGTGAAACTCCGATAAAATTTCCGATACGTACCTATTGCCACTGCCTGACTCCACATAACGAGAACGCGGGAAGGCATCGGAAATGAGGAGTCAGTCAGAAGACCTGCCATTCATCAAAGGCCGTTTCTACTCGTGGGGTTAGGGAAGCGGTACGAAAATATACAATAATTCATACCAACAGCATCTCATGCAAATAATTAAAAGGAATGGGACAACAGAATCCTACGACAGGGAAAAAATAGCCGTTGCCATACGGAAAAGTTTTATCAGTACCCAAAAAGAAATAACAGATGAAGCTGTCTACACCATAGTAGATGAAGTGGAACAATTTCTGCATCAAAACGAAGCAAATCGTAGTGTAGAACGCATTCAGGACGAAGTGGAACGTAGCTTGATGGAACATGGCTTTTACGCAGAAGCCAAAAACTATATACTTTACCGTTGGCAGCGCACAGAAAGAAGAAAAGTCCTCAGTCAAATCATTACCGGAACCGGTGATGATACTATAGCAAATATACTGAAAGAGATACAAAAAGACTTCTCCGGGAAGGAATATAGTCTAACCTTTCTCGCAGAGAAATTCACAAGTTTCTGTAAACCGGATATGACATCCGGGGAACGGTTGGCGGCACTTGTCAAAGCGGCTGTAGAACTGACAACACAAGAAACTCCCGACTGGGAATTCATTGCAGCGCGTCTGCTGAATTTCCGATTGACAAAGAAACTGACCGAACAGGCGGAAGCTGCCGGCATCTTTTCATTTTATGATAAATTACGCTACCTCACCGACGAGGGCTTGTATGGTAATTATATCTTGGCCTCCTATACTCCACAGGAGATAGAAACGGCAGCCGGCTTCATGTGTCCCGAACGTGACAAGCTTTTCAATTATTCAGGACTGGATCTGCTTGCCAAACGTTATCTGATCCGTACCCGTTCACACGAACCTATAGAGTCTGTGCAGGAAATGTATTTAGGGATTGCCCTTCATCTCGCTATGCCCGAAAAACAGAACAGACTGCAATGGGTAAAAAAGTTCTATGATATATTAAGTCGTCTGGAAGTCACAATGGCCACTCCTACCCTGGCAAATGCCCGAAAACCTTATCACCAGTTATCCAGTTGCTTCATTGATACAGTGCCCGATAGTCTGGAAGGCATTTACCGCAGCTTAGACAATTTTGCGATGGTAAGCAAATTTGGAGGAGGAATGGGAATGTACTTTGGCAAAGTTCGTGCCGCAGGTGGAAACATACGCGGATTCAAAGGTGTGGCCGGAGGTGTAATCCGATGGATGAAACTGGTGAATGACACTGCTGTAGCCGTTGACCAGTTAGGTATGCGTCAGGGAGCCGTAGCCGTCTATCTGGATGTATGGCACAAAGACTTGCCTGAGTTTCTGCAACTCCGGACCAATAATGGAGATGACCGGATGAAAGCGCACGACATCTTCCCCGCCGTATGCTATCCGGACTTATTCTGGCGTATGGCGAAACGGGATTTAAACCAGCAATGGCATTTATTCTGCCCCAATGAAATAATGACCGTCAAAGGATACTGTCTGGAAGACTACTACGGAGAGGAATGGGAACAAAGATACATGGATTGCGTAAATGACTCCCGACTCTCCAAGCGCAGCATGAGCATCAAAGATATCGTCAGACTGATACTGCGTTCGGCTGTAGAAACAGGTACTCCCTTTACATTCAATCGTGACACCGTGAACCGTGCCAATCCCAATGCGCACCGGGGAATCATTTATTGCTCCAATCTTTGCACGGAAATAGCACAAAACATGTCCTCCATTGAAACAGTTTCTACAGAGATATGTACGGAAGATGGTGATACAGTGGTAGTCAAAACAATCCGGCCCGGAGACTTTGTGGTATGTAATCTTGCCAGCCTTTCATTAGGACATTTGCCCTTGGAGGATGAAAAACAAATGAAAGAAAAGGTGGCAACTGTAGTACGGGCATTGGATAATGTGATTGAACTGAACTTTTATCCGATTCCTTTTGCTCAGATTAACCAATCATCGCTACCGCAGTATCGGCTTGGGAGTCAGCGGCTAATCATCATGCTCTTGCTGTTCGCGGCATTCGTTGGGAAAGCGAGGAACATCTCAGTTTTATGGATAAAGTTTTCGAACGTATCAACTATGCTGCCATAGCAGCAAGTAGCGAACTGGCAAAAGAAAAAGGGGCCTATCATTATTTTGAAGGCAGCGACTGGCAGACCGGAGCTTATTTTATAAAACGGGGTTACAATTCGCCAGAATGGAAAGCATTGGCTGTAAAGGTTTCCACACAAGGAATGAGAAATGCCTATCTTCTTGCCATTGCCCCCACCAGCAGCACCAGTATCATTGCCGGAACCACTGCCGGAACAGATCCGGTAATGAAACGTTTCTTCTTGGAAGAAAAGAAAGGAGCCATGCTGCCACGTGTTGCACCGGCATTGTCCGATAAGACCTATTGGATATATAAAAGTGCTTATCTGACAGATCAGACATGGAGTATCCGTGCCGCAGGGATCCGGCAGTTACATATAGACCAGGCGCAAAGTCTGAATCTATACATTACCAATGAATTTACCCTGAGACAAGTATTAAACCTGTATTTGCTGGCATGGGAATGTGGCGTAAAAACAGTATATTATGTCCGCAGCAAATCATTGGAAGTAGAAGAATGTGAAAGCTGTGCTTCCTGATCTTTTCGTAAACACTCCAGTACTGAATTGTCATGCTAAAACATTTCTTGTAGGGGCACCATGCTTGCGCCCCTACAAGAAATGAATAACAAATTTATTTTTAATATACAGCCTTGAGTTAGCAGTAAAACAAGAAGACAGAATATAAAACAACAATAAATCATGAATACAATAAAATTAAAAAAGAATGCCCTTTTCAATCCTGAGGGAGATACCGACCTCCGTCACAGAAGAATGATTGGAGGAAACACCACCAATTTGAATGATTTCAATAATATGCGCTACAAATGGGTTAGTGACTGGTATCGTCAGGCCATGAATAATTTTTGGATTCCCGAAGAAATCAATCTCACCCAAGACACCAAGGATTATCCTCACCTGGACCAGGCAGAACGCACCGCCTATGATAAAATCCTGAGTTTTTTAGTGTTCCTTGATTCTTTACAAAGCAATAATCTGCCCACCATCAGCGAATACATCACAGCCAATGAAGTTAATCTATGCCTCCATATCCAAGCCTTTCAGGAATGTGTACACAGCCAAAGCTACAGTTACATGCTGGATTCTATCTGTAGCCCCGAAAAGCGTAACGAGATCCTTTACCAATGGAAGACAGACGGACACCTGCTGAAAAGAAATACCTTTATAGGCAATTGCTATAACGAATTCCAGGAAAGTCAGGATGGATTCACATTGATGAAAACCCTTATCGCCAACTATATATTGGAAGGAATCTATTTCTATAGCGGATTCATGTTTTTCTATAACTTGAGCCGTAATGGAAAAATGTCAGGTTCCGCACAAGAAATCCGATATATCAATCGAGATGAAAACACGCATCTGTGGTTATTCCGCAACATTATTCTGGAATTAAAGAAAGAGAAACCGGATTTATTCACTCCCGATAAAGTAAAAATATATGAATACATGATGCGTGAGGGGGTCAAGCAGGAAATAGAATGGGGACAATATGTAATAGGAGACAATATACAGGGACTCAACCGGAAAATGATAGAAGATTATATTCAATATTTAGGCAATCTCCGTTGGAGTAGTTTAGGTTTTGGCCCTCTGTACGAAGAAAACCATAAAGAGCCGGAAAGCATGCACTGGGTATCTCAATATTCCAATGCCAATATGGTAAAGACTGATTTTTTTGAAGCAAAGAGTACGGCTTATGCCAAAAGCACAGCTTTGGAAGATGACTTATAACCCATTTACAAAATAATTTTGCTCCGCATCTTAAACCGTTAAGATACGGAGCAATAAATGACCTGACAGAAACATTTCCATTAAAGACTATCAATAAACAGCTGTCGCCACCTCTTTCACATTATCCACCGCACCCACTGTATAAAAATGTATCCCCGGAACCCCATATGCTATCAGCTCCCGGCATTGATTGATACACCACTCTATGCCTAATGCACGCGCTTCTTTATCATCCTTGCATTTCATTGCTTCCACAACCAATTCCTGTGGTAAATCCACATTGAATGTTTTAGGAATAACACTGAGTTGTGATAGCTTGGAAAAAGGTTTGATGCCCGGTACGATAGGAACATTAATCCCCTCTTTTCTTGCACGCTCCACAAAGTCAACGTATTTTCGGTTATCATAAAACATTTGTGTCACTACATAATCGGCTCCGGCTTCCACTTTCTTTTTTAACCAATATAAATCTTGTTCCATGTTGGGAGATTCCTCATGCTTCTCCGGATAGCCTGCCACCCCATAACGAAAAGGAGTTAAAGGAGCCTGAATCGGCGTTCCATCAATAAATTTGCCTTCATTAAAAGCATTGATCTGCTCTTCCAACTCCAAAGCATGGGCATAACCATCTTTCTCGGGAACAAAAGAAGATTCATCTTTTGCCTTGTCACCCCGGAGTACCAACAGATTAGTAATACCTAAGAATTGCAAATCAAGCAATATATATTCCGTATCTTCACGCGAGAAACCACTGCACAAAATATGCGGTACAACAGTAATATCATATTTATTATGTATAGCCGCAGCCACCGCTACCGTACCCGGACGCCGCCGATAACGATTACGTTCATATAAACCACCCCCCAACTCGCGATACACATATTCGCTGCGATGAGTGGTAATATTGACATAAAGAGGATCAAACTCCCGTAATGTATCTATTGTAGCATATAGTTTTTCAATTCCAGTACCTTTCAACGGTGGAAGAACCTCGAAAGAAAATGCTGTTTTCTTTTCCTTATTTATCAACTCAGCAATACCCATCTTTTTGACCTTTTTACTTATTAATTCCGATAAATCCATATAACAGACAGCTATATAGAAGATTTATCTTTATATTAATCACATTTCAGATTTATTTCTTCACAAAGATAGGAATAGCAGATTTTACATCCAATAAATCATTTTATTTTAGATAATTATTCTAAATAAAGAGTATCAAAAGAATTATTATCTAAAATAACCTGTTCGAAAGTCCTATAACAGGTTATTTATTCTATGACGCAAATTGCCGGGAGAGGGCGGACAGCGCTCCTCTCCCGGCAATAATATATACAAATTAAAAACTCAATTTCACTCCGGCAAAGTAAGAACGCGGCATACCCGGTCCATAAATGTAACCGGAATCACGTTTTGCCCCCCGGTCAAAGTCACTTTGATACGCATTAAAGATATTATGTACTCCAGCATTGACCTGCATGGTTATGCCTTTATACAAATTGAAATCATAACCGGCTTTCAGATTCAATTCAAAGAAATCAGGTGTATTCACAGCAATGTCCTTATCAATAAAACCTGCTTTATGTTCTACCATCATACTACCGGTATAAGTACCGGATAATGCAATAGTCATCGGTACGAAAGGGTTGTATGACAAAGTGAAATATCCATAAGTATTCGGAGTACGGAACATTTTTTTCTCCATCGGAACCGTTTCATCATCACTCCATGCACGTGCCTGCTTGTATTCGGCCTTCTGCATGGTAACGCCGGCCTGCAATTGAAGTAAGGAACGGTAAGCAATCTTTCCTTCCAAAGTCAAACCATATACCTTAGCTCCTTTCTCGTTATACCGTTCATTGATAATAATACCGTCACGCTCTCCTTTCTGACGTAAGGCAAATACGTCTGAAAGCGAAGTATAAAAACCTTCTATAAGCAAGTTTCCCTGAAAATCTCCCCAACGATGATACAAATCTCCCGATATACTCAGACTTTGTGATTTTTCTTCTGTCAAGTCTTTTGCCAGTTCAATCATAGACACAGTTCCACCTACATTTTCTATATGCAAATCTTCATCAAAGGCCTGAGGTGCACGGAATCCGAAAGAATAGCTGGCACGCAGGTTCATATTTTTCGGTCGGATTGTAACGAAGATTAGCACGCGGACTGAAGATTACATGATCCACCATATTATGTTTATCCAAACGCCCTCCAAGTAAAAAGCTCCACTGCTTGTTCTTCCATTCATTCTGGAAAAATGCACTGGCTATACGGACTTCTTGTTTGGTATAACGGTTATACCCCCACATATCATCCGTCAAGTTATCCTGATTATATTCCAGTCCTCCGGTAAAATCGGCAGGCATAAAGAAACATTTATCAAAACTATAGATATACTGCGATCCTGTGACCCAGGTAAAATCCGTGGTCGCGCCATACGCATTCACATCTTGTCCTCCACCATAATAACTGTCGCGTCCTGTATGCTGTGCAGAAGCATATACACTCAGCCGCTGTTTCTCATCCGGAGAGAAATAATCAAATTTTGCTCCCCCGCTATTGATAGTATGCTGCAATTGTTCGGCTATATCCGCTTCATGGGGAGGTCGGTTCAGTTTATTCCCGCCACGACGGAACTCACTGAGATGATGATATTCAAAAGTCAGTTTTGAATATGTACTTGTTTTGATAAAAGAACGAAAACCGACTGTCTGATTTTTCAGTTTTGGCAATTCGGTGTAGCCATCGCCATCATTGTCATAACCGCTTCTTTCTCTGTTCTGTCCAAAAATATACAATCCTGCCTTATGATTATCAGTCACTAACGAAGCATTCAGTGTCGTATTATTATCCCAAGAAGAAGTACCGCCTATGCCTGTCAGAGTATGTGTCAACTGCCCTGAGTTCCGTACAGGCTCCTTGGTGATTATATTAATGGTTCCCGCAATGGCTGAAGAACCGAACAAAGCCGAACCTCCTCCGCGCATCACCTCTACACGCTCAATCATATTGGCAGGTATCTGTTCCAATCCATATACACCGGCCAAGGCACTGAAATATAGGACGCGAGTCAATCAATATCTGCGTATAAGGGCCATCCAACCCATTGATACGTACTTGCTGGAAACCACAGTTCTGACAATTATTCTCGACCCGCACTCCGGGCTGAAAATTCAGTCCTTGCGACAAGGTGGAGGAATTAGTGTTCTCAAACACTTTCACATCCATCACATTAACCAACGTAGGTGCCATGCGGCGGGTGGTCTCACTACGATTGGCAGACACCACCACTCCGTCCAATGCTATCAAATCCTCTTCTATCTCGAAGTTCTCCTCCAAAGTTTTCCCTTTTCTTAAAGTTACTTTCCGGCTGACCGTCTTGTAACCGACAGCACTTACCTCCATGGTAAATTCTCCTTCAGGCAGATTTTTTAAGGAAATAGTGTCCACTGGCGTCAGTCATAGTTCCTATGGTAGTTCCTTTCAGCGATACGCTGATAAAAGAAAGATGCTCTTCCGTATTCTTATCCAATACATGACCTATGATATTGGCATCGGACTTATTCAATTCATTGGCGTGCACAGCCGATGATGAGAGTAGAAAACACACTGCTCCCATCAAGAAAAATATATATTTCTTCATGTGTTGTTATTCTGTTTATTAATAAATAAAAGGATAGCAGTCAGAAGAATGAATCCGCAAACAGATAATGTAACGGAAAATCACTCCACCAACATAAAAATATACTATTTAACAAACAGCGGGAGGCGCACGCAAATACATGCCACAACCGGTTCGTATCAGTTTGATGCGTTCTACAGCCGGCACAGCCAGCAAACACAGCAATGCCCAAAAGACCGTTGTGGAAGACGGAGTGAACAAACTACCGGAAGCAGCAAAAGAAGAAAGGAAAAGATAGTTTCCAATTCCACTTCCGTATGTTGATGCTCCCCTTTAAACGGATGCGAGTGTACGATAATCACCCCATTTACCACATGCGAGTGAGTAAAAAGGGTAATACCTCCCAAATAGGCAATAAATATCAGTGGAAGGAAAAGCTTTAGAATATGAATCAAATGCTTCTTCATCGTAACGGGAGCAAAGATAGAACTATTTCCAATAGCAGTCAATACCTATTAATAGTAGTTATGGATTTAAAACCGGAAACAAGCCTCTCATCCTGCCAAAGAAAATGCCCATTCGTCCTTAGTTGTCCCTTCCTTATATATTAAGAAGCCTATAAATCAGTATCAAACATCACAAAATGTTTCTTTTATTTTCAGAAT
>ENA-OQKK01000383-OQKK01000383.1-human-gut-metagenome-genome-assembly--contig:-NODE-383-length-11641-cov-4.407504_pt1 | contig 11641 bp, 10 predicted proteins | sample MGYA00242648_ERZ504797 | MGnify/ENA primary metagenome ERZ504797 (study PRJEB26092, sample SAMD00036412) | human gut metagenome | host: Homo sapiens | study: EMG produced TPA metagenomics assembly of... | reverse complement strand
TCTGACAAAGTAAGTCGTTTTTTTTTGGATATTTCAAATTTAATTTTTTAATAATTTCAAGAGCCTTAGAATATCTTTGCTGTTTAACGTATATTTTAGCCAATGTTTCAGTGAAATAGCTTTCATCCTCCATATCCTCTTCATTATCTTCCGACTCCTCTTCTTCAGAAACTTTATTCTTCACCGGTGCCGCCTCTTTTATTCCTAATTGAGGTAACAAAGGTTCCTCTGCCGACTTTTCAATGAAGTTGTCTATCAAATTCTGTCCTTTCATCTGAGGTATATCATCAGACACATGTTCTTCCTCATGCAATAAAAAAGAAGTATAATCTGTTGTTACATCCATTGGTAATTCCATAACAACGGGCTCTTCAGGCAAAGAAGAGAGAAAAGTATCGATCAATGAAAGAGTACGATCCAAACCAGCCTCTTCCTTAGGTAGGTCTTGTTTTTCAAAGGAAGATACAGTAAAGCGCTCCCCCTCTATCAGATAAAAAAGAATCTTGCGGTCAGCTACATACAATGCAGCCTTACGTAGTTCCTCACCAAATGTTATGTCATGCAATAAAAACAGATTCTTCAGATAAAGCAGTCTCACCGTCTGAAAATATGGATAACGCGCAAGCAGCGTCCGCAACTCGTACAAAGTATCCCGATTCAATCGTTCAGGATGCGTTATCCATTCATATAATTGTTGTTGTATCATGACGGAAAATCACTCACTACCAGTTTGCCACTGTAGCATTGAATATTTGCTCTACAATTTCTTTAATCATTTGGTTTACCAACTCATCCTGCACAGCACTTAACTGCTGATTGGAATTATATTCACGACTAGCCGAAAATTGCTGTCCGTTCATATTTTCCGTAGGATTGGAACTATTGACAAAATTCACTCTCACCGTCATACGCAATTCTACCATACTAGAATAGCCATCGGATCCAATTCCTTTATTAAATGCCTCATAATTCGTTATCTCACCAGACAATTGCAGGTCACCACTGCGCTTGACTTGCTTTAAACGAGTTTGTTGCATATAAATATCCTGTAATGCCGTATTGAACATATTCTCCATCGGTCCCCAAACAAAGCCAGCTGAACGGTTTGGGAAATTCTCAAACGAAATAGTCTTTACCTTTGTATAATCTATAGACGATCCGTTAAATTTATATGAAATAGAACAAGCAGTTACGATCCCCGCCAGTACCATCAACACACCAACTACTTTCAATTGTTTAATCCAAACCATATTCTTTTATTTTTCTATAAAGTGTTCGTTCTGAAATATTCAAATCTTTTGCTGCATTCTTACGCTTTCCATGATGACGGTCGAGCGCCTTACGTATCATTTCCTTCTCCACTTCGTCCAATGACAAAGTGGCTTCTTCTACAACCTCCTCCGTATCCTGAATATCATCTACTACAGGATGAGCCGGTTTGGCGGCAGAAATTATGGTAGGCGTAGCAGGCACCACTGTAGCAACTAAATTCCGTTGCGGTTCCTGATAATAAGAAACTGCCGTAGTAGCTGGTGCCGTCGGAACAGATTGCGCGCCACGTTCCGCCATCAGTGTATTGACTAACTTCTTCAAGTCAGTCACATCACGCCGCATATCAAACAACACCTGATACAAAATCTCACGCTCACTTTCAAAAGCCTTCCCTGTATTTGCTTTCACTCCAAACAAAGCAGGCAAACCAGAATTCACATGTTGTTCCGGTAAATAATTTCTCAAAATCTCTGCCGTTATATCCCGGTTAGTTTCAATAATAGATATCTGTTCAGTGATGTTTTTCAACTGGCGCACATTACCGGGCCACGAATAAGCCAGCAACAAAACTTTCGCATCTTCTGTCAACTGGATAGCCGGCATACGATATTTCTCAGCAAAATCTGATGCAAATTTACGGAAAAGTAAAGTTATATCATCTCCACGCTCACGCAAAGGAGGTATTTTAATAGGTACAGTGTTCAAACGATAATACAAATCCTCACGAAAACGACCTTCAGCAATGGCTTCCGTCAGATTCACATTGGTAGCGGCAACAATACGCACATCCGTTTTCTGCACTTTAGATGAACCTACCTTAATGAATTCACCACTTTCAAGTACACGCAACAGACGTGCCTGAGTAGCAAGAGGCAACTCTCCTACTTCATCCAGAAAAATGGTTCCACCATTGGCTTCGGCAAAATAGCCATTACGGTCACTGATAGCGCCCGTAAAAGCACCTTTTTCATGTCCGAAAAGCTCTGAATCTATAGTACCTTCAGGAATAGCCCCACAGTTCACCGCTATATACTGTCCATGTTTACGGCGACTGAACTGATGAATAATCTGTGGGAAATTTTCCTTTCCCACCCCACTTTCACCGGTGATCAACACTGACAAATCAGTGGGTGCCACCTGGATAGCCACGTCTATGGCACGGTTCAACCCTTCGGCATTACCAATAATACCAAATCTGAGCTTTACATTTTGTATTTCTGACCTAACCATATTCACTCTATTATATGACAAAATTACAAATTCTCAGGCAGACAACAAGAAATTATGGCAGAAAAATAAAAAATAAGACGTGGATTTCACGGATAGATACGGTCTTTTAAAGAAAAACCGTGAAAACCCGCGCAATCCACGCCCGAATAAAAAATCCTGTTATAAATTAGTCGATTTCTTGATCGGCCTCATAACCACCCATTTCACGAATAGCATTTTTCAAAATAGCATACTGCTGGAAGAGATGATTGACAGGAATTTCGTTTTCAGTATAATCATGCATCGGACTCTTCAAGAAGAAACTCAAGAAACGTTGGATACCAAAACGTCCTGCACGTGCAGCCAGGTCACTCAACAATACAAGGTCCAAGCACAGAGGAGCAGCAAGAATTGAATCACGGCAAAGGAAATTAATCTTAATCTGCATTGGATACCCCATCCATCCGAAGATATCAATATTATCCCAACCTTCTTTATTATCATTACGAGGCGGATAGTAATTGATACGTACTTTATGATAGTAGTCTGTATACAAGTCCGGCTGATCTTCCGGAACAAGAATAGATTCCAGTGTAGATAATTTGCTGACCTCCTTCGTGTGGAAGTTAGCCGGCTCATCTAACACCAAACCATCACGATTACCTAAAATGTTTGTAGAGAACCAACCGTCCAAGCCTAAACAACGGGTTCCAATAATCGGTGCGAAACCTGATTTAACCAACGTTTGACCCGTCTTGAAATCCTTGCCGGCAATAGGCATTTTAGTCTTTTCAGCCAACTCCCACATAGCAGGAATATCAACAGTTGTATTAGGTGCTCCCATAATGAAAGGACATCCTTCCGACAGTGCAGCATAAGCATAGCACATAGACGGAGCGATATGAGCCTTATCATCATCTTTCATAGCCTGTTCCAATGCTGCCAATGTTCCGTGTATTTTTTCATCAACAGGAACATAAATCTCTGTAGAAGCAGCCCAAAGAACAACAATACGGTCACAATTGTTAGCCACTTTAAAATTGCGGATATCTTCACGCAACTGTTCCATCATATCCCAACGATTCTTGCAATCTTTCACATTATCACCATCCAGACGACTAGCATAGTTGTGGTCGAAAGCAGCTTTCATTGGAACTATTTTCTCCAATTCATCCTTTACAGGATTAATATCTTTCTCTTTTAAAACCTCAGCATTGACTGCTGATTCGTAAGCATTAGCCGGATAAACATCCCATGCACCAAACACAATGTCATTTAAGTTTGCCAATGGAACAATTTCACCATAATGCAAATACTTTTTATTCTCTCCACGGCCAACACGCATTTTATCATATTGAGTCATAGATCCGACAGGTTTTGCCAATCCCTTACGAGCCATCAGCACACCTGTCATAAAAGTTGAAGTAACAGCGCCCAATCCAACACAAAGAACGCCTAATTTACCGGTTGCCGGTTTCACATTCATTTTTTCCATTCTAATTTCTTTGTTAAAATTGCATCTCATAGCAGAGATTAAGATAATTTGTGCCAAAGTTACACCTTCTTTTGAAAACTTCCATGCTTTTTCTAGTTTTTTTGTAGCTTTGCGACCGTTTAATATAAATAGGTATGAATGATATTTGTTGCATAGGTCACATTACATTAGATAAAATAGTAACACCCAGAAAAACGACTTATATGCCCGGCGGGACTTCTTATTATTTCTCACACGGAATCAGTCACTTAAAGGATACAAAGCATTATCAGCTGGTCACGGCACTAGCTCCAAGTGAATTTAAAGCTGTTGAAGATATTCGTGCAAAAGGCATCAAAGTCACTGTTATTCCTAGTCACCGGACAGTGTATTTTGAGAATACATACGGTGAGAATCAAGACAACCGCAGCCAGCGGGTATTGGCTAAAGCCGATCCCTTCACCGTAGAACAACTAGAGAACATAAATGCTCATATTTTTCATTTGGGAAGTCTTTTAGCAGATGATTTCTCTTTGGACGTTGTGAAATATCTTTCTACCAAAGGTATATTAGCTGTAGATGCACAAGGGTACTTACGTGAAGTCCGAGGGGAAAAAGTTTATCCGATAGATTGGACAGACAAAGTAGAAGCACTAAAATATATTGACATTCTAAAGGTAAATGAACATGAAATGGAAGTGCTTACCGGTCAGACAGACATAAAACAAGCTGCCCTACAACTTGCAGAATGGGGAGTAAAAGAGGTATTGATTACATTGGGAAGCTTAGGGTCTATAATTTATGCGGAAGGTACATTTCATAAAATCCCTGCCTATCCTCCTAAAGACATAGTAGATGCCACTGGCTGTGGAGATACTTATGCTACCGGATATTTATATATGCGTAATAAAGGGGCTTCCTATGAAGAAGCCGGTTGTTTTGCAGCAGCTATGTCGACACTGAAACTAGAGGCATCCGGTCCTTTCAGCAAAACCGAAGAGGATGTATGGAATATCATCCGAACCAGTTCTTTAAAAGCTGAAAAAATTTAAGAAGAAATGGACAATCCCGATAAAGCCTAACAACTGTATCGGGATTATTCATTTCAGTTTCTTTCCACGTCAGCATACCACGAATAGAATAACACAATACAAAAAGAAACAAATGGTATGATGAATGATAAGGACATGGTACTATTATCTGCCACATAACCCATCAGCACAGGACCAACAGCCCCTCCTACGGGAGACATCATAAGGAAGGAAGAAGCCCGTTTGGTCTTTCCACCCAATCCCTTCAAAGATATGGCAAAAATAGTGGGAAACATGATGGCTTCGAACACGTATACCAAAAACAAGGCTATTAATGAGATCTTTCCTAAATTACAAACGATAAGAAAAGTAGCCATTACCGTCCCCAAAGCACAGCATAGCAGAACTCTCTCCGCACGGATTCGCTGCATGATCCAACTACCGGCAAAACGTCCGCACATAAACAATCCAAGTCCACCGAAAGAAAGTACTACCGCCGCATCCCGAGCATTCATCCACCCGTCATCCACCACATAATTGATAAAAAAACTATTAATAGAAATCTCCGCTATCTCATAACTGAATAGTGCCACTATTCCGAATAAGAATAATTTATGCGACCATAAACTTCTCTTAACCGTTTCTCCGTCAGCCAAATCGTCAACATGAACAATCTCCGGAAGTTTGATACGGGAAAAAATAAATCCCACTGCCAGTACAACCACTCCCATCAACATATAAGGATACGAGATATTTGCTTCTCCCTTCCCCGAGAACAATAACAGTCCTCCTACTAAAGGACCACAAATACATCCTAGCCCATTAAAAGACTGGGCCAGGTTCAACCGACTGGCAGCTGTTTCCCTATCCCCCAGTTCTGTCATATAAGGATTTGCAGCTGTTTCCAAAAAGACCAAACCGCAAGCAATGACAAACAAAGAGAACAGGAAAAATTCAAATGACATCCAATACTCGCCGGGAATAAACATCAAGGACCCGATTCCATAAAGCAACAATCCGAAAACAACTCCCTTACGATATCCATATTTGGTTATAAACAATCCTGCCGGAATAGCCATTATGAAATAGCCTAGATAAAACATCACCTGTACCATTGCCGAATGAGTACGGGTAATATCCATCACCTCTTGAAAATGTTTGTTCAATACATCAAGAATAGCATGTGCGAATCCCCATAAAAAGAACAAAGAGGTTACTAAAACAAAAGGAACTAAATAGTCCCTTTTCACCAATGCGTGTCTTTGTATTTCCATATCCTATTACAATAATGCAAGCAATTGAGCCAAGTCCGTAATAATTACATCAGGAACAGATTCGTCTATAACTTCTCCTCCCCAACCTTCTCCTTTCAACCAGGCAACGCGACAACCTACAGCTTTGGCCGGAACAACATCTTTTAAGAAAGAATCTCCGACCACCAGCACATTCTCTGCCGCAAATCCCATAGCATCTACTCCAAGTCTATAGATAGCAGGATCCGGCTTACGAACACCCACTACAGAGGATTCAATTATCTCATCAAAGAAATCCAAAAGTCCGAAATCCTTTAAAATAGTCTGTATATTGCCATAAAAATTAGAAACCAACACCAACCTATACCTCTTAGCCAACTCCTTCACTACCGGGCGTGTAACCTGCAATATATCCAACACATAGCCATAACAGCTGTCTGCCACTTTCACTGCATAAGATTGCAGTTGCAACTCATCCATAGGCAACTTTCTCTGTTCCGCCAACCATTCCACCTGAAGTTTAGTCTTGATAGAAAGCACATCATGAAAATTATGCCAAGGCTGGACAAAAGGATATTTAGCCAACGCCCTTTCTCCAAAAACGTATGCCTCACGGAAACTTTCCTTATCCACCGGCACCTGATGTTCCATATACTTAGTCCACAACACTTCCGCCCAATGACAGCTGTTCGTATCTATCGTACCGCCATAATCAAATATAACTCCCTGAATATTTTTCAATGTATCCATTATCTTACTTATTAGCAGGTGTACCATTGCCGACTTTCATCAACAACACACCAATTACAATCCAAATCAATTCACGTACACGGGTTATCAATCCGGTATAAACCCCAAAAGCTCCCGGAATAGCCAATCCTCCTACCGCCAAAGCAAAGCCTCCTTCACGTGCGCCCAATTGCATAGGCGAGAAAAAGAACAAATTGGCAAACAAAGAAGTAAATGCCATGATTAAAATACAAGCTGGAAAACTGACATCCGTTGTCAGAATATTCAATATGAAATACACTTCCAGACATCCTATAATCCGAGCCATGAATTCCAGACTTAACGAGGCATAAAACGTAGATCTACGCTGTTTATGCAGTTCAGCTATCTGACTGTCCACACGTTCCAAAGCCTCGCGTTTATTTTCCGAAAAACGTTTAGCCCATTCTTTGACAAAAGGAATATGCTGAAGCAATTTTAAAGTACGGACAGCCATACCATTCTTGTAACCTTTCATAAAAAAATAAATGGCTAAAAGAGAAACCGCCCCCACAACAGCCAATATAGTTCCCATGGCAATATCTACCGGACGTAGAGCCAGATACAAAAAGATAGAAAAAAACCAAAAACAAAAATGCGAGAAAATATGCATCATCACATAAAGAATTACTGATGAAGTTGCCTTACTGGCCCCAACATAAGGAGTCAGCTCCATAATGCGGTAAGGCTCTCCTCCCATCAATCCCACCGGGGTGGCATAATTCAGTGCAAATCCGGAAACTGTCAGTTTATAAACTTTCCAAAATGGAATAGGTGTTCCCTTTTTTCCATCCCGGATGATAATATACCAAGAAAGGGTATTGAACAGATAAATAATAATCCATAACCCTACCACAGCCGGCAACCACATTCCCGCCCGGCGCAAATTAGCCAGTAGTTCATCATACTCCATATCAAAAGAACAAAGCATCACTACGATGGCTGCAATTCCAAACATCAGGAATATATTTCTATACTTACTTTTCACTTCGTTATGTATTTATGATACAATCGTGCGCAAATCGCCTCATGGCAATGACGCATATATACAAACAAAGAGGTCATCACAACAACCTCGAACACAAAATACAACCATGGTTCGCCAATCAACAAACTGATATATAGAGCAATGGCACGTGTATTAAAAGTCAAGATATTGGTATATTTCATCAAAGGTTTGCTAGCCGCACGAAATTCATCCCGTAATTCCTGTGGAATATTGTCTCCATACTTTTCCTTCACCAATGCATAAAACTGTTGGAAATTAGGAGTCATTCTTTCCTGCTGACGTGTATAATTACCATAGAAATACAAGAAAGCTTTCCACCAGAAGTTTCCCTTCCACGGCAGACTGTAGAAGATTTCACGCTGTTGTTTGAAATTATCCAATTCGCTTCCGCTTTTCCCTTTTAAAAAGTATAAATGAATATTACGATAATAATCCGCCAATGTACATTGTTTGCTATGACAAACAGTACCCGAAACAATAGCCAATATCCAAATAAAAATACCCCAATGCATGCCGTCACCAATATGAAACGGCATGGGTTGGTTCATCAGTCTGAGACAAATTGCCGCATAAATGGTAAAGAACCAAATATCACCGGCAAATCCATCCAACATACGCCCCCACTGGGGTTTTCTGTCCTGTCAAACGCGCCAATTGTCCATCCGCACTGTCATAATGATTCGCCCACATCAACAAAAGTATACCCAAAAGAGTATGTTTCATATCAGGATAATAAAACATCACACCAGCACCTATACCTAAATGATAAGAAAAATGGTTACCACATTAGGGTGTACCTTTAGTTTTTAAAAATAATGCCCATGCATAACCTATGGGACGGTTGAAATAAATATCCAGGAACTCCTCTGTGTCCATGGATTTGAAAGAAGCCTCTATTCCTTTCTTCTCACTTTCTGTACTCATGTCTTTTTTATTTCATTTGCTTTTTAGCCCGTTTATAAATGCACTCTGCAATTTTACCTCCCGCTTCCTCACGGCAACGGGCAAAGCTGGGCCAGTCGTTAAAATCGATTATTCGCAGTGTGCCATCAGCTGAAATCACACAATCACCTCCGTAAATGGGCACATTCAGCGCCTCGGCAGCTTTATCACTTTGTATTTTCAATTCCTCTACGCTAAAAGGAATTCCTTTAGCTATCCCATTTATTTTCTCCAGACCAAACTTGCTGTGCGAACAAGGAGAGGGATAAAACCAATAAAAAAAATCGGTTCCATGCACTCCGTAGAATTTTACCAAGTCACCTTGCAAATGTTCGTTTATGACTGCAACAGGAATACCGCGTTTACGGAAATCAGCCAATATATTTTCTACCTCTTCCTTACAGGTGGCGTAGGCAACATCTTCTTTCACCATAGCGTGAGAGTCACCTCGTTTCACCCAACAAGGATAACAATTTTCCAAATACTCATCTGCCGTAGAAATTATAAAACTTTGCGGATGAGGAACCCCGTTCTTTATAAGTAATTCTGTCATTGGCTTACGCACACAATTATCTATACCGTAGGCAGAGTTTATCACCAATGCACCTTCATCCTCCAAAGACCTCAAACGAGCTATCGTTACCTTATCACGGGCCATATCAAAAATAATATCTCCCTTGACACCCTGTTCCACGAAATCTTTCTCCGCATAAACTTTCACCTCACAGCCCAACCGCCGCAATTCCTCCGTCACCTTATAAAATATGGCGGCATCATTGTCTACATGATTGGGGGAATATTCATTTCCACGGCTTACCCCTATTATTGAAATTACATCCATTCCTTCTGTTGTGTTTAAGTTACTCCTCTTTACCGGCTAGAAAATTTTCAGCTTTCACGATATCACCAGCATGATCTACATCCAAAATTTTTGTAAAAGGATAAGCCTTTAATTTCAAGCCGTCGGCTACCAACTGTCGTTGAAAGTTACGCATACGTGACATACCTTTCTCCATACACCCATGCAACGTCTTAACGGCTGCCGGGGTCAGACAATAAATGCCTCCAGATATATAACGGCATTCGGGAGTCGCCTCATCATGGAAACCTGTTATATCCAAAGCACTGTCCGTAGATATATAAAGCGGTTTTTCATCATCTATAAAATCCGTTACCGCCATATACCCATCTGTTTCCGATTGTTTGAACGTTTCAATAAAAGTCGAAAACTCTTCTTCACGGAATATAGTATCCACAGTAGTCAAGCAGAATTTATCATCCTGCAAATAAGGGCTCAGTTCATAAAAACTGTGCATGGAACTGGGGGTAGTTTTCACAACTACTTCCAATGGGATCTCTGCTTCTGCCTGTAGTTTTGCCAAATGCTCTTTTGTCAATGGACTTTCATTATTAATAATGACAACCACCTTATCAGCTCCGTTACGTACAAAAATCTGTATCAAGCGATCAATCATGGCAACTCCGTTCAGTTGCACCAAAGGTTTGGGCAAAGCAACCCCTTCTTGCGAAAGCCGGGAACCTTCACCCGCTGATATAATTGCAAATTTCATTTCTACTTTTTCTTGAAATTATATTTTAAACCGATCGTCCATTAATCTTCATCATCAATGGTGTCCAATTTCAATTTATCGCTATCATCCCGTTTTTCATAATATTGTTTACGCAGCGGATGTGCATGAATCTCTTTCTCGACAACACGGTTACGGAAAACATCCATAGCCACATAAATAGCCTGGCGAAAAGAATCTTCCAAGGCAACCCCTTGCCCGGCAATATCATACGCAGTACCATGTGCCGGAGAAGTACGTACAATGGGAAGTCCCGCAGTGTAATTCACTCCTTCATCCATTGCCAAAGCTTTGAAAGGAGCCAATCCCTGATCATGATACATAGCTAGAATTCCATCAAAATGAGTATAGTTGCCAGATCCCATAAAGCCATCGGCCGGATAAGGTCCGAAACACTGAATGCCTTTGGCAACCATTTCCTTCATTGCCGGAATTATAATATCACTCTCTTCCGTACCAATCAATCCCTCATCACCCGCATGAGGATTTAATGAAAACACAGCTATACGCGGACTGTCGATGCCAAAATCCTCTTTTAAAGAACGATGGAAAACAGCCAATTTTTCCATAATAAGTTCCTTGGTAATATCTTGTGCTATCTCGCGTACAGGAACATGACCAGTCACCAAAGCTACCCGGAAATCATTCTTCAGCAAAATCATTAACGCCTTCTGTCCTTCCCCCACACGCTCTTCAATATATTCCGTATGACCGGGGAAATGAAAACTTTCCGACTGAATGGTATGCTTATTGATAGGAGCAGTTACCAAAACATCAATCATTCCCTCCCGATAATCCTGCAAAGCTCTCTCCAACGCATCCAAAGCTGCTTTACCAGCCTCCGGTGTCGGTTTGGAGAGCTCCACCTTCAATTCGTCTTCCGTACAATTCACGATGCTCAGTTTATCCGGCTGAGCATCATCTGCAGAATTGACAATACTGAAATTTGTTTGAATATCCATTGCTTTACGATGATAAGCAGCCACTTTAGGCGATCCATAAATAATGGGTGTACAAAGTTCCAGCATGGTAGGATCCGAAAAAGTTTTGAGAATTACTTCATATCCTACTCCGTTGATATCCCCATGAGTAAT
>ENA-OQKK01000382-OQKK01000382.1-human-gut-metagenome-genome-assembly--contig:-NODE-382-length-11650-cov-2.158726_pt1 | contig 11650 bp, 10 predicted proteins | sample MGYA00242648_ERZ504797 | MGnify/ENA primary metagenome ERZ504797 (study PRJEB26092, sample SAMD00036412) | human gut metagenome | host: Homo sapiens | study: EMG produced TPA metagenomics assembly of... | reverse complement strand
CCATGTCCTGCTCTTTTTCATTCCAAATTATATTCACATCATTTACCCATACACCCAATCCTGGATCGCAAATTTCAAACTCTGCACCTTTCCCAGCAGCCAGATCGCAGCCAGCGGCAGCCCCATCGGGCTAATCAAAAATGCCATAATCAGCAAAATTGCACCATTCTGCGGGGAATAGGTAATAAGCACAGCCACGCCAAGCAGAGCAATTACCGTGCTTAGTAGACCAAGCACCAGACCGGATATGTAGATCAGCCCCGTGCAGAGCCAGACAAAAAGACGTCAACACCAAAACGACCGGTGCAGTTACGATCATCAGCAGACATTTCAAAATACTTCATTCCTGTTCCTCCTTCCAACGCTCCAGATACCGTTTGCACAGGGCATCCGCTTCTCTCTCATCATCTTCCGTCAACTCCCGTCTGCCTTTGGTCAGTTCAATCTCCACATAAGTCCGGTAATCATCAGCTAAGAGATTGAACAGTTCCTTGGGAGTATGGCACACCTCGCCAGAGCAATAGTGAAAATCTTGGTCAAATTCAACTCTTACACATCCATGGCGGCTGATATAAACTTCTATGGTCTCGTCTGCGGTCAGGTAATCCGCAAAAATCTCCAGCACCTTTTCAAAGGTCAGCATCTGTTTTCATTCCTTTGCTACGCTTCTTATTCTACTCATATTATCCGGTGCGGACAGGCAAAAGACAAGGATACAGACAAAAAGAAAAAGCGGAGGAAGGTGCGGCGAAGAAACGCCGTTCCTCCCTCCGCAAATGGAGTATCTATCCCTGTTATGAAAGTTTAGAAAGCTGGGTAAGGATTTCCTTCACACCCTCCCACAGTTGTTCCTGCCGCTGGGATATATCCTCCAAGTCAGCATTATAAACCCGCCCGGTCTCATGCACTTTGCGGGTCAACTGATTCAAGTTGTTGCTGCTTCGACGCATCAGAGAGACCAACTCCTTCAGCTCCGGCAGTTCCAGCTTGACCACATAACCATCCAGCGCCATTTTCCGCAGATAAGCGCTCAAATTCTCTGTCCCGTATTGCTGCATCTTTTGATGGATCAGCTCCAGTTCTTCTGCGGACACCCAAAACAAAACCGGAACATCCCGCTTGCGCTTTGCCATGGTTATCGCTCCGGCTCCCGTTTTTTCGGGGCGGCAGACTTATGGGCGGGCAGCTCCTGTTTGAGCTTTTGCAGGACAGAACTTTTCTGCTGTTCTTGAGCAACTTTTCGGAACTGTCTGGTGAACAGATCGGTCAAACCGGGATTGACCTGATCTACCACCAGATAGGCACAGTGGCGAGAAGCGCCGCTGTCCTCCAGCATAGGAATGGTTTTTGCCCATGCTTTATTGTCCTGAGAGATACGCCCGTCATAGTTCTTGCGCTGGATGGTGTTGGCAAGAATAAACTGTACCCGTTCCGTCCCGAACTTTTCCAGCACATCTTTGACCGCCGCCTCCGTATCCAGCCGGTTCTCTGCATAGTGGGCGCTGATGGTCTGCTCAATGGCTTCTTTGCAAGCGCTGTTTGCCTGATACGAACGGTTATATTGTGCCATCTCTCCATGCTCGGACGCATAGGCGGCAGAATGGGGGTAGAGAGGGGGCAGTTCGTAATTCTTCCTGCGCCCTGCACACATCGTCGGCACGGCTTTCAATGCTGTCCCGGATCACATCCATATAGCCGGTCTCCAGCTTTTCAAAATAGCGGTACACATCTGCCAGCGGAGAGGGCGATTCCAAAAGTGCCTGAGCCTGGGTGTCGGTCAACTCCAGTTCCTCCATTGCCATCACGATGTCCTCGCGGATGGTGTACTCATAGGCATGGTTTAAGACTTCTTCCGGGGGCTGGCTTTTCAGCCAGTCCCGGAACTTGTCCTGTTCGGCAGCCATCTTTTCATAAAGGGCTGTATTCAGATCGTTAGTATTCATGTTATCGCACCTCCTCATGCTGTTTTGGTTTCTTGTCTGTACTACGGGGTTGCACCGGGCGTTTTAGGTTATCCAGCACCGAAGGCCGTGTGCTTTTGGCAACAACAGACTCGGTGTGTGCCTGCCCCTTTCCGTCGATGTTGAGCAGGGTATCCAGCTCCACCAGACGGGCGTTTTTGCTTCTCAGTTCTTCTTCATAAAGGAATGGCTTTCCAACTTCCTCCTTTGCGGCAGCCTGCTGCTGATAGAGGTTATCCAGCTGGGCCTTTGCCGCCTCCAGACGCTGGGGCATCTGGGCGAGGGCATTGTCGATACGGGTAAGATTTCCGCGAGGGTCTGTACCAAGGGTTGCCCTGTGGGTCATCTGTCCTTTCAGCAGGAGCGTATATTCCTGTTTCCAAGCGGAAAATTCCACGGACATGGCATAGCCCCGGTAGCTGCCGATCTGCACCGGATCGGAGGTTTTGACCTCCTTGCAGGCATCCAAAAGGGCTGCACCGGCGTTCTCCTTATCGGTCAGCAGGTCTCCACGAATCTCCATACCGGCAAAGCCGTCCTCCGGGTGCGGGTGAGCTGCCAAAACCTCCAGATCGGATTCAAAGCCCTTGATAAAACCTTTGTGCTTTTCAATCTCCTCCGGGAAGTATTTGAGCAGCTGGTCCTCCAGACGATATTGCTTGCTCTGGTGGTCGGCTTTCATCAGCTTCAGGCGGGATACCTCCACATCCAAATCCATACGCTCCTTGATGCGGGGATCTCCGGCACACAGAGCCTTGATCTCGGCAAAACTGAGGGCTGTTTCATCCACATCATCGCAGGAACGCACCGGCGATTTAGAAGTCATGATCTGGCTGATGAATTTCTGTTTGTTTTCCACCGTCTGCCAGAGGTAGGCATCAAAAGTTCCCTCCGTGACATAGCGGTACACATGGACAAGAGGGTTCTGGTTGCCCTGGCGCTCGATACGGCCCTTGCGCTGGGCAAGGTCTCCCGGCCGCCACGGGCAGTCCAAATCATGCAGCGCCACAAGGCGATCCTGCACATTGGTGCCTGCGCCCATCTTGGCAGTGCTGCCTAATAGGACACGCACCTGACCGGTACGGACTTTAGAGAACAGCTCCTTTTTTCGCACTTCGGTATTGGCTTCATGGATAAAAGCGATCTGGTCGGCAGGCATTCCCTGAGCAATGAGTTTCTGACGAATATCGTCATATACCGTAAAGATCGGTTCCTGCTCCGGCAGAGGCACAGCGCCTTCCAATGCGTGAAGCAGTGGATTATCCAGCGTTTTCGCCGCCTTGCTTGCAGGGGCTTTTGCCTGCGGTGTAGAAATGTCGCAGAACACCAGCTGGGTCAGCTTGTCAGCTTTGCCGTCCCGCCAGATCTGCATGATGTTGTCCACGCACTGATTGACCTTTGTGCCAGGTTCATCCGGCAGCATCTGGTTGACGATTCTCTGGTCCAGGCCCAGCTTACGGCCATCCGAGGTAATCTTGAGCATATTGTCCTGGGACGGGTCAACGGTTCCGCTGTGTACCAGCGATGCGCGCTCCGAAAGGGCCTTGACCATTTCCTGCTGATGTTCGGTAGGCTGCGCCACGATGTTGTGGTATTCCACCTCCGGGGTGGGCAGGTTCAGTTGGTCGGCGGTCTTGATGTCCGCCACTTCTTTGAACAGGTTCATCAGCTCCGGCAGATTAAAGAACTTGCTGAATCTCGTTCTTGCCCGGTAGCCGGTGCCTTCCGGTGCCAGCTCCAATGCTGTGACGGTCTCTCCAAATCGGGAAGCCCAGCAGTCGAAGTGGGTCATGTTCAGTTCTTGCAGGCGTTCATACTGAAGGTAACGCTGCATGGTGTAAAGCTCGGTCATGGAGTTGCTGACCGGGGTGCCGGTGGCAAAGATTACGCCACGGTTTCCGGTAATCTCATCCATATAGCGGCACTTGGCAAACATATCGGAGGATTTCTGCGCGTCCGATGTGGATAAGCCTGCCACATTTCGCATTTTTGTGTATAGAAACAGGTTTTTATAGTTGTGGGCCTCGTCCACAAACAGCCGGTCCACACCCAGCTGCTCAAAAGTTACCACATCATCTTTTCGCCCCTCGGCTTGTAGCTTTTCCAGCCTGGCTTCCAGCGATTTGCGGGTACGCTCCAGCTGCTTGACGGTAAAACGCTCGCCGCCGCTGGCCTGCACCTCTGCGATACCCTCGGTGATCTCGTCGATCTGCTCATAGAGAAGCCGTTCCTGACGCTCCCGGCTGATGGGGATACGCTCAAACTGGCTGTGTCCCATGATGATGGCGTCGTAGTCACCGGTCGCAATACGGGCGCAGAACTTCTTGCGGTTATGGGTCTCAAAGTCCTTTTTGGTTGTGACTAAGATGTTGGCAGAAGGATAGAGGCGCAGAAACTCCGATGCCCACTGCTCAGTCAGGTGGTTGGGAACCACAAAGAGAGATTTCTGGCACAAGCCCAGGCGTTTGGCTTCCATCGCAGCGGCCACCATCTCAAAGGTTTTGCCCGCGCCTACTTCGTGTGCCAGCAGGGTATTTCCGCCATACAGCACATGGGCGATGGCACTTTTCTGGTGTTCCCGCAGGGTAATGGCCGGGTTCATGCCGCCAAAAGTGATATGGCTGCCATCATACTCGCGGGGACGGGTAGAGTTCATTTCTTCGTTATACTGGCGCACCAAAGTCTGGCGGCGCTCCGGGTCTCTCCAGATCCAGTCCCTAAAGGCTTCCCGGATAGCCTGCTGTTTTTGGGCAGCCAGAGTGGTCTCCTTGGCGTTTAGTACGCGGCGCTCTTTTCCGTCTGCGTCCTCTATGGTGTCATAGATACGGACATCCCGCAGGTTTAAGGAATCCTCCAGAATCTTGTAGGCGTTGGCGCGGCTGGTTCCGTAGGTGGTATAAGCTGCCACATCGTTGTAGGATACAGAAGATTTCCCCTTGATCTGCCATTCAGCAGTAAAGGAGGAATAGTTGACCTCAATGCTGCGCTGGAGATAAAACGGGGTGTTGAAGGTCTCGTACATAAACTGCTGGATGTACTCCTTGTCAATCCAGGTAGCGCCCAGACGCACCTCGATCTCCGACGCATCCAGGTCTTTGGGCTGGGCGGCGGTAAGAGCTTCCACATTGACTGCAAAAGAAGGGTCCTGCTGTGCAGCCCGTTGCGCCTGACGCAGTTTGCGGCGTACATTGCCGGAAAGGTATTCATCAGCAGTCACATAATGGGGTGTGCCGTCCTGTTCCAGCTGTCCCGGCACACGGAAGATCACGCCTTGCAGTTCTCCGGCCAGTGCTTCTTTTGTTTTTCCGGTAAGCCGACTCATATAGCTCATATCTACGCAGGCTTTTTCCGAGATGGACACCGCCAGTGCTTCGCTTGCCGTATCCACAGTAGCCACTGCCTGATGGGGCTTGATGGTTCGTTTGGTGAACATATCCGCCTTACGTTCCAGTTTCCCGTCCTCGTCGATGACTTCCAGCGCACAGAGCAGGTAATAGGAAGAATCATCTGCATAGGCCAGTCGGTTTGCACGGTCATTGATAAGGCCATATTTTGCAGAAAAGCTGTCATAGAGGCTGTTCAGTTCCGCCTGCTTTTGGGTAATGGTGCTGTCCGGAACCGCTGCATCCATCTGAAGGTCGATCAGTTCCTGCACACAATCACGCAGTCCCACAAGACCTTTCACGCGGGCTTCGGCGGTGGCGTTGAGGTCAGGGCGCACCATGCGGCTGTTTTCCCGATAGTACACCTGTCCGTCTACAATGGCATAGGAATAGTTCTTCACATTTGGGTCGGCAGGAATGGAGGTGTCAATGGCTTCGCCTTCGCCCAGCTCCGGCAGCTCTGCCTCCTGATAAGTGCCATGAATGTACTTCACAGCATCATGCAGCTGGTCGGAAAGCTCCAGTCCCTCGATAGGGTTCACGGTGTAATCCATACCATGAGCAGTGCTTACCGGCTCCTGTCTGCCCAGCACCATTTCCGGGTGGTCGATAAAATACCGGTTGATGGCAAAGCCGTCCTGCGTCTGTCCGGTCTGGGTCCACTCTGGTGCAATGTCCAGCGGACGGTCACGCTTTTGCAGGAAAATGATGTCCGAAACGACCTCTGCACCAGCGTTTTTCTTGAAAGCGTCATTGGGCAGACGGATGGCTCCCAGCAGCTCGGCACGTTGAGCAAGATACCGGCGCACGGTGGAATCCTTGGCGTCCATGGTATAGCGGGAGGTTACAAAAGCCACCACGCCGCCGGGACGCACCTGGTCCAGTGCTTTGGCGAAAAAGTAATTATGAATGTTGAAATTCAGCTTGTTGTAGGCTTTGTCATTGACCTGATACTGGCCGAAAGGCACATTACCAATGGCAAGGTCATAGAAATCTCGCCTGTCGGTGGTCTCAAACCCGGCCACGGTGATGTCCGCCTTGGGGTAGAGCTGCTTTGCAATCCGTCCACTGATGGAATCCAGCTCCACGCCATACAGACGGCTGTTTCGCATTTCTTCTGGTAGCATACCGAAGAAATTGCCCACACCGCAGGACGGCTCCAAGATGTTGCCGGTCTCAAAACCCATGCGGTCCACCGCTTCATAGATGGCCCGGATTACCGTGGGACTGGTGTAGTGCGCGTTGAGGGTAGAGCTTCTGGCGGCGGCATATTCCTCCGGGGTCAGCAGTTCTTTTAGCTGGGCATACTCTAAAGCCCATGCCGGTTTCTCCGGGTCAAACGCATCAGAGAGACCGCCCCAGCCCACATATCGAGAAAGAACCTCCTGCTGTTCGGGGCTTGCCTGCTGTCCGGCAGCTTCCAGCTCTTTCAGCAAACGAATCGCATTGACATTTGCCTGGAACTTGGCTTTCGGACCGCCTTCGCCCAAATGCTCATCAGTAATGCGGAAGTTTTTTGCATTGCGACGCAGGTTAGCCTTGTATTCCTCATAGGAGGCTTCCTCGGCAGCTTTGGCATTGGGGAAGGTCTGCCACTGGCCATTGACCTGAATGGAAACCGGGTGTTCATCCAACACTTCCTCAAAGGTTTTCTCCGGCTCAGTCACAGGGGCTGGTGGCTCCGGCTCCTCGATATGCAGTCGTTCCACCACCACATCATAAGGCAGATTGTTCTTATCGCCCGGATAGACGGCCATGGTCTCGGAATGGAAGGTCGGGGATTCGGTAGCCGGTTGGGGCTGTTCCTGTCCAAAACCGTCCTGCTGACGGGCATACATCCCGCGCAGCAAAGGTGCAACCTCATCCCAGCGGAAATACAGCATAGCCAGACGCTTTTCCTCTGCATCCATGACTTCCAGTTCTATGCCCTGTGCCGTGGTACGGTAATCGGCAATATCGCCGGTCTCCAGATTCAGTGTCTCGATCTCACCGGAATAGGCTCTGCTCAGCCAGTAGGCGATCTCGCTGTTGCTCCTGCCGGATTGCAGCAGCGTGGAAATCTGCTTTTTATCCGCTTCATCCATCAGTCCATGAGCCAATACATCCCGCAAGTCCTGATCTGCCTTGTCCGGGTCAATAGGAAGAAACTCGGTATAGTAAGCATTGCGGCGGTCTGCCCGAATCAGCTGCTCGAACTGTTCTTTGCGCTCTGCCCGGTAGATGGGATATACCATCCCGGTGGGCAGAAGCTGTACGGTGTCCTCCCGCAGCTCAGTGATCTGATAGGCGTCATCCTCGATATACACGGTATCGCCCACGGCATAAACCGGGGCGGCAGGGTCGTAGGAAGTCTTTTGCGGAATTGGACTGCGAACTGCATCATATTCCTCATCGGAAATGGAAACTTCGAAAGGCTGCTCTGTCTCGGCATCTGCGATCTGCTCTGCATCTGACATCACCTGTTGGATAAACGGGGCATTGTCCAGTTTTTCCGGGTCTGCCACCTGTCCGTTGACGATCCCTCTTTCTTCCAGAGCTTCCCGGATGGCGATTGGGTCGATGTCGTCAAAACGGTTCTGTTCTTCTTCGGTATAGAACCGGTCCTCCTGAATGAGCTGGGCAATCCGGCGCTGTACCTTCGGCCAGGGCAGCTGCGTTTCCTCCGGGCTGCCGGCACGGACAACAAACAGGCTGTTGCTGTTACTGTCGCCGTATTCCTGAGCCAGCCATGCGGCGGTATCTTTTCTCTTGCATGGTCTTTCATATAGCGGACAACAGCGTGTTTACTCTCAATATTGCCGTTCCATGCACAAAGGGCGGTATCAATATCCTCCTGAGAAAGAGGGCGCAGAAGCTCATGGAGCTTTGGATAGGTCTCGTCGATCACTTCCCGGTGCAGACGCTGACGGAACTCCGGCACATCGAAATAGAGCCGAATCAGCTCCATATCCTTAGAGCCAAGAACCGCACGGCGCACAGCGGCATTGCCCTCGATGACAGCAATTTTCACGGTCGGAATGACCGCAGGCATTTCGATATGCCACATCCTCAGATATGGCGGCAGTCACCACAGGCTTATACTGCTCAAACTGCTCCCGAAGGGTAGGCTTTGGCGTTTCTTCCTCTATCTCCGGCTGCTGGGCTTGAATGGCATCTTCTTCTGCCAGATCCTTTTCAGCCTGGATCTTGTCATACTGCGCTTGTTCCTGTTCGGTAAGATAGCGGCCTTTCTGGACAAGTGAGGTAATGCGCTTGGCAACCTTTTCCCAGTTCAAGTGAACATCCGGGCAGTCCTGCTTTTTATAGTGCAGTCCTTTCCCATCGTGATCTTCGCCGCTGTGTGTTGCGCCGGACAGGGCATGAGAGCGTCCGCCAATGCCATACTCGTCTTTGAGGAATCTCACTTTCTCCTTATCCGTATGGTTTGCCATGAAGAACGCATAGATACGGCCTTTTCCTCCGGCGAAACTGCTGCCGCCGGTCATGGCGGCGTCGATCTCATCCTCGGTAATGAAGTGCTGAACGGTTGGCACTTGGGAAAGGTCTGAAGAAAAGGTCCTGCGCGGCAGGTCAAGGTCCTTCAGGTTCTCCCAGATCTCCCTTGGTCTGTGATAGTGAAAACGCAACAGGTCACGGTCCTGCTGATAGGCAGTCCAGAAGGCGGCGTATTCTTCCTTGAGGGTCTGGCGGAAAGCCGGGTCACTCAGCTGCTCCGTCAGGCGGCGAGTCTCCTCCGGGAAACCATTGCCTTTGATCTCTGACAGGCAGGACAAATATCCGGCTTCTCTGGCACCCTCACTGAGATCGTGATACAGATACCAGAGCTTTTCTGCAAGGAGGGAGCGTTCATAGCCTGCCGCTTCTGCAAGCTCCACATTGGAGGCAAACTGGCCACTTTCCAAAAGTTCCCCGATGCGCTCTGCGGCACTCTCCCAGGAAATGACCTGGGCAGACCTGTCATAACGGACAGACTTCCCGTGGGAAAGATGGATACCATCCTCGGCATACCATACGCTCACGCTGCCAAGGCCGTTGCCGCCGTGGTACAGCGTTTTCAGTATCTCGGCAATCTCAGCGGTGGTTTTCTGCTTTTCAAATGCTGCAACCACACGCTCCCTCTGACGATCTGTATTGCCTCCCAAACGCAGCACATGGTCAATATCATTTTGGGCAAAAGAAAAAGCAGAGGATGTATGCGCTACATTCTCTGCTTCATCTATGGATTGGATCTGTTCCGCTTCGGAGAGGAACAGGTTTAGGGTCAGCTGTTGATAAGCTCCGCCATCAGGATCTCCTCTGCCTGGGCTTTGCAGGTGTTCATCAGCCCCACCCACTTCATGGGATCGCTGGCTTTCAGTTCCTCGGTGGCTCCCGCTTCCTTCGCCAGCTGGAGCATCATCTGTTCCAGTCTGCTCTGGGCGGTCTCGTCGATCTCGATGAGGTGCGGGTACAGCTTCTCGCTCAGCAACATCTGGTTGTAGAGGATGGGACGGTGTTCCTTCAGGTAGGTTTTCCTCATCCTGCCGTACTTGCCCAGGGGTTTCTCCGGCTGCTGGCTCAGCTTCAGGTCGGGAATCAGATAGTCTCCGTTCTGGATGTAGGTCATGGGATTGTTCATCTTGTTTGCTCCTTTCTTGGTTGGCTTCGCGCTCTGCATTTCGGACGGTAACGCCGATCTGCCGCAGCACCTGCTGGTTGATCTGGCTGACCGCTGTTCCCAGCGCCCCGATGGTGGACGGGGTGTTGAAATCAAAGATCGCCATGAAATCTTCGTGGTCGAAGTAGCGTTCCGGCTCCAGTCCACAGCGGGACATCAAAGCGTAAGTGATGCTGACGGTGGCGGCTGCCTTGAACTGCACTCCGATGTTATACTCATCATATTCCTCCAAAAAGGAACCGTCAACGATATAGAAGAAGTCCTGCTGATGCTCCGTCCAGTATTCCTCAGCCAGTTTTCCGGCTACCTCGGTGAGCTGTCCGGCAAGGTCATCACCGGAAACATCATAGGTGCGCTCCAGCATGGCCTGCACGAAATCCAGATGGCGCTCCTCCAGCTGCCACAGCCAGGGAGTGCGGGAATGTTCACGGGTTCCGGTGTCGGAAATGTCAAAGACATAACGCAGGCGAGGTCTGTCCCCGGAATCGTCCACCAGAGCGATTCCCTTGGAACCGCGCCTTACATACCGGCCCATCTTTTCATTCCACAAATCGTACTCCGCACAGGCGGTGGCGTCCGGTCGCTGGGCATAGATCATCAGCTGCTCATGGAACGGGTACTTGTAAAGGCGGGAAGCAGTAGTGAGAAACCCTGCCCATTCCTGCCAGCTCCCCGTGAGCTGCGTTGTCACCTTCTCCGCCATCTGTGCATATAGTTCAGCTTTGGTTGGCATGGTGTTCTGTCCTCCTTTCAGTTTTTGGGGTAAAGAGGTGGGGTGGCAAATTGCCACCCCATCCCTGCGGTTATGCTGTTTACTGGTCAAAATCCGGGTACAGCTCCAGCTGGGCAAAGTCCTCATCGGTCATCGCACAGAGCTTCGTAAGGGCGCTGTCGGTCAGCTCCCTCAGTTCCGTTTCCTCCGGCGAAAGCTCGCCGCGCATCTCACGCAGACTGTCAATCAGCCCGGTGCGGCTGCCGGTATTGTAAATGCACATCAGGTTCATTTCCTCAAAAGTAAAGTTTCCCATATCAAATCTCCCTTTCCGCACTCTTTTTGGGTGCTGTCTTTTTGTGTTCTGTCTTGGGCTGGCCTGTCAGCTGCTCCATGACGGACTTTTTCTTTTCCCGTTCCTCCCGATGGGTGGCGGCTGCCAACTCCATCAGGGAATGGGCTGACCGCTTCGGGCCTGCTGTTCCAGCTCTGCCACCGTGGGTTCTTTTGCGCCATTGTTGATGATACCGTCAATCATGCCGTAATCGTCCTCCAGCATCATTTCCGCATTTTTCAGCGGGTTTTCTGGCAGGAATCCGGGGATCTGGGTAAAACCAACACTGTCACAGTAATGACAGGATACCTTACCGTCCTGTCTGATCGCAACGATGTCGCTGACGCTCATGGAGGGACTGTGAAAGTCCACGGGCTTTTCCAGATTGAATTGCTGATAGAGTTTTTCCAGCTGCTCCGGCACAGTGCCAGACTCCCTCAGAGGAGCTGTGTAAATGAGGTCATAATTGCTGCGGTCTATGGAAATGTCATGGGACTTTAACCAATCCAGATTCATAAAGCGCACATTCTGCGGATCGTCACGACTTACCTGATAGATGGCAAAGCAATCTCTGTTCTGGGAGAGAAATGCCTGTTCGCGTTC
>ENA-OQKK01000380-OQKK01000380.1-human-gut-metagenome-genome-assembly--contig:-NODE-380-length-11729-cov-3.791157_pt1 | contig 11729 bp, 13 predicted proteins | sample MGYA00242648_ERZ504797 | MGnify/ENA primary metagenome ERZ504797 (study PRJEB26092, sample SAMD00036412) | human gut metagenome | host: Homo sapiens | study: EMG produced TPA metagenomics assembly of... | reverse complement strand
AAGAAGGATATGGCAGATATGCTTGATTATATCGACAAGCTCGAGGAGCTTGATACTTCGGGAATTGAGCCTATGAGCCACGTATTCCCTGTAAACAATGTATTCAGAGATGATGTTGTCACAAAACGGTGACGGAAGTGAAGCTACACTTGCCAATGCACCGGTCAAGAAGGACGGCGGATTCAAGGTACCAAAGACAATCGGCGAATAACGGCAAGGAGGAGAAAAATGGATTTAATGTCTTTAACTGCCGTGGAACTCGGCAAGAAAATACAGGCAAAGGAAGTTACAGTGGAAGAGGCTGTAAAGGCTGCCATTGCTTCTATAAAAGCAAAAGAAGAAAAGATAAACAGCTTTGTGACAATAGACGAAGAGGGTGCACTTAAAAAAGCAGCAGAGGTTCAGGCAAAAATTGATGCAGGAGAGCTAAAAGGAGCGCTTGCGGGTGTGCCTGTAGCCATAAAGGATAACATGTGTACAAAGGGGATTCTCACCACATGTTCATCAAAGATACTCTATAATTTCATCCCGACCTACACAGCGGAGGCTGTTAAGCGCCTTGAGGATGCAGGCTGTGTCATCGTTGGAAAAACCAACATGGATGAGTTTGCCATGGGAAGCACCACAGAGACATCCGCCTTTGGAGCAACCAAAAACCCATGGAACACAGGGCACGTACCGGGCGGTTCATCAGGAGGAAGCTGTGCAGCAGTTGCAGCAGAGGAGGTGCCGTTTGCACTCGGTTCAGATACAGGCGGATCAATCAGACAGCCAAGCTCCTTCTGTGGTGTGACAGGAATCAAGCCAACCTACGGCACAGTTTCACGATATGGACTCATTGCCTATGGCTCATCCCTTGACCAGATTGGACCTATCGCAAAGGATGTCACAGACTGTGCTACAATCCTTGAGGCAATCGCTTCATATGATAAGAAGGACTCGACATCAGTAAACAGAGACGATTTGAAGTTTACAGAGGCGCTTGTCGATGACGTAAAGGGTATGAAAATCGGTATTCCAAAGGATTATCTCGGAGATGGACTTGACCCGGAGGTGAAATCGGCAATCCTTGCAGCGGCAGATGAATTAAAGAAAAAAGGTGCTGTTGTGGAAGAATTTGACCTCGGACTTGTAGAGTATGCCATCCCGGCTTACTATGTAATCGCCTGCGCTGAGGCAAGCTCAAACCTTGCCAGATTCGACGGTGTCAAATACGGATACCGTACAAAGGAGTACACAGACCTTCACAACATGTACAAGAAATCGCGTTCTGAGGGCTTTGGACCTGAGGTAAAGAGAAGAATCATGCTCGGCTCTTTCGTGCTTTCATCAGGATATTATGATGCATATTACTTAAAGGCCTTAAGAGTAAAGGCACTTATCAAAAAAGCCTTTGATGATGCCTTTGCCAAATATGATGTGATACTCGGACCGGCAGCACCAACCACAGCTCCAAAGCTTGGAGAGAGCTTAAGTGATCCAATCCAGATGTACCTCGGTGATATCTACACCATATCTGTAAACCTTGCAGGACTTCCGGGAATATCGCTTCCGTGCGGCATGGACAAAAACGGACTTCCAATCGGATTACAGCTCATCGGAGACTGCTTCAAGGAGAAGAATATCATCCGCGCAGCATACAGCTTTGAAAAAACAAGAGAGCTTAAGCGCAGCACTATTGCGGAGGAATACAGTAACAAAAATACAGCAGATACCAATAAATCTGCCGGTGCACAGTAGGAAGGAGGCAAAAAGGATATGAAAAACTATGAGACAGTCATCGGACTTGAGGTCCATGTAGAGTTAGCTACAAAAACAAAATCTTTTGCGCCTGCTCCACAGCATTCGGAGGCGCACCAAATACACATACATGTCCTGTCTGCACAGGACAGCCCGGCTCACTTCCGGTTTTAAACAAGCAGGTTGTAGAGTACGCAGTGGCAGTAGGACTTGCCACCAACTGTACTATCACACAGTACAGCAAATTTGACAGAAAGAACTATTTTTATCCGGATAACCCACAGAACTATCAGATATCACAGCTTTATCTGCCAATCTGCCGCAACGGTTCAGTGGAGATTGAGACAGCAAACGGAAAGAAAAACGTCAGAATCCATGAAATCCACATGGAGGAGGATGCCGGAAAGCTCGTACATGACGAGTGGGAGGACGTATCTATCGTAGATTACAACCGTTCCGGAGTACCTCTTATAGAGATAGTATCAGAGCCTGATATGCGCTCCGCTGAGGAGGTTATCGCATACCTTGAGACTCTGCGTCAGACCATCCAGTATCTCGGAGCATCTGACTGTAAATTGAATGAGGGCTCAATGCGTGCCGATGTCAACATCTCAGTCAGAGAGGTGGGCGCAAAGAAGTTTGGTACACGTACGGAGATGAAAAACCTTAACTCCTTCAAGGCTATTGCACATGCCATAGAAGGTGAGCGTGAGCGTCAGATAGAGCTTCTTGAGATGGGCAGAAAGGTAGTACAGGAGACACGTAGATGGGATGACAACAAGGAATCATCACATGCCATGCGTTCAAAAGAGGATGCACAGGACTACAGATATTTCCCTGAGCCTGACCTCGTGCCAATCGTCGTATCCGATGAATGGATCGCACAGATAAAGGCAAAGCAGCCTGAGCTTCGTCCACAGAAGCTTGCACGCTACAAGAAGGAATACGACATCCCTGAGTATGATGCAAAGATTCTCACAGAGTCAAAGCATATGGCAGACATATTTGAGGCTGCCACAAAGCTCTGCGGCAAGCCGAAGAAGGTTTCAAACTGGCTGATGGTTGAGACAATGCGACTGTTAAAGGATAATGATATGGATGCAGATGAGATAAAATTCTCACCTGTAAACCTTGCAAAGCTTGTAGATCTGGTGGATGCAGGCACGATCAACTCATCTGTTGCCAAGGAAGTATTTGAGAAAATATTCTCGGATGATATCGATCCTGAGCAGTATGTCGAGGAGAACGGGCTTAAGAGCATGAATGATGAGGGTGAGCTTAAAGCCACAATCCAGGCTGTCATCGATGCAAATCCACAGGCAGTGGAGGATTATCACAATGGCAAGAAGAAAGCTATCGGAGCACTTGTAGGTCAGACCATGAAGGCCACAAAGGGCAAGGCAAATCCTGCGATTGTAAACAAGCTTCTTATTGAGCTGTTGTTGAAATAAACATTTAAATAAAAAACATGCTTATGCAGATAGCAATCTGACTAAGCATGTTTTTTTGTTAGAAGAAATTGTGTTAATCATTTTAATGGAAGAGATTTATCCTCAAATGCAAGATTGTTTCTATAAGCATTAAAATAATCGCACATAAAAAGGAATAAAAGATTGTTGCTGTAAGATTAGAATGACCAATTTTATAAAAAATCAATAGGCCTGTAAATATAATAAGTATTGAAATAATTTTATGTAATTTCTTTTGAGTTGAAGATAGTGACATCTTATTATTACTAGTTGGTGCAAACAACAGACACATAAATGCTAGGAGTACGTAGAGGCATGTGTTTTGTGTTATAAATACGGTTGACCATTTATTTATGCAACCGAGGAAAAAGCTTGCAAGTATACAGGTTAATTGTGTTGGTGCATGTACTCCACCTATAAAATGCCTTAGTAAAGAGAATGTTAATACCCATAGTAGTGTAGAAGAAAGAGAATGAGAAAAAATTCCCCATATTGTTAAAAGGGTTATGGTTATAAATGTATTCAAAAAGCACTCTAAACCATATATGTATATGTCTAATTGTTCAGAATTTATTTTTTTTCTTGATACTTTTATTAATTGGTTTACAATATAAATAGCCCATTTAGTAATCATTAAAATTCTCCTGTAATATCAAATCTCCTTGTGTATTTTGCAAATGCATTTATAACATCTTTATAGTAAGAACGTGCAATTTGTATAGTTAAATGATTCGATAATTCTATGCTGCTAGATGTAATTCTGTATATGTGTGCCATATTAACAATGTAGGAACGATGTGTCCGTATAAATTCACCGGGTAGATGCTCTATTATTCTGCTTAAGGTTGCCATTTGTTCATAGCATTTGCCATTGGTTGTCAATATATCCACGTAATGCAAGCGACTGGAAAAGGTTAATATTTCTGAATAAGGTAAGCTTACAATTTCTTGTCGATTACGATAGATGTATGCATTGTTGGACAGTTCTTTAGTGATTTCATCAAGACATAAAAATAGAGTATTTTCATTTACAGGTTTAAGTAAATAGTTTAATGCCCTTACTTCATATCCATGAAATACGTATTCCCTAAAGGCAGTCAGAAATACTATAATCCCCTTATAACCGGATGAGCGTAGTTTTTTTGCAACATCAATTCCAGTCATGCTGCCCATTTGGATGTCAAGAAAAAAGGCAGAAGAGTCGATTGATTGACAGTTGGGATTGTGTAAAAAAAAATTCTTCACCTGATTTATAAGCATCTATATTTATATCAAGGTTATTTAGTTTACTATATTTTAGTATTCCTTTTTGTAATCGATTAAATTCAGAAATTGAATCTTCAAGAATAGTTATATTTATTTTCATCATTCGATCTTATTCTCCTTGTCGGGAAGCATTATATGTACTGAAAAAATATTATTTTCTGAGGTGATTTGCAATACACCACCTGAATTTTCAATAATTGATTTTATCCGTGGTAGTCCTAAACCATGATTTTTTTCGGATTTTGTGCTGATAATTTCATGATTTTTATTTCTTTTAATTTCACCGTCAAAGTTATTTTCAATATGGATAAGTATCATATGTTGATAGGGTTTTATGTAAAAATAAATGTACGGTTGTTTTCCAATATCAAAAGAGAGAAGCTTTTCACCTGCTTCAATGGCATTATTCCATATGTTCCCGAGGAGTGATGAGAGTTCAACTGAATCCAAAGGAAAAGAATCAGGTACCATAATAGAATAAGTTGTTTTTATACCAAGTCGTTTAGCACAATCTAATTTTGATGTAAGAATGCAATCAATTGCAGTATTTCCTGTTGAAACTGTGATGTGTGCAATTGAAAGGGTATTATAATATTGTTCAGTATATGAGATAAGTTCGTCCCATTTTTTATCGTTGACTAAAATATTGATTGTATCCAGATAAATTTGAATGTCATGTTTTATTTCTCTTAATTGTTTTGTGGTTTCAACTAAGCTATTAAATTCTTCTCTTTCTAATTCGTAAACTTTTTGTTCTTCTATTAGGCGCAGATTTTCTCTTTTAGAGTAACCAAGCTGGTAAATATATACTAACAGTGCAAGAAATAAAACAACAAAGAAAAGATTCACCAAAGATAATCGGGTGGAAAAAGAAGATTTTCCATAGTTATCTATAAATTCAAGAGTAAGACGTAAAATATAATGTCCTATTGCAAGTCCCGAAAAAGCAATTAATATATATGTGATTTTCTGAAAAGGCGAAAGAGTAATATCTTTATTAGCTACGTAGTGTAGAATTAATATCAATACCGCAATCATAGCCAGGTATAACATAGTGTATGGTTTTCGTAATTCTCCACCCAAAAGTAATTTCGTCGAAACACTATCATATAGTGTAGTTGGGATAAAAAAGGTTAGCTGCTCTGCTATTAAACAAATGATTGAGTATGCGATTCCCCAAAAAAGACGAAAGATTATATTATCGCGATAAAACGTAAGTACATATATGATATCTAAAATGCAGGACAATAATAATGTTATATAAGAAGAAATTTCTTCTTGATTCATAAAACACAATACAATAAATTGTATAGTTAAAAATAATAGCATTAAAAATGATTGATTTTTAAAATTTGCTTTTTTATGTAGTTTCGTGTGAATAAATATTATAAATAAAACCTGCTCCATAAAATTAATAAAATATTCCCAGATAGAATTGATTATAAACAAGACAAATACTTCCTTAATATAAATTATTATCTATAATTTTATCATAAAAAAATGTATACACAATATATTATAATGCTATTCGTGCATATTGGACTGTCATTCGTGCATAAGGGATTGAAAAAATAAAGTGCTTTGATATATTGAATATGTACCATGGTAAACACAGTAAGAATAATCTAACTTTCAATAATTTACGAAGGAGGCAAATAATGGATAACAAACGCATAAATGTTGTTTCGCAGAGTTGTGCAAATCTTGCACTTAAAACTTTAAGTGTAATTGCAAAAAATAATGCTAATTCATTGTGTAGAGGTTTGCTATATGAACCAATGGTGACCAAAAAGACTTAAAAAACAAATAAAATGTTTAAATAACAGGAGGTAATTTTCATGAATAAAACTTAAGAAGGTAACGATTTCATTGCTAATGGCAGTTGGACTATTAGGAGCAACACCATTAACTGCAAGTGCCGCATCTGTATATAATACAGAATTTGGTACACTAAATTATTCGTTAACAAGAAGTGGCTCAACTGTTACAGCAAAGACTTCGGTTACAAAGACAGCAAATAAGCTGATTACAGGAGTTGAAATTCAGGTTAACGCGACTGGGGAAACAATTGCTAAAGCAAATGTTACAAAGAGTAAAGCGAGGGTCAATGATATTATAAGAGTAACTAATTGTAGTAGTGGAACAAAACTTGCTTGCTTTTCTAGTCATGAGGCAAGAGGAACCGGCAGTGTTGTGAGATATTTAGCAGAAAAATTTTAATATTTGCGACAATAGTTGAAAATAGTCGTAAGGGTATATATAAGCTCTTGCGACTATTTTACAATAGGAGATGAAACAATGAAGCATATTCGATATATTTTAAGCATGATTTTGGTTGGTACAATTCTTTTATGCGGCTGCAGCAGTAAAAAGGATTCCTTATCAGATACCGGTAGCCAAAAGGATTCGGAATTGTCATCTATAATAAGCAGTGATGATGAACTGATAAAAAAATCAGACGGGACAGTAACAATGGGGTTTAAGCCTTCAGATAATTATGAATATACGTATTCAGGAGATGAGCTTGAGGTTCCATTATATGTAGGAACAAATGATAACTCAGAAGAAGTAGAGGTTGCTGCAATTTTGTTCTTAAATGGTGAGGTGCAGCCGTATTATTATAAGTTAAATGATGAGGTGAGCGAAAAAAAATTGGTTCATTATTTAAATTGAAGCCGGACCAAACAATCAATTTCACCGCGTATGTTACTCCAGTATCCGGTATGAAAGGGGTATACATTAGGTATGCAATTTGCAACAATATATATGGCAGATTATTTACCGGATAGCACTCAAAACACATCATTTGGAAACTGTTGTAAAATGAATTCAACCGTTTGTATTCCTGTAAAAATGCAGGAAGATGGTGAAAATCAAACAAAAGCAGATTTTGTAAAAACAGAGGTAACTGACATTCCAGAAGAAATTATGGATGTGCTTAAAGGGTTTGTGACAAATGATACAGATAACCCACTTGATTATTCTGCATATTTAGAAATCAAGACTGATGATAATAAAAATTGTATATATTCAAAAGATGGAAAACTGCATCTGACTTTGCAAATGTATGGTGGTAAAGAAGTTGCAGAAAAGGTTACTGTTTTTATAAACAATGAACCTGTTAAAATTGATGGATGTGATTATGTACAGATAAATACAACATCTGACAAAATGACAGTTTTTGATGTAGATATTGATGTTTCTGGCTATGAAGAACTCTGTTCTCTTTATGCGGTTGCATCGACCGCTGGCAAAGATTATGAAATTCAAGATGATACAATTCAAAGTGGAAGATATTTGTTAGTTAAAGACAGGTAAATACGTATGAGAAAAAGTATAATTATTTCCTTACTGATATGTTGTATGATTACGATTTCAGCATGTGAGAATAATAAGGAAAATACGAAAAATTCTGAGGATATAAAACATGTTCAAAGTGAAATTGATGTAAAAGAAATAAATACCTTCAAAGATTTTGAATATGATAAAATTGACAATCGATTAGTACTTCTTGATGTCTCTTCAAATGATATATTAGCTGAAATGGCAGTGAAAGATACGGAAAGTATTGATTATTATGGTGAAATTCATGATGGATATGCGATTGTAAAATCATCATATAATGAAGCTGTGGATAATTCAAGGCAGAAAAATGGTGTGGTAATATCTACCATGACATCTATGGCAAAAGAAGCATATCAGTACATAGAGTATGACAATAATCTTAAGGTAAAAAATGTAATTGACATAAAAGCCATGATTCCTGAAGAACTGATGAAGGAAATACAGGAATGTCAGTCGCAGGCGGTGGCAGCACCATCTGGGAATGAGCTTGCATGGAGCACAGAAAGTGGTATTTATGTTTTGAATCTTGAGACACAGGAATTGATGCATCATGAGCCGGAAGTGGATGGATATTCTCAATATGAGATAGCCTTTATAGATGAAAATAAATTAGGCTTTTATAAAAGTAAAGGGGATGAAATAATTGATACAAAATATGGATATTGGAGTCTTATCTCTGACAAAATGTTTTATGATGAGCAGAGGTGCTATAGCCCTAACCAGATTCGTGTATCGGGGAATTATCTTATTCTAAATGATGGTGAGAATCCATTAACAGATACTTCAAGTGGGAAAGTAGTTATATACAATTGTGAAGAAAATCAGTCAGTGGTATTTAAGGTTGATAATACGGAGAGTACATTTTCATATATTACAAAGGATGGGGCACATTTGATAGCTTACACTTGTATAAATGATAATCTCACAAAACATAGAGTACGAGTGTATCAGCTATCAGATAAGAAATGTATAAGCGAAAATACTTTTGAAACAGAAGTGGGTGTGCAATTTTATGATTTTCGTAATAATGAAAACGGTTACTGGCTGATAGGAAATGAAGATACGAAAAGGGTGGTTTACAATGTATTTACAACTCAATGATATTTCAAAAAGGTATGGTGCCTTTTATGCACTCAAATCGGTTAATTTTACGTTTAAAAACGGAGTATATGGGCTGCTGGGGGCAAACGGAGCAGGAAAGACAACCTTGATTAATATTTTAATTGGTGCGTTAAAGGCATCCGGTGGTGAAATACTGTTAGATGGCATTAATATAGAAAAGCTGGGGACGGATTATTTAAAATTAATTGGATTTATGCCACAGTATCCCAAATTTTATCCGAATTATAGAGTTGAAGAATTTTTAGACTACATGTGTTGTATAAAAAGGGTTGATGAAAAAAATAGAATTGAACAGGTGCTTACAGAGGTCAATCTTCTGGAATGTAAAAAGAAGAAAATACGGGAGTTATCCGGTGGAATGCGTCAAAGACTTGGTATTGCGCAGGCATTGTTGAATAATCCAAGGATTCTTGTTTTGGATGAACCAACAGCAGGACTTGATCCGGGAGAGCGGATAAGGTTTAGAAATATAATAACGGAAGCAGCAAAAGACAGAATGATTCTTGTTGCAACACATATTGTGTCGGATGTCGAGTATATTGCTAATCATATTATTATGTTGCAGAATGGCAGGTTAGCATGTGAAGGAACCTCTGAGGAATTGAGAGATAAAAATTAAAGGCCAGGTGTTTTGTATTTGTGTCGATGAAAATAAAGCGGATTTGATAAGAAGAAACTATTTGATATCCAATATGAAAGGGAAAAGGATAAGGTTATATTAAGGGGAATTAGTGATCACATACCAAAAGGAGCCGAAATTGTGGAACCACAGTTAGAGGAGGTGTTTCTCTCCTTTTTTAGGAAGGAAAGCGGTATTGATGAAGATTTTTTATTATGAATTGAGAAAAGAGTTTTTAACACGTTCCTTTTTTGTAATATTTGTATTAACGGTTATTGCAAATATATTCTGGATGGAATGGGATTATCAGACTAAGGGTGGTTTCAACGAAGACTTTGTAAAGACAAGCGCATCTGAAAAAGAAAATCTATATTATGATGAATTGCATCAGAGGCTTGATGGAAAGCTTACTGCAGAAAAAGTGTCATATATTTCACAAGAATATAACAGATACAGTTCAATGATAAATGACAGCTATAGTACAGAATATGATGATACTATGCATACAGGATATGTTTTTGGTGATTACAGTCTATTAACGGTTCAATTTTATAATCCAATTAAATATCTTGTCACATATGAAGAGCAGAATGATAGTCTGGTTAATAAAACGAAGCAAAATATTAGTTTTTATAAAGAGCAGAATAATATTTTTGAGGTGGAAAAAAACAGTTTTATTTTGAAGCATTACAAGGGCAGAGCACCTTTAATATTTTATGAAACATGTGGATGGAAGACTCTTTTTGTGTATGATAAATCAGATTTTTTTATTCTGGTATTGCTGATAATAGGAATCATGCCTTCATTTTTTCAAGAGCGTAGGAACGGAATGGAAACAATTCAAAGGACAGTATGTCTTGGAAGCAGAATGTATGTACCAGCAAAAATAGTGACACATATTTTTGTGGCTGTAGGACTTGAAGCTGTCTTTAGTGCCTTTAATTTTCTAATCATAAATAAACAATATGGGTTAAAAGGCTCCGCTATGATGCTATATTCTATAAGTGAGTATCAATATACTCCGTTTGATATGTCGGTGCTGGACTTCTATTTTTTTATAGTTCTGTGGAAATGTATTGGATTTGCGATAATTGCAATTGTCATGACGTTAATTGCAGAAATTGTGAAAAATACATATGTTGTTTTTATACTTATCATAGGATTTATATGTGGTTCGCTTTATCTGAGCGGATTTGATAATGGAATTACAGTAGTAGAAAAAATATTTACCATGGTCAGTCCGTTTTCTCTGTTAAAAACAGGAGAGATTGGAATTACTCTTAAAGAAATTAATGTTTACGGGCATTTTATTCCTTTACAGAATGGTATATTTTTTGTGCAGATTGTTTTGATAATGATAATACTTGCTATTACTTATCTCGTTGAAAAAGGGAGGAGAGCTATCAGATGATTATATTGGAATTACGTAAGATATTCAGAAAGCAGCATGTATTTTCCTTTTTTACAGTCATGTTTATAACCGCTTGTATATATCAGGTGATTCTTGGATATGATACGACCAATGTGATCAGAAATTCAGAAAATATTATACTTCCTTTTTAAAAAATATGAGGGTAAAATTACTACAGAAAAACACAGCAGATAAAAAAGGAATATAGAAAAATAGAAACGGATTCAGGAAATACACTATCAAATAAGCAGAAAAACAGGCTTTTGAATCATTTTATCATATTTATCTTTATGAGACTGATTCGGGAAGTGGATATATTACAGATACGAGAGGATGGGAAACTATACTATGCCATGATGGTATAAATTATTTTATGGTGATAGTTGTTATCCTGCTTGGTATTATATCATTTTCAACAGAATATAGAAAATGATATGGAAATTATGATTATTTCTTCCTGTGGAAGAAATCGTGTTACGATATGTAAACTTTTAATTGGGATAATTGGAGGAGTGATTACTTCTTTATTATTTCAAATGATATCAGTCATATATTTAAGTGCTTCAGTCGGATTGAAGAATGGCAGTTATCCATTGAACACAATTGAGTTTTTTGAAATTCAAAATATACTATATCTCTTATTCAGGCGTTATTAATTAAAGTTGGTTTAAATGTTCTTGGTAATATAATGCTTGTTTGTGTGGTAATGTTCTTTGATGTATTGATTAAAAAAAGAAGAAATCAGCATAGTATTATC